>Ga0164318_10007007_pt1 | contig 10926 bp, 12 predicted proteins | sample GuaBasSedimGuay9_FD_113734 | JGI IMG/M metagenome (GOLD analysis project Ga0164318, IMG submission 113734) | Subseafloor sediment microbial communities from Guaymas Basin, Gulf of California, Mexico - Guay9, Core 4571-4, 0-3 cm | ecosystem: Environmental > Aquatic > Marine > Hydrothermal vents...
CTTTTGCACTTGACTTACACCCGGATGAATCACGATGGAAAACTTGAAGTCAGGGGGAAACATATCCAAAACATTCATCACTTTTTCAACGATAAAATTAATCTTTGAAATCACCTCGTCTTCTATCGTATCATCTCCGCTCTTTTGAAATTTTGCTTTAAGCCGTCCCATGTACAGTTCAGTATTAAATTGTCTTAAATCATCATATTCAAAATAGGTGATGGCGGCATATTTTGAGTGAAGTTCATGGGCCATGCAATCCAAAGGGAAAAAAAATATGATTCCCGATAAAACCACCATATGGATGAATTTAAACCATTGGATCATTCCCTATAATGTTTCCCGGGGAAATGTGTAGTCATTTATCAAGGTAGAAATATTTTTCTGGCCCTCCAGTATTTGATTGAAAAGCGGTTCGGCCTTGCTGATATCCATACCCGAATCTTTCAAGAGTTTTTTTAATTGATGGGCTGAGATTTCACTGTTTGAATTAAATGTTTCGATTAGAGACAACTTGTCGGAAAGAATAAAATTAAAGGCATTTATTTTTTGGGCCAGATCTTTACCTTCATCTTTTTGCCGTAATATGATTTTTTTTGAGATATCTCCGCCCACCATCTCATCAAATGCTTTTTCAAACCGATAAAAAGGACCGGCTATTCTGTGGGTTAAAAGCAAGGTGACGATAATCACAAGTCCTCCCCCAAAAACAAGAATCAGCCACTGGGTGGAGAGAATTTTTTTAAACAAAATATCCGGTGTGACCCCAAGTTGAAGATGGTAATTATCATAGGCAATGGAAAGCGTGTTGGAAGAAAAAAAACCAAACACTCCTGCAAACAGCAGACTGCCAATGGCAACAAGTAGAAAATAATTAAAAATATAACGCCCCTGGAATTCTTTATTGATAAAATAATTACGCCGCTTTTGGTGCATCTGACTATTCATTTTCCCTCCAAATCTGGGCTGTTTCCCTTAAGGTATCTGCCCACTCATCCATGATCTGTTCCTTTTTTTTGTCCTGAATAAACACAGAGACCTTTTTGATATCAAATTGCTTTGAATGATCTATTTTAGATGTTTCTTTTTTCTGTACATCGTCAAGCCTGTATACAAAAATGCCAGAATCAGACACCCTGGGCTTTGAAGATCCCCCTGGCTTTAAATTCAATACAATGAATTTTAAATCTCCAGACAGATCAATAAAATCAGCCTCAATCTTTTCAATGGTTTCATTATTTTTTTGCTGTGCATCTTTCAGGCTTGGATAACTCATTTTTGTTAAAAAAAGTTTATTTTGAAGAAATGTCTCATATTTTGCAATCTCATCATTGGTAACATCCACCACCAGAGAATCCAATTTTCGATCCAGAAGGATTTTTATCAATGACTGCTCATAAAAATTTTCAACAGACCGCCTGAAGTTTTCTTCTTTATTAATCTTCACCTTAATTGCTTCCTGGATGAGAAGCTGCTTTGTGATAATTGACTCAATAAATTGTTCACGGGTCATGCTATGAGAGGTCTTTGCATGGTACATTTTTTCAAATTCATCTTTAGAAATTATCCGGTCGTTTATTGACAGAAACGGTTTTGAAATTTCAAGGCGGGTATCAAACACCCCATAGGCCGTCAACCCGGAAAAAATAACAATAATGGCAACAATATAATATATATACTTCATTTTAAACTCAGGTCCTTTAAAAAAGATTAATTATCAACAATCAGACGACCTGTATTCCTCTCTACCTGAATACACCTGTCATCATAGAGCCTTTGCATATTAAAGTCTTTAACATTTGTTATTTCAAGTTCAGGCAGGCCATTATCTTTAAGCCATTTTTGAATGATCAATACTTGTTCAGGGTCCTGAACCCGGGCAGTGAATATTTTAATCCTTATGCCGTTATTGATCATTTTTTTAACCAATGCCAGCATGGCGGGAACCGGCGCTCCAATCCTTTCGTATGACGACGCCCTGTTATAATAAGCCAGTGTCCCGTCCAGGTCCACGCCTGTCCATATCCGGGGCAATTTTTGACTTAAAAAATCATAAGATGGAATTGAAGATTCCTCGGAATTTTCCTTTTTTACTTTTTTAAAATATTTTTTTATTGTATTTAGCATACCTGTTTATATAATATAAAATTTGTCGAAAACAAATAAAAAGGACGTATTTCTTTGAAAAAAATTATAGTTTTAATCATAATATCCTTATGTTCCTATGCAAATATTTATGCTCAGACAGAAAAAGAAATTTTTGACAGTGGTGTCCTTCTTTTTAAACAAGGCCACTACCAGCAGGCGATTGATTCATTTTCAAAGCTGATAGAACTTGCACCGGACAATGCAGATGCCTACAAAAACCGTGGTGTTTCCTATATGAAACTGGAAAAATTTGACCTTGCAATCTCAGATTTTGAAAAAGCAAAAAAACTGTTTCCCGAACTAAAAGGACTTTACAGTAATCTTGGGGTGGCCTGGTATTATAAAAAAGAGTATGAAAAAGCCATTGAAAACTATGACCTTGAAATTCAAATGACATCGGACCATCCTGTCACATATTTCAACCGGGCGTTGTGTCTTGCTGAACTTGGCAGGAACAAGGAAGCACTTGATGACCTGTCAAAAACACTGAAACTCAAGCCTGATTTTTACTGGGCAATCTGTTATAAGGCAGACCTGCTTGCCGAAGAAGGAGAAGATGTAAAGGCCATTGAAACGTATAAAGAAGCGATCAAACAAAATCCAAAAGGTACTTATGCAACAGAAAAATTAGTTCTGCTCAAACAAAAGCTTAAAGGAAAAGAAACGTCTGAAAAACCAAAGAAAAAACCTGAAAACGCTAAAAATTCAAGTTCTATGTTTGCCCTTCAGGCAGGTGCTTTTCTCAACCAGGCAAATGCCAATAAAATGAACGCCAAATTGCTCAGTAAAGGATTTGATTCAAGGGTATTAATTTTAGACGATTCTAAAGACAGAACCTGGTATCTGGTAAGATCAGGAAGCTATGCAAGCAGAGAAGAAGCCCAAAAGGCTTTATTACCATTAAAAGAAAGCCTCGGCGTCAAACCCATGATACGTCCTGTTGGCGCCTGGTAATATTTTAATTACCGGGTCGAAAATTACCAGGGTCAGACGGAAAATCTGATATTTAAAATATCTCCATCCTCAACAGGATAACCCTTGCCTTCTACATAAATTTTACCGCTTTTTTTAAGTTCTGCTTCACTGCCTGCGTCGATGAGTTCAGTATATTTGAATACTTCAGCACGGATAAAGCCTCTTTCAAGATCGGAATGAATTACCCCTGCGGCGGCGGGGGCTTTTGAACCCTTTCTAACCAGCCACTGCCGGACTTCATCCTTTCCCACTGTAAAAAAGGAGATCAGGTCCAAAGATTTCAAACAGAGCTTTGTCAGGCTCTCAAGGGCTGTTTGTGTTATACCGAGATCTTCTAAAAACTCATCTTTTTCTTCCTGAGTATCCAGCATGGCAATTTCAGCCTCAACCTTTGCAGACACCAGCATGACTTCTATTTCCTGGATTTCACAAGCAGGCTTAAATAATGATAAAAGGGTTTCGCTGCCTAGATCATCTTCAGACACGTTAACAGCAATGACCAGTTTTTTTCTTGTAATAAATGGATAGCTTCTGATCATTTTTTCTTCATCATCCGTCAACGCAATCAACCGTAACGGTTTTTCTTCTTCAAGAATGTCTTTTAACTTGATCATCAACACAAGTTCTTTTTGCTGATCTTCATCTTTTATCTTTTTCACCATGGCCTCAAGGCGCTCGATTCGTTTTTCAACAAATATCTGGTCATGCATGATCAGTTCAGAATTAACCATCTCAAAATCCCGTATGGCATCCACAGATCCTTCGGCATGATAGATGGCATCATCTTCAAAGGCACGGACCACATGGCAGATGGCATCCATGTCTGCAATATCTCTGAAAATCTCTCCTTTGGAGATGGTTTCAGCCTCCATCCTGGGAAGCAGAACAAGATCAATTCTTGCCCTGACATTTTTTTTAGGTTCATACATGTCTACAAGTTGATTGAATCTTGAATCAAGAATATCTGCCGCACCGGGCACTGGTTTAAATGCTTTAGACGGCTCTTTGATCTCATTTTCTGTTAAAATCTGAAACAATGTTTTTTTGCCTGTCTGGGGCAGGCCGATAATTCCAACCTTCATGGCGTAAGCTGTATCCTTAACTTAAATTAAAATTTTACATCTCAGAAAAAATAATATATCAAATTTATGAGCAATTAAACAGACCAAATAAGGAGCATTTTAATGTCGGAAAAGTGTTACACCCCTCCTCTTTTTTTTAGAAACGGTCATATCCAGACCATATTCCCCGTAATTTTCAGAAAAGTTGATATCTGCTACAAAAGGGAAAGGATCACAACCTTTGACAATGATTTTCTTGATCTTGACTGGTCAACCAAAGGCAGCAACCGGCTTGCCATTATATCTCATGGCCTTGAAGGCAGTACCGATAGAGCGTATGTCAAGGGTATGGTAAAAGCCGTCAACGATAATGGATGGGATGGACTGGCATGGAATTACAGATCCTGCAGCGGTGAACCCAACCGGCAGCTTCGATCGTATCACAACGGCGTGACCGATGATCTGTCCTGGGTGATCAATCATGCCAGGCACAGATATCCATATAAGGAAATTGCACTAATCGGGTTCAGTCTTGGCGGGAACCTGACCCTTTTATACCTGGGCAGAGAGAGGCCTGACCCCATTGTCAAAAGTGCTGTCGTATTTTCCGTACCCTGTGACTTAAAGAAAAGCGCCAGGGTCCTGGCAAAACCATCGAACAAACTATATATGAAACGATTTCTGGTCATGCTGAATCAAAAAATAAAGGCGAAAATGAAACTCATGCCCGGCCTGATTGATGATAATGGCTATGAAAAAATAAGAGATTTTAAGGCGTTTGATGACAGGTATACCGCTCCTATTCACGGATTTAAAAATGCTGTTGATTATTGGGAAAAATGTTCCAGCAAACCGTTTATTCCAAATATCACCGTCCCGACACTCATCATCAATGCAGCCAACGATCCATTTTTGCCCAAAGCGTGCTACCCCGTCAAAGAGGTTGAATCCAACAAACAGGTAAGACTTTGTATACCGGAATCCGGCGGGCATGTAGGATTTATTTCTTTTAACAAACAAAATCTTTACTGGTCGGAAAAACAGGCAGTAAAATTCTTAAATTATAATTCTTTTTTAAATTGACGCGTCATTAGATATTCATACAGCAATGGTGATAATCGGGATACAAGATAGCCGATTTTTCCCATAATAGTGAGGACAAGGATAGATTTTTTCTTTACAATTGCCTTTACAATCTGTCTGGCCACATTTTGTGGGGTATCTTCCTTCCCAATTTTTGTCTGCTCATGGGTGGCAACTTTTCCATCACACCCAAGCGCCCGTGTCTGGAGGTTGGTTCTGATAAATCCGGGACAGACAATCATCACATGAACCCCTTTATGGCGTAATTCACATCTTAAGGACGTAAACAGCCCGTGCAAAGCATGTTTGCTGGCACTGTATCCGGTCCTTCCCAATAAAGGGGCTACACCGGCAATGGATTCATTTACAATAATCACGCCTTTTGATTGAATAAGGCTTGGAAGAGCCGCTTTAGTACAATGCAGGGATCCGTAAAAATTCACATCCATCACCTTTTTAAATACAGCAATATCTGTTTTTTCAAACAATCCTCTCTGGGTGATACCGGCATTATTGAACAGGATATCAATCTGCCCGAATTTATTTAACACGTGATCAATTGCAGACTGGCACGCCTTTTCTTTTGTGACATCACACATTAGGGTAAGGATCGGATAATTCTTATTTTCAAACGCCTGCTGCTGGATTTCAAGCATCTTTTTATCCATATCCAGCATGACAATCCCGGCACCCTGCCGGGCAAGTTCCCAACAGGTCGCAAGACCAATGCCGGATGCACCACCTGTGACAAGGGCCACTTTATTTTTTAAATTAAAAGGGTTCATGCTCCGGCAGTTTTTTAAGGTTAAAGATGACCGATGTGATAAGCCCTCCAATGATATGCCAGATCCCCCACCAGCCAACAAGAATCGCCATGCCGCCAAGTCCGCCAAAAAACCCAAACACGAGCACGAGCCCCAGTGCTGAATTCTGGATTCCCACTTCAATGCAGACAGCCCGGCAGTCCCGCTCATCAAGCCCGGCAATCCTGCCTGACCAGTAACCGATATTTAATGCAAGCGCATTGTGTATCAGGACCAGCAACATGACAATCCCAACATAATTTAAAAAATTCTGCCAGTTTGCCGCCAAAGCCGCGCAAACAATAAATAAGAAAAAAACCAGCGAAAATATTTTAAAAGGCTTTTTCACCTTTTGGGCAAGATTGGGCATATAGTGCCCAATGGACATACCAACGATAAGGGGGATGCCGAGAATCAAAAAAACCGTGGTAAAAACATCCGCAGGATTCAGGCTGACCTGTTTCAAAATGTCGGCAGTTCCCGGGTTCATACTGCCCCAGAAAGAAATATTAAACGGGGTCATAATGATGGCTGCCAGGGTTGAAACAGCTGTCATACTGATGGATACGGCGCAATTACCATTAGCCAGATGCGTGATGATATTAGAAACATTTCCACCCGGGCAGGCTGCCACCAGCATCATCCCAAGGGCAATAGATGGATGCGGCTTAACCAGGGTTATCAACAAAAATGTAAAGGCCGGCAAAAGGAAAAATTGTGCCGCAAGCCCAATTAAAGGTGCTTTGGGACTTTTGACAATTCGTTTAAAATCTTCTACTTTAAGCTCTATGGCAACCCCCAGCATCAGCAACCCGATAGCAGCATTAAGGATGGCGATGCCTGTGGGGTTAAAATTCAGCCGAACCTGATCAATTGTTGCAAAATCCATTCTCATCCCCCTGGTTTTTAAAAAAGTTAGGCTTTATAGGCACCCACATTTGCCAGCATCATGCTTGCAGGACTGACCGTAGTCGGATCTGTCATCACGTTAATGCAGCAGACTTTTTTAGAGGCAAATGCCGCTTCAAGCGCCGGTTTAATATCTTTGGGATCTTCTACAAAAAAACCCTTGCCGCCAATGGCCTCTACCATTTTATGATATTCCACTTTTCCGATGAATGTTCCATTTTCAATGGCGTGGCCAATGCGAAGCTCCTGGCTGTGACGGATCATTCCCCAGCCAAGATCATTGGAAATCACCACTACAATGGGAAGATTTTTTCGGATGGCGGTTTCAAATTCCATAAAATTAAACCCCACTGATCCGTCCCCTGTGATCAGACAGACTCTGGAGTCAGGATTCAAAACTTTGGCAGCATTTGCATAGGGCAGCCCAACGGCCAGGGAACCAAAAATACCATAATCCAGATATCTTCCCGGACGGGTCATGGTTCGGGTCATCCCCATCCACGTGGTGGTATCACCACCATCTGCCACGACAATATCTTCTCTTTCGTTCATAAATTCATCAATCTCTCTGGCAAGACGCAGTGGATGGATAGGGATGTTTTCAGACTGCCAGTCATTTTGAGACATCTCTTTGCCCTCTTTATGGGCAGTGGTGAGCTTTTCAATCCAGGGGGCAAATATTGATTGCAGTTCTTCTTCAAGTTCGTCATCAATGAGTTGATTGCATATTTTAAGCAATCCTTTCACATCACTGACAATTGGCAAATCAACACTTCTATTCCTGCCGATCTCTTCAGGCTTAATATCCACCTGCACTATTTTAGCTGCCGGGTTAAAGATATCCCCAAAAAGATAATAAAGGCAGATGCGGGAACCTAAGATTATAATCAGATCCGTCTCAATATAGGCGGCAAACCCGCAACCCGGACGAACGGCAACCGCGCCTTCAAAACATAAGGGATGCTCATCTGATACCGTCCCTCTGCCGGACAGGGATGTAAAAAGGGGCATACCTGTCTTTTCAATAAATCCTTTCAACTCGTCCTCGGCATGGGACTGCCATACACCGGTCCCGGCAATCACCACAGGATTCCTGGCCTTTCGGACCATCTGGATCAACTCTGCGGCCTTTGCAGAATCTGCCGGGTTTGATTCCATATCTGTACGAAAGTATCTTACCGCATCTTTTTGAACCGGCGTATTTAATACATCAATGGGAAACTCAAGATAGACAGGCCCGGGTCTTCCGCTCTGGGCGATTCTAAAGGCCATGTCAACATATTCATTGATTCGTTCGGTTTTCTGGCAGACCAGTGCTTTTTTCACCATGGGTTTGATCACAGGTTCCTGGAACATATCCTGAAGATCCAGTTTTTCCTTATTATCCAGTCCGACACAACCGGCAATTAACACCAAGGGGGTGTTTGAAAAATATGCGCTGGCAACACCGGTCAAGGCATTGGTGAATCCGGGACCTGCCGTTACCATGGCAACCCCTGCTTTCCGAGTCAATTTCCCCCAGGCTTCTGCCATAAACAGGGCAGACTGTTCATGCCGGGTATCAAAAATTTTAACATCTGATCCTTCAAGATATTGATAAATCGGCGTAATATGTCCTCCACTCAATGAAAAAATTGTGTCCACTTTTCTTTCGATCAGCGCCTGTGCAACGAGTTCTGCCCCTGTTATTGTTTCTGCCATTTATTGAATCCTTTTTTAAATAAATTATTATCTTCACACACCATCATCCCGTTTATCCGCAACTTTTACAGCTCCATTAACTGTCCCCCGCAGACATTCAATGCCTGGCCTGTGACATAGGAAGATGCCTCCGATACCAGGAACAAGGCCATATCAGCAACTTCTTGTGGTGTCCCAATCCTTCCTGCGGGAATGGTTTCGCACATCTTCTGCTCCTGTTCTTCGGCAGTTGTATTGAAGAACTGAGCTTCCAGTTCAAACCCCCATTTTTTAAACTCTGTATTAATTTGAGCCGGGCAGATGGCATTTACCCTGATATTTAGTCCTGCAAGCTCCTTGGCCATGACCTTGGTCAGCATTATCACCCCTGCTTTGGACACGGAATAGGCCCCGTTAAAAAGGGCGGGGACCTTACCCGCCCTTGATGCAATATTAATAATATTCCCGCCGGTGGCCGGCATCAGGGGAACAATGGCTTTAGACATCCGGAACACTCCATGAAGGTTAACATCAATGGTTTTCATCCAGGCAGTTTCATCATAGGTATGAATCCCATTGGGCACACCAAATGTGGCACCCGCGTTGTTGCATAAAATATCCACACGATCAAATTTTTCCTGGATAACCGACACCATCTCCCGGATGGTATCCGTAAGGGTCACATCAACATTGACAACCAGAGTCTCCACATCAAAAGCCTGATGCAGTTCCTGACCGATCACCATCATCTCATTCATGGAACCGGTTTTCACATCCGCATTGAGGCCTTTTGGGGCCCCATAGTCTGCAATGATAATATGGCAGCCTTCAGAGGCAAGTTTTTTTGCAATAGCATACCCAATCCCGGTTTTTTTGCCCGATCCGGTTACCAAAGCTATTTTCCCTTTTAAATTTAACTCCATTATCTCCCCTTAAAATTTTACTTTAATACTATGAATAAGTTTTTGAGCACTATGCCTAATATTTCAAACTAAAGTTTATCCTGACGTCTTCAGTTGATTCAGGTCTTTAATTAAATTTACGGGTTGGAATCTTTTTTTTGTTTCGTCAAACAAAAGTTTTGAGGCAGCATACGTATTGTCGTGGGTGTAAAAAATCCATGCGTCATCTTTAAAAATGCGTTGAAAAACCTGCCTTTTTTCGTTAATCAGGCCTTCGGGGAAGCGGTCATACCCCATGGTGATGGAAAGATTCACCCAAGGATGACCCGGAGCCAGGTCCCCTGCAAAAAGCATTTTGACTCCCTTGGTTTGAATATAAGATAGAATCATTCCCGGTGTATGTCCCTGGCTTTCAATGAATTCAATTTCAAGGTCGTTAAGGATCAATCTGTCGTTATCTTTAATGAACCTTAACCGCCTGCTCTCTTCAAGCAGGGTTGCAAGCCCGGGGATAAAAGAAGCCTTATCCCTCATATGCGTCGAACGAGACCGTTCAAAATTGGTTTTCCCCACCATAAACTGTGCCTTGGGAAAAAGAAGTTCAAGGCCTGTCCGTGTATCTTCCCATTGTCTTAAAAGACCGCCTGCATGATCAAAATGAAGATGGGAGAGAATTACATGGGTGATATCTTCATGGCCCAGCCCCTTTTTATTTAAGGATTCCAAAAGCACATGATGATCTTCTATAACCTGAAACCTTTTCTTCATATCAGGAGACAGATAAGCACCGGGGCCTGTTTCAAACAAAATCTTGTGGTCTTGTATCTCAATTAAAAGGGCTCTGGAGCCAATATTGATCATATTACGATCATCCGGCTGCATCCAACGACTCCATAGGGCTTTAGGAGCGTTGCCGAACATGGCACCCCCATCAAGCTTCATATAGTTTCCATCCAGAGCTGAAAATCGCAATGATGATTTTTCCATAATTATGTCAATTTGATGTGCTGTTTTTCTAAAATTTCATTGGGCCGGTATAAAATGACTACATGCCCAATCATGCCGGCGATATGGGACTGGGTCGCCTTGGAAATTTCTTTGATTAAAGAATTTTTCTGATCTTTTTCTTTAAAATCATTAAATTTTACTTTGATCAGCTCCGAGGCTTCCAAAGCCCGATCAATCTCTCCTATCAGTGTTTCAGTAATGCCTTTCTGGCCGACAAAAGCCGAAGGGTTCAAATTGTGAGCAAGCCCCCGCAAATACTTTTTTTGAGATCCTTTTAATTCTTTCAAATCCTGTATCCTTTAAATATTTATTTTAAACGCTTTATCCTTCATACCATAAAACATACCATAAAAAAAA
>Ga0164318_10007008_pt1 | contig 10924 bp, 9 predicted proteins | sample GuaBasSedimGuay9_FD_113734 | JGI IMG/M metagenome (GOLD analysis project Ga0164318, IMG submission 113734) | Subseafloor sediment microbial communities from Guaymas Basin, Gulf of California, Mexico - Guay9, Core 4571-4, 0-3 cm | ecosystem: Environmental > Aquatic > Marine > Hydrothermal vents >...
AGATGTTGTTGTGTCTATAAAGATGATCCCTCTCATAGTGATCCATAAGCCTTCTATATTTTTCGAAAGCCGATTTCCATTCCTCATGCTCTGCCCTGGAGAGGATGTCGAAGGCGATCAGGGAGATAGCCACACCGCCGTTCAAATAGGTGCCATACCCATCGCTCCCGTCGGGCTGCGATCCATAACCCGGAGTTCCCGGTAGATACTTGCTCTCAGGAATGGGCTTCAGACAACTGGAGACCGCAAAGGTGCGGTGAGCATAGGGATTACAAAAAGCTGATACCACAAGCATCCTCAAATGTTATGAGGGTTTCTCCCTATTTTACTATTGTAGTTCCATACCCCTTTCGGTCTCGCGATAGAAACTCCCAGCAATCAGGCTGTGCCCCTCAGACCAGTCCTCATCCAGCGGGTGAAAATAGTAGACCGTAAGAATCCTCCCATCAGAGAGCTGGACCGAACTGGGGTAACCTAAGTCCCCGTCTTTGCCATCGCTGCGGATGATGATCTCATCTTTCAAGTTCCAGGTTTTTCCCTCATCTTCACTCAGACAGGCTCTTACCCCGTACGGTGGTCTACGGTAGCCATAAGCGCAGAGGACCTTTCCGTTTTTCAGATACAATAGGTGTGCGGGATGGCCCCAGATGTCCGTCCTTTGAGGTGTGGACCAGGTTCTTCCCCCATCCTGGGATTCAGATTGATAGAGATAGTATCCCTCTGGATCAGTCGCTCGTCCGTGCACCCGCAACATGCAGATGATCTTCCCGGAGGGCAGAGCTAAGAGTGCCGGTTCGTGGAAGCTCAGATTGCCGAAGGGATCGTAGGCAACGGTGCTCGCATCCTGCCAGGTCTCCCCTTTATCCTGTGAACGCATCACCAGGGCCCGCTCCGTCTCCCCCGGACGCTTGCCCTCAAGCGGAATGAGCAGTTCGCCGTCTGGTAATTCCAGAACAGCATCCGAAGTATAGGTCGAATTACCGGTTGGGGAAGTAACCTTGATCGGCTCATTCTCCCAGGTGTATCCCCCATCGTATGAACGGATGACAAATGTCCCTTCTGTCCAGGCGTAGGATTCTTCTCCCAGCCTTCGGAGGTCATGGGTTTCGGCCGGCAATGACGACTCATCCCCTACCCGCCACTTGAAGAAATTGGCGACGAGAGTACCATCCTCTAATTGAACAAGCGAAGGACCCTGGATACTACACTCGTCGTTGTAAATGGTAACTTTGGTTCCCCACGTCTTGCCCCCGTCTGCGGAACGAACCAGCACTGCCTTAGAGGTTGTATCAAGATGGGTGCGCATTCTCCTTCGTACCGCTTCACGAAATGCAACTACCAGATCGCCGTTCTGCAAGTGTTCTATGTCCGGGAAAGCACTATAGCTTTTCTCATTTTCATAGATGACTATATTTTTCATCCCATTTCCCTCCTATAAGTTTTTCGCTCCGAAAGAGGCAGCGGCTGAAAAGCACTGCCCTTACCCAAAATATTACTTATCAGTTTCTGGCCCGTAGCAAATTGCCATAGTTACTCATACCCAATCACCGCCAGATCATAAACAACCAGCCGCGGCAAACTGAATTCGGCAACCTTCAAGCGCTACCGCACGGCAGTCGAAGTTTAAATAAAGCCGGTGGCAACTCCAGTTTGGAATCCACATAAGCACCGCACAATGCCACAATCCTCAGACGGGCGTAACAAGTTCGCCTGGGCACCGTTTCATGAAGATGACCAGCAAGGCCTATCTCCGGCTTGGGAAGGACGGTTCTTCTCCTCCCTTGGTCTGTCCAGTGAGGCAGGAAGTGTCTCAAGACGTTTATATCGTCGCTACATAAACAAAAAGGGCAACCGCATTGCTCGCCCCTACACAGCTTTCCTCGCTGGGCTCAGTTCAGTCCTGGCCAGCGCAGAGGGCCGGTCTACGGATTCTTTCCCCCTGCTCCCCTCTCTTTTTAGCCCTGGGTTTTCCTACTGGAGAGATTGTTCGAGAAAATGTATTTGGCTATGAAAAGACCTCCAAGATCCTGAAGCCGTTCTTTTCAACTTTGGAAGTTTGCAAATGCACGTTCTGGATGGCATCTGGCAGCAACTGGAGTATATCTCCAGCCACGAGGCCCATTTCTCCCTTTAGCTGGCGAGCTAAGTCTCCTGCCTTTCCGTGGATAAAGACTCCACAGACAGCAGCCTCTGCCGGAGTGAGTCCCTGGCCGATCAACCCAGCAATGGTGCCGGTCAACACATCTCCTGAGCCGGCGGTAGCCATCCCCGCATTGCCGGTTGAATTAACATAAAGTTCTGCCTCAGGGGTGGCTATAACCGTAGGTGCGCCTTTGAGCACCACGACGACCTTAAACTCCTGGGCAAAGCACTGCGCTGCCTTAAGGGGAGACGCGGTGATCTCTGGGATAGGTTTCCCTGTCAGCCGGGAAAGCTCGCCGGCATGGGGTGTGATCACAATCTGAGCCTTCGTCTCTTGCAAGGGCGAGACATCTTTGGCCAGCGCATTCAGTGCATCGGCATCAATAACAGTAGGCACCGTTGTCTCTCTGGCGACTACCCGTCTCACCATCTCGGTCGTCTCATGATGGGTCCCCAGGCCAGGTCCGATTGCTAAGCAATTGGCTCCAGAGAGCATACGTCGAATCTCTCCGACAGCTCGCAAGGCGATACAGCGACGCTTTCTCACCTCGGGCAGGGGCTTGGTCATCACCTCGGTCAGTTTCACCTCTAAGATGTCGTTGAGACTTGCAGGCAGACCCAGGGTTACCAGGCCGGCACCGATGCGCAGTGCAGCCATAGATGCCAAGGCAGCAGCACCAGTCATCCCCACCGAGCCGGCTATCACGGCTATCCGCCCACAACTGCCTTTATGGGCATCCGGGGCACGCCGAGGCACCAGATGGGCCACCTCCTCCGAGGTGACAAGATCTATCTCACAGCCCTCCTTTTCAATGACCTCAGAAGGATAGCCGATGTCAGCCAATAAGAGTCTCCCACATTTGGTCTTGCCTGGGTAGAACACCTGGCCGATCTTTGGCAGTCCGAACGTGACCGTAGTATCGGCCTGAACACAGGGCCCTGGGATTTCCCCGCCGTCGGCATTCAGTCCTGAAGGTATGTCTACCGCAATCACAGGTTTTCTGCAGCAGTTGATAATTTCGATAACCTCGGCGGCCAATCCCCTAACCGCCCCTTTCAGTCCGGTGCCAAATATGGCATCTATCAACAGGTCAGCATCCTGAACTGCCTGTTCTGCCCCAGTCAAATCGGCCTCTTTCAGGATCTCTCTCACCGGGATATTCAGTTGAAGGGCTCTGTTCAGGTTAGTCCGGGCGTCTCCCTTGCTGTCGTCCTTTTTGCCTAACAAAAGGACCAGGACAGAAGCCCCGTGTTCTGCCAACAGTCGGGCTACCACCAGACCATCGCCGCCGTTGTTTCCCTTGCCGCAGAAGAGGGTGACCTTCTTCGCTGCCATCTGGTCCCACATCTGGCTGATGGTGGTAAAAACAGACGTGCCTGCCCTTTCCATCAGTTGGATACCTGGTATACCAAACTGTTCGATTGCCCGTCGGTCAATGCTGGCCATCTGCTTTGCCGTAACTAGTTTCATAGCTCGTCCTTCCTTTCAATACTAAACATGCGTGGAAATCGAGAAAATATCACCGTCCTACCTTGGCTGATCGCCCGGTTCGGCGTCAAACATGAAACCTAAAAGCTGAAAAAGAGTTCAAGATGGGTACTTTATCACAATTTAGCTCTCACAACCAGCCAGGCAGTCTAACTGGGGTACAATGAAGATGCTTTCCATCGTTTTCTAGTCTGGTTGCCGTAAATGCCAGAATTCAACATATCAGTCTTGTCAGTGGATTGCCTATCTAGGATTCCGAAACCCCCGCAACGGCAAGTGCGAAATGCAAAGCTGCCCAGCCGCCGTTCATCTGCTCCTCTTGTCTCTTTCCCTTTGCTTCTACACGGTCATTTTCTAATATCGAAGCAGAGAGTTTTCAGGAGATTCTCCCCAGCAGATAGCTTCTAACCTTCGCTTTCCCCTCCAGTCCTCCACTATCCTCTTGCTGGTGTAGGTTCTCCAGATGAGGATGATACAGATAGTGTCGGGACAGCCCTCGATTTTGGTGAAGCAGTGAACTTTCTCCACCGGCTGTTGGCAGCTCTCCTTGACGCCCACTGGACTGTGTCCAGCACGCTGCCGCGGATGGTCATCTGGACCACCGACGCTGTGTCGCACACGGCTATTGGGATTATCAGCGTGCGCCCGCAGGCTGCCTGTGCATCCTCAGAGAGTTTGCCCTGGCCCTCTTGGCATAGGGTGGGTCCGAGCGGTAAAGGCAGACAAAGAATACTGCTGGCATCATCCCTTTCTTGTGGGATACAATTGCATCTGCTCATCCATTGAACTGAGAGTTTATTACGATTTTGCAACTTGTGCTCCTTATCGTCAGTCCAACCCGCAGGGATCCTCTCTGGCTTCTGCAACAGCCGAGGTCCTTAGAACTCATAAAGGCGACCTGAAGGCCGCCCATATAATAGTTTCGCCTTGTAGACCCGATTTTTTGGCAGAGCCAATTCAGTTCCTTCTCAGAACTGCCACTGCTACGGCGTAGCTCTGAGTGTGTGAGAGGCTGAGCAAGATTTTCTTGCCTGTTGTGGCCTCGGCTGCCTTTCCTCTCACCTTCACCTCCGGCTTTCCGCTGTGGGAGTTGACTATTTCCACGTCTGTCCAGCTGATTCCCATTTCGGGCCCGATTGCTTTGGATACTGCCTCTTTAGCGGCGAAGCGAGCGGCCAGGGAGGTATATCTGTGCCTCTGAGCCATGCAGTATTCTATCTCTCCCGGGGTGAAGACTCGTTTCAAGAAGTTCTTTCCCCACCTGCGAACTGCTCCTTGGATGCGGTCAACCTCCACGATGTCGACCCCGACCGATTCAACCATTCTTTTCTCCGGAGGCTAATTTGTTGTCGATTATCTCCAGTATTTCGCTGATGTCGTCGATCTCAAAATCTGCCCCGGAGTCTTTGGTGGCAAAGGCGTTCCCGTAGCGGGCGAAGACAGTTTTTATCCCCACTTTCTTAGCACCGACCATATCCCTTTCCGGCCAATCGCCCACCATTAGCGCCTCTGACGGTGCAACTTTGAGCAGAGAGAGGAGCTTTCTGAACGGAATTTCGCTGGGCTTGCGTACACCTGTGTCTTCAAAGGTGAGGACAAAATCAAAGATGTGGTGCAGTTGAAGAGAGCAGAGTCTGAGCCAGGCCTGAAGTCGCGGGGCATCGGAGAGGACCGCCAGCTTTATCCCTCGCTTCACCAGCTCAGTCAACGTCATATTGACGTGTGGATAGAGCACCAGGGCCGCTTCTCTGGCCCTTCGATAGCCCACGATGGCGGCGGCGTGAATCTTGTAGTCAATTCCCCCCAATTGTTCCTTTAAGAAGCGGTCAAAGACCCTCTGATATTCTATCCCTTCCTCCTGGTAGATCTTATAAATCTGGTCTTTAGCCTCTTGTTTCGACATCTTCAACCCAGCATCCACCATAGCATCAACTGCCGCATCAATTGCGGCCTCCTTCATCCGCATAAAATCTACCAGGGTGTTGTCTAAGTCGAAGATCACCGCTTTGATCACAGTCCATTTCCTCCCGTTATATCCTTATCTGTTCCAGTTCCTGATCAGACATAGGTTGTGCCGCTATGGTATTGGCTGTGTTTCTGTCTGTCTTCCAGAATTCCACTTCTACCTTGTGCAGTTCTCTGTGGTGGCTGTAACGGGCGCAGATACGGGCGGCCGTTTGGACAGAGGAGGGCTCTGGCCAGCCGAACAGGACTGCCAGGGTGCTTCTTCCGCCTTTGACGCCTAATTTGAGCTCCTCATCTGAGGCAAGCTGAGCCAATTTCTCATTTTCTTCGGCATTTCTTCCACAGATAAGCTTAGTTTGTGGGTTCAGGCGGAAGTGCCTGCCTAAGCGCAGAAGCTCGATCTGTTCTGCCGAATCCTGGTGATGTTTGAACAGGTCTTTTAGGCGTTGGGCAAATTGAGAGTCTGTGAGCAGGCACCCGCCGGCCGGGGATGGATAATCAGTTATGCCCCACTGTTGCGCCAGTCGCAACTGCTCTCTCCGGGATCTGCCACTTATGGCCAGAAGCTTCTCTCTGTCCACTATTTTCTCACGTTCTGGGATAGTGGGCTTCATCAATTTGGCGCAGAGGGGCCGCAGTAGCCTGCCGTCCAGGCCACTTTCTCTTTCCACTATCCTCATCGTGTCCCTTCGCTGGGTCATTGGGCGCTGGCCCAGGACTTCGCCGGTGAAGATAAACTCAGCCCCTAGCTCTTCCATAATCTGTTTCGCCTGAAGCAGGAAGAATATACGACAGTCAACACAGGGGTTGAGAGCTTTCCCGTAGCCATGCTTCGGGGCCTTGATCATCTCAATATAATCTCTCCCGGGGGTGACCCTCCTTAGTTTCACGCCCAGCTGCTTGCAGATCCGTTCTAAGTGAGAATACCCGCCTCTGTTAGCCAGAAACGGCGTGGTGAAATTCACTGCGGTTACCTCAAACCCCTGTTCCAGCACTAATCGGAGAGCCAGGATGCTGTCCAACCCCCCCGAAACCAGTCCCACTGCTTTGTATCCACCCAAAATCTTTCCTCATGTTAGAGAAAAATGTTGAAACCGTAATCTCTGATAAGATACATTTTTCCCTTTCGCAAAGCAATTCTTTTTTCTCTTTCCCTGGCAACTATCCGAAAGGGTCTACCCCGGTGAGAATTAATCCCCCAAGGACGTTCTTCAAATCCCTAACTGAACCTTCAGAGAAAATCTGGAAAAGGGACCTTTAAGCCACGGGAACATAGTGGCATGGGAAGCACAAAGTTCCCGAGCAGCAATAGGTCCCCCCTGGCTGCACACGTAAATGGCTCCGAGTAGGGCCTTTATTGTCAGTCTGATTCACTAGCTTTTTTCCCTACGCGGTAGCCCGACGATTCACCGCCGCGCTTATGGTTGATGGGAAAAGGGGCAATTTCACCTTCCGCGAGCGGCTGCGGCAACCGAAGCCAGCTTTTTCTATCTCCACAGCTTATGGCCTCAGCGATTCAAGCTTAGCTCTGCCCTACGCCTATGGAAAAGCCCCCTTTCTTGGTTGCCTTTCCTGAAGGAACGCAAGCACAGGCTCGATACAATAAAGAGTTATGTCCGTTGGGTATCCAATTGCAATATTTTTGTGAAACTTCAGTCTCTGATTGGGTTGCAGGATATCCGTCCGTGTGTCGATTTTCTGCTTGACATTGGGGAATTTAGTAGTTATTCTACCCCTTGATACATTATGTTTAGTGCCTCAAAGCGATCTATGTCCAACAGCTACTTGGATAATACTTCTGATATTCCCATAGAAAGATCGTCTAACCTCAAAGTGAGCCAAATTGAGGAGAGGGGCAGCTGAAGAGCCCGTTCTTCGCTGGACTTGCTGCTTGACTGTACCCCGAAGTTATGGTATGATTAAGAAAAGCCAGGAAAGGAGGTAGAGTCGTATGGGTGAAATTATCACCGCTGGGAACGGCAAACGCTGTCTCTCTCCCGAGGAAAAGTGTCGATATTTCTTGGAACCTATTCGAGGCGACATCTCCATAGTGGAAGTCTCAGGAAAGTGTGGCATTGGGTCCTCGGACCCCAAAATGTATCTGAGATACTCTCCGACAAGAAGCCCTCATGGACTTTGTTATTCGCAAGAGCCGAAAGAAGGATTTTACAGTTTCCAGACGAACGTACTTAGGTCTTGAAACTTAGTATGACAGGTTATAAGAGGCTATCGTCGTTTTGGCATTAGAATTGCCTAATGAAAAAGGCAAACTTGAGATAACGGGCCAATCAAGAGCAAACGCCTCTGTAGATTTCCCCAAGAGGGCCATAGTTGAGGGTGCCCGCTACGCATCTTCTGGAGGGACTAGCAATAGGGTTTGGCTGTAGGCCCCTTGGGTTGCTGGAAGCTTGCCAATATGGGTGGATAGGCAGTAGGTGAGCCGACGGTCTCAGTGCCGGGCAGTTAGAGGATGATAGACCCGGTGTTTCCCAGTCCGCCTAACGTTTCCTGCCGCAAGAACGCCAGGCGACAGGAGGCATATCCCTCAATGAGGAACATATCGATCCTTCTCATCGTCGGCTATCAGCAGTAGCCTCTCAAACGGGAGTACTTCGCCAGGTCTCTACCTTCTATTATCAGATGGAGGAAGAAGAATTGGTGCACAGCAGAGAGGGTCACCCCACCTCAAGACAGGAGAAACCGGAGGTGAAACCATCGAGAACTCCGCTAAGGAAATGACAAAATAGTTAGTTAGTCAGGCCATCAGCATATTAGGAGCTGGAGGGATTTGATAATCTCTCCAGCGGACAATGTCAACGATGCCCCACAACACAGCTCAAATCATGTGATGGCTACGATTAAAAGCCGGGGAAAAGATAATCGCTTATTCGTTTTGAGGTTAAAATTTTGGCAGTTGCTATGCAGGGAGGTGATTGGTATGGTTCGTCGCTGTTCAGTTTGGCTGGCCATAGGGATGCTGTCTATTTTGACCTGCTTTTCGACTATCGGGTGCACTTCGACAGAGAAGGAGACTGTTCCGACCGGCGCTGAATTAGGGATAGCCGGCGAGCAAAGGGACTCCTCCGGTACACCCCTGAGGTCGTATGAGAAGATGACGCTCACCATCATCTACGACAACAACGAATACGACGAACGTCTGGAAACTGCCTGGGGCTTCTCTTGTCTGGTAGAAGGATTAGAGAAAACTATTCTGTTTGACACCGGTGGCGACAGCAGAATGCTTCTCTCCAATATGCGTAAGCTGGGATATAACCCTCAGGATGTAGAGGTAATTGTCATTTCCCACATTCATTACGACCATCTGGGTGGGTTGGCTGGCTTCTTAAAGAAAAACCACTGTCTCACTGTTTATCTCCCCAAATCTCTTCCCAAAAGTATCAAGAAGACCGTGAGGGACTCAGGGGCTGACCTGGTAGAAGTCCACGACCCGGTGAAGATATGTGAGAATACCTACTCTACCGGGGAACTCGGTACCTGGATAAAAGAGCAATCTTTGGTGGTCGAGACTGCTAAGGGTTTGGTCGTAATCACGGGCTGTGCCCATCCGGGCATTGTGAATATCGTTCAAAAGGCCAAAGAGCTTCTCAAGGACAATGTTTACTTAGTACTGGGCGGTTTTCACCTCTGCTGGATGAATGCTTTTCAGATAAAGGGCGTTGTAAATGGGGTGAATAAAGAAGGTGTTAAGATGGTGGCTCCTTGTCACTGCTCTGGTGATTTGGCCCGAAGTGCCTTCCAGAAGCTTTACGGAAAGAATTTCATCCGGGTGGGCGTGGGCAGAAGGTTGGAGATAGATAGCTGTGGGGAAAAGTGAGGTGTCCGTTAGTGAATACAGGTGCTGAGGCATTGAGATTGTTCAGCACAGGGATAGTCATTGGCTGGGGGCCCTGTCTTGCCTTTTGGGGCCCTGTGCTTTTGCCTTATATTGCAGGAACAAAGAGGAGTTGGCGAGGAGCTCTGGAAATAAGCGCGATGTTCTCCTTGGGCCGACTTCTCTCCCTGGCTATCCTTGGGGCACTGTCTACAGTCGCCTTTGCGTCCATAAATCGCCTCTTCCCTCCCCATAGATCGGGCTATCTCTACTTGGCCGTGGCGATCTTTGTCATAGTCACAGGTGTGTTTATCGGCTTAGGCAAAGGGTTTAAGGTGCGGCCATATGAGATTTTGAGAAAATGGTTGGTAGATAGAGGCGCCGAGAGTATGCTGTTTTTGGGTTTCCTGATCGGCATCTCGCCCTGTGCTCCTCTGGTAGCCATACTTACCTACATTGCGTGTACAGTAACGAATCTGCTTTATGGAATCACTTATGCCCTCTGTTTTGGAATTGGTACCGTCGTTCCAGTAATCGTGTTAGGGACATTGGCCGGCCTTCTACCTCAGAAGATATTTGGATCTGGCAGAGCTCTCAGGTGGTTCAGGGTGATTTGCGCCATAATTCTCATTGCCTTCGGTGTTGAAATCTTATATAATTTATGGCATTGGCTTTAGCTTGACAATGCTACATTTCTGTGTCATTGCCAGGAGCAGGAGCGACGAAGTAATGCCAGTAAGAGAAGAAAAAGGGAGAATCGCGAGATCGCTCGCAACGACAGGGAGGATGTCAGTGGAGGCAGGGAATCTGGAGCCAAATATGCCATTGTCGAGATAGCATCTTCCAGTTTTCTGTAATTTTTTGACAATTAGAGAGCAAGAGCAGAGCTTGATGTAGTATCAAGTGAGGAATTATTGTAAACAGAAAAGAGGGAAAATACCATTCTTGCTGGACGCCGGAAGACGGAGAATTTGTCCGGAAATGCCGGCAATTGAAAGGCAATCTTCATCGAGATTCGAATTTTTCAACTCCAATCGATTTTGGAGAGCGAACATCTTGATTGAAACGTTCTTAGAAAGGCGGGAGTCTGACGCTCTTAAGTCAAAAGGAAATTGGACGAAGAGCTGAAGGGGGCCTAACGATGGAGAAGAGATATACGGCACTTATGACAATATCTAGCATCTTGAAGGTACTGGCATATATTGCTGGAGCCGTGGGAATTGTTGGGGCAATAGCCGGAATTGTCACATTGCCTCGAGGCGGTCCTGGAAGTATTAGCGGTGGAATGATCCTGGCCGGATCTTTAATATATGGTTTTTTGGGAGCAGTTTTCCTCTTTGGCTGCTCCGAATTTATCAAGCTTTTTATTGACATAGAAGGGAACACGAGAAGCATCAGCAAAAAATATGGACCTAAGATTCACTTGATCAATTTCTTGGCTCCCGCCTTAAGCCTTTGATACTTTTTCAGGTAGTGCAAAAAGGGGGCCTGATTCC
>Ga0164318_10007009_pt1 | contig 10924 bp, 4 predicted proteins | sample GuaBasSedimGuay9_FD_113734 | JGI IMG/M metagenome (GOLD analysis project Ga0164318, IMG submission 113734) | Subseafloor sediment microbial communities from Guaymas Basin, Gulf of California, Mexico - Guay9, Core 4571-4, 0-3 cm | ecosystem: Environmental > Aquatic > Marine > Hydrothermal vents >...
GAACCGACCCTTGCAGTTCCATCGGGCAAGATCGCCGGCTCTCAGTTGGAGGCACACCCCGGCGAAGACCGGACCATCGTCCTGCCGACCGGCCTGAGGGCAACACCCAAGCAACAGAAAAAATCACGGATGCCGCTGCTTGCGGCCCTGGCTTCGGCCGTCATCATCGTCGCCTTGGGGCTATGGTGGACACTGGGCCGGACGATCCCCGCCCCCGATCCCGGGACCGTCATTCTCGATGCTCATCCCTGGGCCTCCGTCGAAAGCATCATCGCGGCCGATGGAGCCAAGGTCCCACTTCCAACAGACCGAGCCACACCGATGCGACTCGACCTCGAGCCGGGACGCTATGCCGTGACCCTGGAGCGCAACGGCGCCACCCGGGCCCTCGATGTCGACATCGGCTCAGGCACCATCATCAAACGCTCGGCAACCTTCGAAGAACCTACCGCCGAAGCCCTCTTGGCATCATTGGGGGTTGAGAGAAACGCGGTGCAGTGATCCTGGCCCCCAGCCCCGGCCTTCGGGGGTAGGAACCGACGCCAAGCCGAAGGCCTGCCGAGCCGACAGGCTCGGGCCCGCGAAGCGGGTAGCGTGGGCAAGAGGCCACTGCCCACCGAAAAATCGCCCCCGCTCGGCGCGAAGCGCCCCCGCTCGGAGTGGGACCCGGATTGGTCAGAGGCGCGATGGAAGACCAATACGGTCTCCAATCCGAGGTCTGCAAGAATCAAAGGCCAACAAGATGCTCTAGAAATAAAACACGCCGCTCACCAGGAAATCCGTGCCCGAGGCGTCAGTCCAGTCGATCGCCGCATCGATGCGAACGACTCCCGACGATAAACCGACTCCCAGCGTGAAGTGATCGATGTCCTCTTCAAAACGGGCCCGAACGGTGCTTTGAACCGCCCGGACACGATCATCGACGTCGTTGCGGGCATCCTCATAGGGCTCATCTACGAAGGGTAAATGGGTCTGATCTCGCCACCACCCGCCCCGGACGCTCCAGCCTCTCTTGTCGGTGAACTTCGTGTACTCTGCGCCGAGATGGAGTTCCATGACATCTTCGATCTGGTACCTGATATCCGCGCCAGTCTCGATCCCCGAGAACGGCCGCATCTCGGAGAGGACGTCGGAATAGGGAATCCGTGTGATCTCCGCCGCCACAACCCACGAGTCCGAGGGGTAGAAGGCCACCCCAACCGCCGCTCTTTCCGGCACAGTCAAATCCCCATCAAAGGGCACGAATTCATCCACCACCCCCCCCGATGAGTCGAGAAGCGTGTTGTCGATCTTATATTTCGACGCCGATCTCCAACTCAGTCCAAAACCCCAGAAATCTGCCCGGTAAAGCACGCCCAGGGTATAGAGCAGATCCTCGTCGTCACCGGTCGAAAGCTCGAACCTGTCTTCAAGGCCCGCCGACGATCGATCGATCTCGGCCAGACCGTTGAACTCTGTCATCCCAAGGCCCACCTCAAACCCCAGGGACCAACGGTCACTCAAACGGTATCCCAACGCCGCACCAACCACTTCGGTCTTCATGGAATAGGTGACGCTTTGACCGAAATGCTGAACGGGAACCGGACTGCCTTCAGGATCCAAGAAGCTCAAGGTACACGCGTCCCCGGCTCCAGGCATCGAAGCACTACCATCAAGACCGACACACACTACGCTGTCACCCGATTCGAATCGACTCTCGAGATCGGCCAGAACTCCATACGAAAGCGAGAGCGTCAACCGGTTCTTCTTCAGCGGTATCAATACCGATCCGTAGTTCAACCGATTTAACGAAGAGGTCGCGCTTGTACGAAATGGATCTTCGTTGGGAATGATCGAGATTCCGGCACCCGAAATCTCAGTTTCCACCCCACCCTGCGTCAACTGCCCCACCGGAAATACCTCTTCATCCCGAATCCACTCAAGGGAGATTTCCCGGTCGAGGTAGGCCAATCCTGCGGGGTTGGCCAGGGCGGCGGTGGAATCGTCGGCAATGGCGACGAAAGCGCCTCCGATGCCCCGGGCGCGAGCCCCCGGATTGGTGAAATTGAAGTTGATCCCGGTGAAGGCATAACCATCGGACTGGGCCTCACCAGAGCCCGCCACAAACAATGCCACCACGACACACAGAAAAACCAAGCCTCGGTATTGCATCGTCCCTCCCTAACCTCGATTATTTGCCTTCTTCCAGGCTAACCGCCTCCCCGCCTCCGGTCAAATTCAATCTCAACCGCAGAATCTCTGAAGGGCTTATAATCCAATTAATGCATCGAGAATCGTTATGCCGCGTTCCCGGGGTCATCGCAATGTGCTTCTTCGCCCTTGTGATTGTAATCCAGGACCGTGCCGAGGCAGCCCGGTGGTACGAAGACTACGATCTGGCCATGGAGCACATCGAGGCCGGCCAATGCTCCACCGAGGCGATCGAGGCCTTGGGTGCCGCCGTCGTCGACAAACCCAAGCCTAAACGGGGCGTCAGAACCTACGCCCAGCGCCGGATCGACTACCTCCCCTACCTCCAGTTGGCCAGGGCCCATCTATTGTGCGGCAATGCTGATCTCGCCCAGCAGTACCTCGAGCGGTCGCGGACCTTTAACATCACTTCGGAGGAGGAATTGGGGCCCGTCGAGCAGAGACTCAATGCGCTCTTGATTACCAAGAATGTACAACCGACCGTTCCCCCCGTTGATAAAGAGGCCCTCGACAACCGGCTTCTGACGGCGCAGCAGAACCTCGAAGGGGCCCGCGGCGCGCTGAGTTCGACCGATTATTCTCTGACCGAAGCCGCCGACCTGGGGACCGAGAATCCCCACTGGGCAACCCAGCGAAACGACACCGCAAGACGCATCGATATCCTCGCTGAGGCAATGAACCGATACCACGAGGCAGGAGACCTCCTGGCACTGGCCGATACCGCCCATTCGGCCACCGAAGTCACAAGAAGCCTCGACGCACTGACAATCCAGATCAACCGCTCCGTCGAAAACCGAAGGGCCGCCGGGGCTTTGGCACCGACGATGCCTCCCATCGCCGTTGTCGAGTCCAGGCAGACCGCAATGCCACCCGATCGCACCGAGGATCAACCCGTCATTCCTCCAACATCCGACGACACTCAGGCGATTTCAACAAACCTCAGGACAGCAGCGGCCGCCTATCTCAAAGGCAACTATGACTCGGTGACGACAATCCTCCACCAGATCAGCCTGGACGACTCCAAGGCTCAGGCGGCCGCGTTGTTGATCAGGGGCGCAGCTCACCTATCGTTGGCGACCACCGAGGTGGATAGGACCGTCGCTCAAACCCACAGCGCAACGGCCCGGGAAGATCTCCTCGCTTCGAGGAAATTCAACCCCGAGATCCGACCAGATCCCACCTTCTTCCCACCGGCGGTTGTCAATTTATTCAACGAGGTCCGGCCAAAGAACCCTTCCCGGCCTGTGGAGAATCCGTCGTAGTTATTCTGTAGTAGGCCAAGGCCCACCCTACCCCAACTCGGATATTTGAAATTGGGATTTTCATCCTTCATCCTTCATCATTCCCTTCGCCTCCTCCATGCCTTCGGCAATCGTTCTCCGAAGCACCGGATTGAGTATGAGGGCCTGTTCGAACGCCTCGACAGCGGCCGCAGCAACTTGCATTCGCTCAGGCCCCGGCCCCAAGTCCCTCGCCCGTTGGAGGAAGAGGAATCCACGAATCTTGAATGCGTCAGGCGACTGCGGGTTGGCCTCCAGGGACCTTTCAATCGCCCCCAATCCGGCATCAATTTCCTCCTCTTTGCTCTTCGGCCCAACGAGGGACCACTCCACTCTGAATAGGTGAATTCGTGCCTTTTCGACGAGAGCTTCTCCATCGCGTGGGTAGTCCGTCAAAACCTGCTCAATTGTCTTTTGGGATCGGCTGAGTGCCTTGGAAGGGTTGCGACCAAGAGCCACCAGCCGGCGAGCATCAAGATTTTGAACCCGTGTCCTTTCGATTCCCAAGCCTATGTATGCAGGGTTGATCCTTGCCACCTGATCGAGATCCACCATGGCGATCTTCGTCTCAGCGGCAGGATCTTGCCCGTTCTCGATCAAATACAGGGCTGACAATCGATGAATTCCAGCCCGATTGAACAGGGCGGTAGCGTTTCGTGGATTGATTTCGATGGCCTTCTCGAGCCATTCCAATGCTTCGTTCAACGACAGGGTAGGATCCTCGCCAATGTCAGATTCGTAACGGCCCCGGGTCGCCGCCGCACTGCCAAGATTGCTGTAAACCAGCGTATTGCTCGGATTTTCGACGGCGCTTCGCTCGAAGGCTTCGATCGCCCGATCAAGCGATCCCCGCGGGTCCACGCCATGCCCCTGCTCCCATTCCGCACGGGTACAATAGGCGGCCCCAAGGCTATTCATGGCGATGGCCAACCGAGGATTGAGTTCCAGGGTCTGTTCGAAGGCCTCCACCGATTCACCAATAGACTTCGTAGGATCGAGTCCCTCGTTCACCTGGTACATCCCCGCTGTGAGGAGCACCGCACCAAGGTTGACCAGAGCGATCGGATCCTCGCCGAAGATCTGGAGCGCCGACCTGAAGTCCTCGGCCGCACGGTCAAGGAAGGTCAGCGGATCCTGACCTCCGGCCATCGCCCACTGCCCCATGCGCCACTTTGCCAAGCCCCGATTGTTGTATGCCTGATGATCGAAGGATTGAACCTTGATAGCCCGATTGAAGGCGTCAATAGCACCTTGGAGATTGCCGGTTGGGTCGTCTCCGGTCTTGAGGTCATTGAGCCCCAACTTGCTGAAAGCGACCCCGAGGGCATTGAGACCGGCTCCGTCGTCAGGATTGAGTGTGACCGCTTTCTCCGCCATCTCCAGCGACCGTTGCAACACAGGCACCGGGTCGGCGCCGATTTTCATCAACTGGGTACCCCACCTCCAGCAGAGTTGACTGACCGCCGCCAACGCCCCGACATCATCCGGATTGATCAACAAGCCGTCCCGGCAGACATCAGTGGCGGCCTGAAAATCCTCCTCGTCAGCGGTTCCCCGCTGGATTGAATTCTCGAGCGTCATTGTCAGCAAGCGACACCGGCTCCGATGCACTGCCGGATCGCTTCGCCCACTCTCGACGGCTTCGGCCAGAGCATTACCCGCCCGGGAGTAACAGGACTCACCTTCTTCGATCTCACCATTGCGGAAAAACTCCGTTCCCCGGGCGATCTCGATATCGGCTTCGAGCAGACGTGCCTGAAAAAGCGTCGGATCGAAGCCCAAGGCCTCCGCAGCCAGGTCGAGGCCCTCGTCGTATCTCTCTTCGTTGAGCGCAATCAACCCTTCGGCAAAGGCCCTTCCAGCCGGGTCCAGGTCGGACGCTTGCTGTAGGAAATCCAGCGACGGATCCCGGTATTCGCTCCTGATTTTTCGGAGACGTTCATCCCTTGCAACCTCGCTCGTCATCCGCTGGGCCCGGCTTCGCTCTCGTTGATAGAGTTCTCCCAACGTCAGTCCGAGAGCATAGGCAACATCTGGATTCCGATAACCCCCATCCCACGTCAATCTGAGGTGCCGGAGTGCCTCGGGCCACTGTTCCAGAACCAGGTGACCTCGCCCCAGAGCGTAGTGTCCCGGGCCTTTCGCCGGAGAACCCTCTTCTTTCATTCGGCTCTCGAGACGTTTCATTCGATCCCGAACCTCGCCGATTGCAGGTCTAATGTCGTGCAGGGGCAACAGATGGGCCTTCTGCATCGTCGTTTCCATCTGCTTGACCTCTTGCGCGAAAACCTGTGACAGAACCGTCTCCTGACGAGCCTGCCATACTGAGTGGAGCGCCAGCCCTCCAATGATACCGACCATCAGGATGGAGCCGGCGATGACGGCTGCCGAAAGACGGTGCTTTCTGACGACCTTGACCGCTCGATAGGTCCATTCGGCCCGCCTGGCCTGGATGGGCTCCCCGCCGAGGAACAACCTGAGGTCTGCGGCCAAGGCGGCAGCACTGTCATACCTTCGGCTTGGATCCTTATCGAGACACTTGAGGATGATGGTTTCCAGGTCCCTGGGGATACCGGGTTTGATCGTTCTGGGGGCCGGCGGTTCAGAAGAGACCACCTGAAGCAGAATATCGACCGCACCTGAGCCTTCGTATGGCGCCCTTCCGACCAGAGCCCGGTAGAGCGTGGCGCCGAGGCCGTAGACGTCGGTTCTCCGATCACATCCTCCGCGCCCTCCCTGGACCTGTTCGGGCGACATGAAGGCCGGCGTACCGAGGGTTGCACCTGTAACTGTCAAATCATCGCCTGTGGTTTCCTGAGCAATACCGAAATCCATCACCCAGCCATGCCATCCCTGATCTTCAAAGTACTCAACCATGATGTTCGACGGTTTGATATCGCGATGGATCAGTCCCGTTCGGTGGGCGGCATGGAGTGCATCGGCGGCATCGGCTACCACCGAGACCGTCGCCTCCAATCCGATTTCCTCGACAGCATCCAGCAGAGTGACCCCATCGACAAAGGCCATGACGATGTAGGGCCGCCCGTCTACCTCTCCCACCTCGTACACCGGACAGACATGATCGTGCTGAATCCCCGCTTGTGCCCTGGCCTCTCGGGCAAATCTGGCCAGAGTTTCAGGGTCGTCCGACCGCAACAGTTTGATGGCCACCCACCGGTCAAGGGTCTTGTCACGTGCTTTGAAGACACGGCCCATGCCCCCAGAACCGATCAGACAGTCAAAGACGAACCCGGGAATACGTGGCAAAGTCTCCAGATCACCGCGTATAATTTCTCCAGACTTTCTACTGGGCCGATCGACGATGGTAGGGTCCTGATCGTTCACCCGAGAGAGACTACCTTGGAACCATCCAAAGAAACATGCTCGAGATCAAAAAGACCGGCACGCCAATCTCTTGGACATGCGTCATTATAGCCGAGACCCCAAAAGGAAATCACTATAAACTACCAGAACACAACGGTTTCCAGCAGTTTCTCGCCCCAACAATGCGCGCAGCGCATTATAGGAGCCTGTGGGGCAGAGGCCGAGGATCAACTCAACTCTACAGTCGCTTCGGCGGCCTATGCCCTACAGGCTCCAAGCTTTCTTCTATCCGCAGATACTTCTTGAGCCAGTGAATTCCTATATAGAATGGGACAGTGTCTGCCAAGGCGATGACAAATTTGAACGCGTAACCGGTGAAGATGAACAGCATCAGCTGGCGGGCGACCGGCTGATCGATTTGGATCGGCAGAGCCTTGGCGTAGTAGTGCGTTATCAAGATGACCGCGGTCGTATCGACCAGTTGACTGATCAGGGTCGAACCGTTGTTTCGAAGCCACAGGTGCCGGCCGTGGGTCAGCTTTTTCCAGAAGTGGAAGAGGTAGACGTCACAGAACTGCGCGGCAAGGTAGGCGATCATCGATGCCCCGACTGCGCCAAAGGTCAGGGCTCGGATCTCAAAAAACACCGGTAACCGCCCCGCGGCATCTCGAACCAGTTCGGCGGTCACAGGATCTCGGAGCTCAAATTCTGGAAGCACGCCGCCCACCCAGAGCAGAAATACAACCCAGATATTGAGCATCAAGCCGACGAGGACCACCCAGTTGGCTCTCTTTCGGCCGTAGAGCTCGCTGATGAAGTCGGTGCACAAAAAGGTCAGAGGATAGGGCAGCACCCCGACCGCCACAGCGAAAACCATGCTCCCGCCGTCTCCGGTCATCACCTCGGCGAGCTTGATGAACCGGCTGATGCCTAGAATATTGAGCATCGCCAGGGTGCCGAGAAAGAACCCCGAGAGGATCAGGAAAACCCTTTCTCTGCGAGCGTGGATCTCGGACGCCTCAATCGTATGAAGGACGTTCGCCGATGTGGTCATGCACCAGAGCATAGCGCGTTCCTTCGAGCCCGAGCCCGTTATCGTTACCGTTATCGGTAGTGTCATCATTGGAAATGAAAGGAAGACGCTTGTACTTCGTATTGTCGCGATGCAAACGTCGATGATCAAATCGACCTCTACGAAAATCCTCGAAACCCGGAGTCGAGCCCGACCTTTGGAGGCCAGGCGGGGTCTCTGAGCTACACTGGTTTCAAGATGACCTCCGTTCCGAATCGTCGGTTCTCACCAGTCGCAGCCCTCGGGGCGAGCCTCGCCTTACTGTTATGTGCCGGATCGGCGGCGGCCGAAAGCACGATCGTTCTGACCTACGAGGACCCCTGTCCCCGATTTGCCGAGATGGGCCGCAACGAGACGGTCAAGGTTGCCGGCGTCACCGTCAGCCTCGAGCCTCTCTTCATGGGCACCTGCAACTACCTCAAGGAGCAGATCACCTCTGCCGTCGAAACGAAAAAGAAGGCGATCGAAGGTGAATTCGAGAAAGCTGCCCAGGGGGCTGCCCAGGAGCTTTACGTCGGATTCCAACATTGGATGAAAGAAATCGTCGCCGCGAAGCTCGGCATGAAGACCAACAATCCCCGGTTCGAAAAGCACTTCGTCGAGTGGATGGACCACCCCGATCGCGAGATCGAGTTCTACGTCAACGCCTACCTCCAGGACCAATGGCCAAGGGTTCATGAACTGGTCCGGCGCTGCCAGCAGGACAACTCGGGCGAGATCATCAGCGGCCTGCAGACCCTCTGGCAGGAGGCACGCAAGAAGCTGGAAAACCTCACCAAGGCCTATCAGGAGATCGACGCCAATCCCAATACGCCCTACACGGACATCTTGACCAAGTACGGCGTTTCCGGCCCCTACCTCGATCGATTCCAGGCCGGCGAACACAAATTCAGGGTCTTCAACAACAAGTACGAGATCCTCAAGGCCGCCAAGGTGATGTACGACGCCTTCGAGGCAGAAGACCACCGCGGCAAGATCGGCGGTCTCTTCAAGCTTTTGGAAACCGTCGGTGACATCGCCTATCGAAGCGATATTCCCGGGGTTTCCCTCTTCGGGCAGATCATCAAGGCCTATGGACAGCTGGCGACCGAGATGCTCAACCAGATCGATGGCCTCGAGCGCATGATCCGGGCCCGGGAGGGCTTTTGTATCGGCCTGGCAACCCATACGCTTGAAAAAGAACGAAACAAGACGTTCATTGCCGCCTTCGGACACGGCATTCGCGCCTGCCCGATCGATCCCGAGCGTCCCTTCCTCAAGGACATCTTCCAGCAGGCCCAGCCGGAAGACATCAATCAGCTGTACTTCTGGATCGAAGGTTCAAAGAGCTGGGTCAAGGGCCAGGCCAAAGGCGGCGGCATGGACGGAGTCCGGCGTGCCCAAACATTGGTTCGCGACGGGGCCTCGATCGGCTTCCCCAGACTCCAGTCAAAAGACGTGGACCTGCCTACCATCTCGGCCTTCTACAACACGCCCTACAATGACTCCACGCACGGAGTCGGCCTCGAAGGCCTGTGGAGCGAGGCGGTGACGACGATCGACGCCATCGGCCTCAAGCTGGAGACGCTCGGCCGGGGCCTTTCCAACGCCCCCGGCGAAGGATGCACCTTCGAGGACCTGCATGAGACCCTTGCGTCTCGTTGCGCCGTCAATGCCCAGCATTTCCCCTCTCCGGGAGAGGCCCGCTCGAAGCTCCAAATCTCCTACGCCCTTGGCTTTGTCGCCAAACACAACACCAAGGCCCTACCCAACCGCCGCAGCGTCGCCGCTATTGAGCGTTACCGCACGATTCACCAATGCCTCAAGCCCCTGTCCGTTCTGGTGATCAACGGGAGGATTCGGGAATCGGGGCGCCTCACCGAGGCCTGTTCGGCCTGCGGCGGTGCAGAGGTTCGAGTCCAGCCCATCGGGGGTTTTGAACTCCCGGGCTGCGCCGTCCGGCACGCGGACCCTGCAGGAAACTTCACGACCCGCATCTACACCCGATTTCTCGACTCCTCCGTTCGATTGTCCGCGCTCCTGGGCGACCGGCGTCGATCGGAGACGATCATCATCAACCGCCGGGTCGTCTCGATGGACCCCTATCCCTTCGGCCACATCGAAGAGACCTTTAACATCCAGGTCCCCACTGAAGACCAGGAAGATCGACCCCCTCAACCGGATGTGACCCCCCTGCCGACGCCGACACCGACGCCAACGCCGGTGCCTCGCATTATCGTGCCCGATCTCAAGCGAATGACGATGGACGAGGCTCGAGCAGCGGCTCGAACGGCAGGCCTGATACTCGGCGCCCCGCACAAGGGAGATCCGGCTCCGGTAGACGGACTGACCTACAGAGTCCAGTTCCAGACACCAATAGCCGGCAGCCCGACCGAGCACGGGGCTCAGGTCGAGGTCACACTGTTCGACGTACCGAAAGGGCAGGGGGTTGAAGTGCCTGACCTGGTCGGCATGACCAGCGAAGACGCCAGGGCGACCCTCGAAGGTTTCGATCTCTTCGCCGACGTCGAGATCACCGACCCCGCCCGAACGCCCCGCAAGGCCTTCGTCGTGCATGCCCAGGCGCCCCTGCCCGGAACCCAGGTTGATCCCTGGTCTGATATCCGCCTGAAGATCTGGGGACGCTTCGATACGGATCCGATTGCGATCCCTCCGACCCCGACCCCGGTGCCACCAACGCCCCTGCCGACACCGCCGCCCGAACCGACACAACCTCCCACTGACACCGAACCCTCGACTGGTGAACCCGGTCCTGCCCCGCCGACAATCATCGAGCACGAGCCACCGACCGGACCTAACTGGGACCTTGCCGGGCGATGGGATTCAAGTGCAGGGATCATCTTTGACATGGTCGATGACGGTGGCGGCAACTACACCGGCAGGCTCGTTCGGATCTACAAGACGAGGAAGTACTTTCATGCCGTCCCCGGAGACCGAATCTTCTCATCCGTCAAAACGGGTCCCAACCACTACACAACCAGGATTCACGTCAAGTTGGCTGCAGGAAAATGGACCACCGTCGGAGCCTTCAAAGTGATCGTCGACGGCGAGACCACCA
>Ga0164318_10007010_pt1 | contig 10923 bp, 10 predicted proteins | sample GuaBasSedimGuay9_FD_113734 | JGI IMG/M metagenome (GOLD analysis project Ga0164318, IMG submission 113734) | Subseafloor sediment microbial communities from Guaymas Basin, Gulf of California, Mexico - Guay9, Core 4571-4, 0-3 cm | ecosystem: Environmental > Aquatic > Marine > Hydrothermal vents...
AGGTGTCTATGGCAATATGATGGGTGAGGCGGTTGATGGTTTGTTTTTCAATGCTGTAGATGTAAATGTCGGTGTTCCCATCTTTGGATGCGCTGAACAGCAGCCATTTCCCATCGGAGGAAAAATCCGGCGTGGACCCGATTCCTTCCGCATGATAAATTGTCTTAATTCCCTGTCCCACAGTCATCAGGAAGAGATCGGGATTGTGATTTCGGTAGGACGTGAAGGCAATGCGTTTCCGGTCCGGTGACACAGCAGGGAAAATGGTATCGCTTCCGATTTTCGTGAGCTGCCGCAGGCTGTCCCCGTTGTAATCCATGATGAAAACTTCCCGATGGCCCGTCCGGTCCGAAACAAACGCAATACGGGAGTTGGTAATGCCCCGTTTTCCGGTGAATACGAAGATGACGTCGTCGGCAAAAGAGTGGATCAATTTTTTCAGGAGACCGGCCTCGCCCCTGTACCGGCGGGTGATAATTTTCTTACAGGTCTTGGCATCTGTTACCACGCCGGTGAACAGAATCTGCCCCTTCTCTTCATCACGAATTTCTCCTGTAACCAGGATTTTGGCTCCGACGGAGAGAAAGGCTTCGCAATTCTTTACATCCTCCGGTGTTTTTGGAGAGGGGACCAGTGCCATGTTTCTTTCCGGTATCACGTGAAAAACACCGGTGAGTTGGAGGTCCCGGGAGAGGAGTTTCCGGCAATCTTCCATTGTTGCGGTATCCGCTCCATTGCCGGTGAAGCCGGCAATCCCGATTTCAATAAGATCCAGGCCCTTTGTGGACAGAGTCAATTCAAATTCCTGTTGAGAAAATACTGAGAGGCTGAAGAACAGCACCAATGCAATGACAATGTGTTTCATGATTACTCCTCGTAATTGAACCAGATGTGAATGCCGAGGTTATTCCCTGTGTAGCCTTCCGGCAGCGGGGGGAGGGGGCTGGATGCGGTTATGGCGCGGAGGGCTATTCTATCCAGGCTGACATCGTTGCTGGATTCCTCAATCATGGCACCTGTAATGTTTCCGTTTCTCTGGATTCGGAAGTAGACTTTTACTTTCCCCTTTCCAATGTATGTGCGAACCCAGTTAGAGCCGATACGGTCCTGAACAATGGAAAGGTAGTAGGCGTACTCGAAATTGGCACCGTCCAGATCGACTACAGACCCATGTCCGCCGAATCCCACCCGCTTCGCTGTGCCACTTGCGGCCGATTGCGGGATTGTGTCTTCTGCTCGGGGTACTTGATGTGGCGTTGTTTTCTTACTTGGTTTTGTTGTATTTACTCCGACTGCGGTTTTCTTTTTTGCTTTTGCTGGAGTTCTTTTCCTGGCAGTCGTTTTGTTCTTTGGCTCCGGAGTGGGAACCACAGCGGGCTTTGGTATGGGTTTGTCAGGAACGGCACTGGTTCTTGTGGGGCTTGTGTTGGGATTCGCTGCGGTGGCCAGGGTAGCGATGGAGACACGGTAAATTTTTGGTTCCCGCAATGCGCGGCTTCGGGCCGAGAGAACACCGAGGACAATAATCAAACCCATCACAATGTGGAGCAAAACAGAGATGGCTGAAAACGTTCGTCCCCCGTTTTCAAGCGTTTTCCGCTTTTCTATGATGATATTAACGCCAATCCTGGCCATTTTCTTCTTCCTCCACCGGGAGAGTGACCAGCGCCACATTTTCAATTCCTGCTTTCTTCAGACGTCCGATGAGACGAATCACTTCTCCATAGGGTAGCGTTTTGTCGGCCTTGAGAAAGACCTCTTTTTTCATGGTGGCAAGTTTTGCCATTTTTTCTGCGAAGAGTTTCGGGTGGATGATATCTTTGTTGATATAAATTTTTCTGTCAGCGGTAAGTGTGACAATTACCCGTTGTTCTTCCAATGCCGCACCGGTGGTCGTTTCCGGTAGATTTACATCAATTCCGCTTTGCATCATGGGAGCGGAGACCATGAAGATGATAAGGAGTACGAGAATAACGTCCACAAGGGGAGTGACGTTAATTTCAGCCAGTCCGCGATGTTCACCGGATTGCCGAATGTTTCCCGCCATCTAACTGAAGTTCCGTTCTACAATGCCCAGAAATTCCAGAGTAAAATCTTCAATTTCTGCAGAGAGGGATCGAATTTTATTGACGTAGTGGTTGTACCCCCAGAGTGCGGGAATAGCCACCGCCAGTCCTGCGGCCGTGGCAATGAGTGCCTCTGAGATCCCCGGTGCAACCGCCACCAGCGATGCGGTTTTCTGAATGCCGATCCGCTGGAATGCGTCAATAACGCCCCAGACAGTACCGAACAGGCCCACAAAGGGGGCTGCCCCTGCCGTGGTGGCCAGGAAGTTCAGGGTTTTTTCAAACCGGCCCACTTCCACAATTTTGGCCCGGTCCAACACCCGGGCAATGGCTTCCAGGTTACGGATTCTGGGTTTCCCGGGATCCCCCGGGTTCTGGTATTTGAGCTGATAGTTCAATTCGCTGAATCCTGCCAGGAAGAGCCCGGCTTCCGGGCTGTACAGATGATCCCGGCACGCTTCCTTCACTTCCAGAAATTTATTGGAATTGCGGAAGAGGTTCAGGAATGAGTCGGAATGACGTTTTGCCCGGCGAATCTGAAAACTCTTTTGAATAATGACTTTCCAGGATCCAAAGGAAAGAATTAAAAGGAGTAGCATGACGACCTGTGACACCGGCCCCGCGCTTTTCAGCATTGCAAAGATATCAAACATCGGGCCTCCCTCCGCATTTGGTTTTCAGCCGTTTTTCCACAAAACCCGGGACAAACACTGAGACGTCTCCGCCGAAACTGGCCACTTCCCGGACCAGTTTGGAAGACAGGTAAGAGTATCGTTCGTCCGGCATCATGAATACGGTATCCACCTGTTTCAATAGTTTTCGATTCATCAAGGCCATCTGGAATTCATACTCAAAATCGGAAATGGCCCGAATACCGCGTAAAATCGCGTCGGCGCCTCTTTCCCGGACATAGTTTACCAGCAATCCATCGAAACTGGTAATTTCAATTCGTTCCGAAAGCATGTTCCGGGTGGCTTCGGATATCATTTCCATTCGTTCTCCAACTGTGAACATGGTGTTCTTTTCCCGGTTAACCAGCACCGCTACAATGACCCTGTCGAAGAGTTTTAATCCCCGGGATATAATATCCAGATGTCCGTTTGTAACCGGGTCAAAGGAGCCGGGGTAAACTGCGGTCCTCATAATTTCCTCCGGGGAAATCCGTATGGATTCATTTTTTTTCTTCCTTTTTCGTCAGTGCCGGAGTTTTTTCTGGTTGAGGTAAGGGGCCTGGCTTTGCATTTTCTGCCTTTTTAATTACTTTTGCAGCCGCAATATTTTCAAGAAAGCGATTGATATCAATCATGGAGAGTGTTCCGTTGTCCGACATGGGTACGATGGATATTTTCTTTCCCTGTAACGCTTCAGCGAGGCGTTTTGCCACTACGTTTGACCCGCCGTTTCCAGCGAGGGCCTGATTGAGCCTGGCCAAAGCGGCGGCTGTTGCTTTCTTACGGGCAAGTGTTGCTTCTGCCTGTTTCTGTGCGGTGTAGAGGAGGGCATCGCCCTTCAGTTTTGCCTGATCCATTTCACCCCGGGCTTCTTCGATTACCCGGTTGGCATCCGCCCTTGCGTCAAAGACTTTTCGTTTTACGTCTTCAGTGGCGGCTGTGATAAGGGATGCGTATTCCCGTGCTTTCTGGTCGTAGAGCTTTCTGTCCTCAATGGCTTTCTGGTAGTCAGCCGCAAAACGATAATCATTGACCAGTACGCCTGTAATCTGGATACCCAGTGGCGCAAAAGCCTGGTTCAATAATTCTTTCCCTTCCTCTACCTTGGCTTCTCTCTTAGCTGCATCGTAAAACTCCTCGGAGGAGAGCTTACCCAGGGCGTAACGAAGGATTCCTCTTGAAATGGGCCGAACGGCCTTTTCTTCAATTTCCGGCAAACGCTCTCCCACGTTCCGGACTGTTAACCATGCCTTGTCCGGGTTCACCCGCCAGCTTACGGTGATGTCCACCCAGAGGTTGTTTCCGTCGGAGGTTTTCAGTTTCAAATCGTCTGCATGGGGGCGCGAGCCCTGCCCTTTCTGCTGTGTCATTTCAAGTTTCTGTTCTGTTTTGTTGAGGACACTGAACCCGCTGAAGGGTGGGATATAAATATGGTATCCGGTTCCGTAGGTCTTTTCATTTACACCGGTATTTCCAGTGAATGAAAAGTACGTGGTTTTGACCCCCACTTCATTTGTGTCAACCTGAGCGCAACCCACTGCAAAAAGGAGTATCAGCATGCTGAGGGGAAGTATGATTATGCGTTTCATTTTTCCACCCCCGTCATTTTAAGAAGGGATTTCAGGTCTAAGGGGTTAACCCCCTGTTTCCCTCCGGACTGGACCACAATTTTATCCAGTCCCTTCAGTACATCAGCCATCTGGAGTGCCACAATTCTTTGCCCGCCGGGGCCGGCCATGGCGTTTGCGATCAGGGCGTCACCTTTTGCCTTTGCCGTTTGAACCAGCTGGTCGGCTTCTGCCTTTTTCAATTCCAGATATAATTCCGCGTCGGCGCGGATTTTTTTTGCCTCTGCATTCCCTCTCGCAACTTCTACCTTTGCCATGGCCATACCCTTCGCCTGGACACGGGCCACTTCAGCTGCTTCCTTGCTGGAAGCAGACCGGGACTGATTCAGCAATGTTGTCTGGTCTGCGAGTTTCCGGTTTTCAATTGCTTTTTCATATTCCGGCTGGTAGTGAAAATCCCGAATCAGGAGCTGGATCGCTTCAATTCCGTTGGCTTTTACCCGGCGGTTGAATTCCACCATAGCCTCTTTCGCCTTTGTTTCCCGTTGTTCGGCGTTGTAAAATCCTTCCGCGTTGAGTTCACCGAGTTTGTATTTTAGAACGGCTATAAACTCAGGCCGTACTTTCCGATGGAGAAAATCGTGTCCGAGGGTGGACAACAGCCGGGCGGCCCCGGTGGGCATAACCCGAAAGAGAAGGGTGGCATCCACATAAATCGTGGTGCCGTCGCTGGTTTGAATGTCCACATTGTCGTCACCACTGCGGTCGCCCTGCCCCGGAAGGGATGTCAATTCCAGTTTCTGAATCCGGCCGGAGAAGATATCGAGTTTTTCCGCAACCGGTAGAATCAGGTAAAGGCCCGGTTTTAATGCCTTCTTCACAATCCCCTTCTTTCCGGTAATGGGGAACAGCCGTGTTTTTACGCCAATCTGCCCTCTGTCTACCCGTTTCAGGCCCAGAACGAGGAGCGGTACGATTATCAAAAGCAGAATCAGAAAGAAGCCAAGCACTTTCTTACTCATTGTTTCCCCCAATTAATTCAGCGGCGTGTTTTAAAGATGTCTCGGTAATCTCGCGGCCGCCGGTCATCCGCGCGATTTCCTGAAGGCGCTGTTCTTTTGATAGAAATTGTACCATTGTACAGGTACGCCCTTCAACCACCGTTTTTGATACGGAGAAATGGCCGCTGGCAGCAGCCGCCACCTGCCCCAGGTGCGTGACGCACAAAACCTGCCGGCTCAGCGAGAGTTCCCTGAGCTTGGTCGCAAGGGATACCGCAGCCTGTCCTCCGATTCCGGCATCCACTTCGTCAAACACAGCGGTGACAGAATCCTCTTCTCCAGCGGATATGGCTTTGATTGCCAGCATAATCCGCGAGATTTCTCCCCCTGAAGCAACCTTTGTCAGCGGTTTCAATTCCTCCCCGATGTTTGGAGATATGAGGAGTTCCCCATGATCCAGCCCGGTTTCCCTGTGGGGGAATGCCAGAATGGCGTCCGATATAAGGGGAGGTTTCGGATCCATGGTAAATTGGAATTTTAGTTTTACATCCGGCATAGCCAACCCGCCCAGTTCTTCTTTCAATGTTTTTGTAAAACGAGTGGCGGCTTTTTTTCTCGTTTCAGACAGTTGAATAGCTGCAGTCCACCAGTCGCGGTGCGCGGCCATCAACTGATCTCCCTGTTCTTTCACCCGGAATTCAAGTTCTTCCAGGTCGCTTAATCGGGTTCGACATTCCTGAAGGTGTTTAATAATTTCCGGGTAGCTTTCTCCATATTTCCGTTGAAGCCGTTCAATTTCAACCAGTCGGGATTCAATTTCATCCAGGGACATGCCTGTTTCCTGAATTTCCATTCCGGTTTCCGAAATATCCTGTTCCAGCTCCGATATCATGGTTATTGCCTGATTTAATGGTTCCAGATAGGGTTGAAACCGGGATTGGAGGGGGGCAACTTTTGCCAGGTGATCATTGAGATGTCCCAATACATTGACCAGGCCTTCCTGCTCCTCATTGTGAAAGATAGCTTCCATCTCTCCCAGTGCTTCTTTGATTCGTCCGGCATTCTTAAGGATAGATTTTCGTTCCATCAGGTTTTCCAGTTCTTCGGGTTTCAGATCCACTGTTTCAATTTCCCGGATTTGAAAGCGAAGCATGTCCATTTCCTGATTTTTTTCCTTCTCATTGAGAAGCAGTGAACGATATGTTTTTTTGGATTCCATAACGCGCAGGGTGAGGGCTGACAGCTTTTCCAGTTTTTCCCCATTACCTGCGAAATCATCCAGGAATTCCAGATGATTTTCCGGCTGCAGCAGGAGCTGCTGGTCATTTTGTGAATGAATTTGTACCAGTTTTGGCCCAATTTCAGCGAGCCGGTTCAATGGAACCAGTTCGCCGTTGATGAAGGCACGACTGGGTGTACTTCGGTGAATGACACGCTTAATCTGAATCGGGTCAGTGGCGGGGATGTCCCAGTTTTCCAGGTAGCCCAATGCCTTTTTTGAAACGTCGGTGAATACCCCTTCCACAACGGCCCGTTCATCCCCCGTCCGGATCATTTCCCTGTAAGCCCGTCCGCCCGAGAGAAGCCCGACGGCGTCGACGACAATGGATTTCCCAGCGCCGGTTTCCCCCGTCATGACGTTGAAGCCGGGCTTCAGTTCAATTTCTAGGTCATCGGCGATTGCCAGTCCCCGGATATGCAGATAGCTCAGCATTCATCCACCTCCAACGGCAGTTTGAGCCGGACCAGTGTTCCTTTTCCGGGTTTTGAGAACACATCTACGTCCCCCTTGTGTTCTTTGAGAATCATCCGGGTGATGTGCATGCCCAACCCGCTTCCGGTAACCTTGGTTGTGTAAAACAATTCAAAGATTTTTTCCAGTTCCTTTTTCGGAATGCCGGGGCCGAAATCACGGATATTGATGTACAGACAATTATGGTCCCGGGACTCGGAGCACCAGATACGGACTGTTCCGCCTTCTTCGCTGGCTTCAATCGCGTTTTTCAGTACATTGAGAACCGCACGGCGGAGCTGATTGTAGTCTCCTTTGACAAGGGGCACCGTTCCTTTTATGAGGTCCAGATTGATTTTTCGGCTGTTCAGGGACTGGCGCACCAGGTTGACTACTTCGTTTACGACGGTTATGGTGGAGAGTGCCTCCATTTCAAGTATCGGCATCCGGACAAAAGAGAGATAGTCATCGGTGATATTGCTGAGGTGGGAAACCTCTGTATCCACTGTTTTCAGGAGACGGCGGATGGCAGATCCCTGCCTCGTATCCATCTCATCCAACTCATCTTCCACCAGTTCCAGGTTCAGCATAATGGAGCTCAGGGGGTTACGGATTTCGTGAGCCACCTGCGCCGCCATCTGTCCGACAACGGAAAGCCGTTCATTTTGAATAACCTGTTTCTGGAGTTCCTTTTCCCGCGTAATATCCCTGACAATTGCGGAAAATCCCACAATTTCTCCGTGGGCATCCCGCACAACAGTCCGCGTGATATTGACGGTAATCCGTTTGCCGTCTTTTCGGATACGGTCTGTTACATAGTCCCGGAGAAATCCCTTTTCCATTGCTTCACGGGTAAAAAATTCCAATTCTCCCTGTTCCCGGACATCGTCCGGTATCAGAACATCCAGGGCCTTGCCGGTCATTTCCTCCCTTGTGTAACCAAAAATATCTTCGGCGCCCCGGTTCCACAGAAAAATACGGTTTTCCAATGTAATTCCCATAATGGCATCGGCTGAATCGTTGAGGATATTGACCAGAATGTTGGTGGTTTCCCTGGTTCTGTCTTCACTGATTTTCCGTCTCGTTATGTCTTTCAGAAAAATAAGATAGCCTTCATCCCCTTTGGCAAGGGCAAATGGTGTAACGCAGATTTCAGCCCAGAGAGATCGGATGCGTCCGCCGATAACACGGACCTGGAGATCAGAAATGCCTTCCGGTTTTTCCCGGAGAAGAGCTACAACGTGGTCAAATGCACTTTTCCCTTCTTTCAGGAATTCCCAGACATGGAGGCCCAGTGCTTCTTTTTCCGGTACCCCGAGCAAGCGAATGGCAGAATGGTTGAGATAATTAACTTTACCATTCTTTTCCACTTCCAGAATAGCCAGACCTGCGTTTTTGAAAAGCTGCTTAATTCGGTTTGCCTGCTTCATTTACCAATTCCCTGACATAGACAAAATTCACCTTTCGATCCAGAAGGGGCAACTCTTTTGCCAACACCCCGGCAGTTTCCGGGTAGTTGTGGCCGATGGCCACGGCGTAGCCTGTTTTTTGTGCTTCTTTCACTGCGATTTCCAACTGCTTTTTGATGTCCTGAGGTTTGCGGCTGTTGTCGAGAAAGACGTTTCTTGGCAGGGAAGGAACACCGGCAGCTCTGGCTTCGTTGAGGGCAACAGTTTCAGCGGTGGTGCGGGAATCAATGAAAAAGAGTCCCTCCGCTTTCAGTTTTCGCATGACCACCCGCATGGTAAACGGCACAGATGTAGCTTTCGAACCCATGTGATTGTTCATTCCGACAGCATATTGGATATTGTCAATGGCAGCTTGAATTTTCTTTTCAATCAACTCCCGGCTGTCCTTTTCAAAAATGGCGCCTGGCCCCGGGTCTTCTCTCGGATAGCCATCCGGTTCCATTGGCATATGAACAATCATATCAAAACCGCGGCCCCGGGCCATTGCGGCACATTCACGGGAATAGCGCCGGAAAGGAAGAATGGCAAAGGTCAGTGGATACGGGATGTTCAGTGCTTTTTTGAATGCCTTCATATGTCCCAGCCCCACATCATCAAGGATAATGGCGATCCGAGGCTCTCCCTTGTGGGTTTCGAGAAAGCCCTTTGCAGGATGGGTGGGAACCTTCTTTTTAGTGGTACTATGGCGGGGTTTTTTGACATATTTTTTCTTTATTGCGCCCTTAAGGATGATCCGCCAGGTTTCATTTCCCGATTTCAGCAAAACAAGGCGGCTGTTTCCGAATCGTTCGGTTGAAAGGGAGGCATTCATGCCCTGGATTTTCTGTTTCAATATTTTCCGGAACCGGTTGGCAGCTGCAGGTTTCATTGTGGTTTGAAATATCGGATATCCATTGTCTCCGATGCGGCTGTTGACTTCAGTAGCGGGAACACCGGCTTCTGAGAAAGAAAGCAGTACAATTTCTCTTGCCCGGTTGCCGGACAGGGTGGGGCCTTTGGAAAAGAAAGCGAGGTATGCAAGCCCACCGAGCACCAGCAGGACGATGGTGGTAAATACAATCCTGACAACCATCGGCAATGGCGAGGGGGTGGTTTTTTTGGAGGAACGCTTAGGCCGCCGTTTTGTTGCCATTCGTTTTTGTTGCCTCTTTTTTCAGTAAGTTGTTAATCTTGTCTGCGACTTCAGAATCATCAATATAAGAGCGGACATCGGGCTTCAATCCTTCCTTTGTGATAGGGCTGTAAAACACGGTGGCCAGTTCTGCATAGGCCCCATCATCGAGCTGCAGAATCTCAGTACCAAATGCCTTTCCGGACGTTCGCGTGCCGACCAGTGTAATGCCGGGCTTTCCTTTCAGCAGATTTGCCAGTACCGCTCCTGCATTCATTGTGAACCCGGATGTCAGTACAAAAAGACGAGAGTGTGCGAATGACGGCGTTTTTTCGCTTGTCCTCGCAGTCAGGGTTTTTACGGCGCCTTTAAGCCTTGCGGTGGCAGTTACTTTTTCCCCGAGAATAAAAGCGGCAATTTTCAACATGTTCAGGTAATGACTGTCCTGTGTATAGCGTAGATCCAGAATGACCGGTTTCTCCTTAGCCGCGTACTCACTGAATCTGCCCACGATTTCATCGGAAAAAGATTCAATTCTGAATGTCGAGAGCTTTTCCATCGAATATACCGAAACCGGAATGGGATCCAGCTCCTTATACTGAAAGGTGTGATCCTCATCCTTTCCCTTGTCCATGGAGTAATAAGTGAGATTTATCGGTTTCCCCACCGGCCCTTTCAGCATGGCTTTAATGGAAAAGAGGGACAGGTCCCAGGTATATTTGCCATTGATTTTCTGAATCACTGTCCCGGCAACGATTCCGGCTTTCTCTGCCTCACTCCCCGGTATCACATGGACAACCTGCGCATAGCCGCCTCGCTTGATGACCCGGATTCCCACCTGTCCCTTTTCTTTGAGACGCGGCCGAATCTTTTCCATGATATTGGCCGGAATGTAACTGTTCTGGTCAAATACACTCTCAACTGCCCCACGATAGGCGCCTTCCATAGCCTTGGCCTCATCCACCGGTTCCACATAGCGGGCTTTTACAATATTGTACACCCGTGCAAATACACCGAAGGCATCATAGGCATCGGCATGTTTTTTTTCGTGATTACTGATCCCCACCGCAGTAGCAATTGCAACCACGGTCAATATTACAGTCAATTGAACCAATCTCTTTAGCATATTCAGAACTCCAGGAACCGTAGAGGCCTTCCGGCAAATTGCCGGGTAAATTCCCAGTTACGGTTTTATTTACCGTTTCGAGCCCATTTCAACGGGTTCAACGGCGTACGGTTATGCCACAGCTCAAAATGGAGAACATCGTGTTCCAGCGATGCCGTATCGCCGGACTTGGCGATGAT
>Ga0164318_10007011_pt1 | contig 10923 bp, 8 predicted proteins | sample GuaBasSedimGuay9_FD_113734 | JGI IMG/M metagenome (GOLD analysis project Ga0164318, IMG submission 113734) | Subseafloor sediment microbial communities from Guaymas Basin, Gulf of California, Mexico - Guay9, Core 4571-4, 0-3 cm | ecosystem: Environmental > Aquatic > Marine > Hydrothermal vents >...
CAAAAATAAACAGGAAAATTTCACCTAAAATAGGGCTCTGAAGCAGTTAATTTAGTTATAAAAAATAGTAGTATTAAAGTACTTCGTTTTAGCTACAAAAATATGCTTTTATATCTAGAAATTATAGAATCTATAGGTACTAAATTACTTCGCAATATAACTCGCCAAAGTATAAATAATTTAGAATAAATATTATTAGTTTTGTTCTTTAAATAGGCATTTATATGATTTTAATTTCTCGCAATATAACTCGCCATATTTTATGATATAATAATAATATTGAAAAGAGTAGGGGAGGAATGCAATGAATTTTACACCAATAGCACCAACAGACATAAAAGGTAAGATAAATGACAGTCTTTTAGCAAAAGCAAATCAACTATTACTAGAGAGCTCTAAACTAGAAGGCTCACATACTCCTCAGATATTGCAAGCTGTAAGAGATCTTTTATATACAGTAAACAGTTACTACTCAAATAAAATAGAGTCTGAGGGTACACATATAATTGATATTGAAAGAGCAATGCAGCAAGACTACTCTAAAGATACTAAAAAAAGAAATCTACAAATACTTTCACTTACACATATAGAAGTTCAAAAAGAGTGTGAAGAGTATTTTAAAAATAATCAAAGTGCATCAGCTTACGATAAAGAGTTTATATTAAACATTCACAAAAGATTTTACTCTAAAGAAGGAATGGAACCTTTCTTATATGTAGCCCATGAAGATATGCAAGATACTATTGTTCCTGGAGCTATTCGTAAGAGAGAAGTTAAAGTTGGTAAACATATAGCACCAAGCTGTAATGAAGTAGATAGTCTTATGAATGAGTTCGAGCATCTATATAATAAGTCTTTAGATTTGAATGATGCCACAAAGCTTATTTATGTTTTATCATCTCATCATAGACTAATGTGGATACATCCATTTTTAGACGGAAATGGAAGAACAGCAAGGTTAGCACTTGATGGTGCATTTGCCAGTATGAAAATGAGTGGATATGGTTTATGGAATATATCTCGTGGATTAGCAAGAAACTCTTCTGAGTATAAAGAGAACTTGAGTTATGCTGATATGTCAAAGCAGGGTGAACATGATGGAAAAGGTGCTTTATCTTCAAAAGCATTAGCAAGTTATGTAGAATTTATGTTGGATATTGCACTTGATCAAATCGCTTATATGAATAAACATCTGAAACTAAATGTTCTTACATCTAAGATAGAGCTATATGTGCAAAGAGCGAATGATGGATTACTTGGTGTTGATCCACTACCTAAACATAGTGAGAAGATATTTAAATATTTACTTTTAAGTGGAGAGTGTAGTAGGGGGAAGATTCCTGATATTATAGGAATGAAAGATAGAACAGCTTCAAGAGTTATATCCGAACTGTTAAAAAGGAACTTTATAGAATCAGATTCTAAAGCCGGACCAATAAGATTAAAAATCGGTGCTTCTATGGCTTCATATTTGTTTCCTATGCTTGTGCCTGAAAAGGGGTAATATCACAATATATGTGAAACTAAAAGAGAAACCCCAGACTATGAGGATTCTTAGTAAAAAGTTATTAGAAAGTGAAGCTAGTCACTCTATTATTGGAACGATAGAGCTGGCTCTAGACGGGTAAATTTATAATGAAGCAAATAGATAAGTTATAATTTTACAGATAAACAGCAAGAAGTAATTAATAAGGAGTTTTTTTGTACTCAATCAGAAATGTGAGTGAACTTACAAAGCAGCTAAATAAAAATAGCAACTTTATAGAAGCCATTTTTGATAGCAATAATAGACAGATGGATATCGCCAATGCACTCGACAGAGTTTCAGAAGAAACGCTTTATGACCTAGAGAGCATGGGTTTTATTGAAATATACAGAGACACAGTTATGCTTGATGAAAATATGGCAGTATTTTTTGAGTCAATGTTGGTTGATGGTTATGAATCTGATTTGTCTGATTATGATGAAATATTTAAAAAACTTAAAAACCAAATAGAATTGTATTACAGTGCATCAAGTGTTAACTCTGATACCTCAAGGCATATTAATGCTGTTCATAGAATACTAAGAAAGATGCCGAAGAACCTTGTTTCTACGCTAGACAGTCTAAGAAAGCAAGTTGAATTTACTTATAAATCCACACAGCAAGTCGAGATAAAACTTCAAGAGCTATCATCCTACAAAGAGAGTCTTCATAAGCTTAATGACACTATTGATAAAATTAATCACAATCTCAGCATACAAAGCAGCTTTTTTAGTAACATAAATGATGCCGGAGTAACTATACAATATATCAGACTCAAGGATTATCTCAAGAGAATTAATAACTCACTGCTCCAGATTATGCAAGAAGTAGTGCTATATATCACTAAAGTGGAGTTAAACGCTGAGTTTCATCAACATATCTCCAACATGAAAGAGCTGATTAGTAAAAAAGAGTTAATAGAAAATAGTAATATTGAAGAACTCGTTGGAGAGGAGAGAACAATTTTAGCTTCCGGCTTCAATGTAGTGACAAAAAAAAATAGAAATATAAAGCCTCATCCGGACTTAGTCTACGATGATGCCTTTGTGCGCCTAATTGTTGGTGCAAGTGATGAGCTAGATATAAAAAATACACCTATTGTTTCAGAGTCTATACTAAATGAGATGCTTGACGGAGAAGAGAGCGAAGATAAAAACTACATCTTTGCTGTATTTGATTTTATTGAGAGCGAAAGTGATGCAACTTTCTTAGAGTACCTAAGAGAGTGGGATGTTTCCTTGCAAGGCAAAGAGCTTTTGGGTGTCTATTTAGAGTTAATCACATCAGACAATGATGGGCTTGTCTTTACTGAAGAGGAGGAGTATATAGATGGATATTTATGTGCCACAATGAAACGAGAACAATATAAGAGAGAACTTTATGCAGATTAATACTAATGATTTACCAAATGAGACTAGAAAGATTTTTGATCTATTGCGTGATGGAAACTTTATTGTAGACAATCATCCATCGTCAGAACAGCAAAGACTCTATTTGATTTGTAAAAAAAACTTTAACACTCTGTTTGATTACTTCAGACCACTGGGCTATGACTTATACGAGGGTGATGGTTACTATATCTTTACAATTGAAACAGTAGAGCAACACCAACAACATAAAATTCATCAAATATCAGACCTCATCGTAACAATAGAGCTTATGCTTAGTTCATTTAACGGCTTTGATGTGGGATGGAGAGGTTCACCGTCAGATTTAGAGATGTCAGTCAAAAACAATGTCTTAGCCCAAGAGAGTATTATGAAAATGAGAGGAGTAGCGGGAGATACACTACATGCTAAATGTGTAAGTATTTTTAAGAGGCTCAGTAGTTTTGGATGTTTAGTGAAAATTGAAGACAAGATGGACACTCATGTTCTCACATCTTCATATAACTATATTAAAGATTTTCTAAATCAAATCCAGACTACTCACCAGGAATATACACATGAATAGATTAAACAAGATTACATACTTCAATAATGATCCGTTCTCTTTTGGAGAGATAGATGTATCGGGCAATACGCTTTTGACTGGAACTAATGGAGTTGGAAAATCGACTGCTATGCGTTCTGTTTTATTCTTCTATGGAGTAAGTAAATCTGCTTCCGGTCTAGGTATAAAAAAATCACAAGGGAATAAGGTTTGGAGAGAGTACTTCTACCCTAGTGAAAACTCTTACACATTCTATCAATATACTGGGCTACATCATGAAGTCCTACTGATGACATATAGAGTAAAAAATACAATACAGTACAGATTCATAAAGCTTGATGATAAAGATGAGCTTTCACTAAAAGATATTGTACTGTCTGGAAATACAGCACTATTGCCAAAAGAGCTATTGAGTGTTTTTTCAGAAAGAGGGTATAAAGTATCTGAAAGTATCTCGAAAGCTGAGACTTATAAAACAATACTCTATGGTAATGTCGATGCTAATCATCGCTCTAGTTTTAAAAATTATGCACTTATGAAAACTAAAGGTGATTACAACCTAATAGCAAAAGTGCTCCCAGAGATATTTCTAAATAGTTCAATAGACTCTGGTACTATCGAAAGTACAATAGCAAACAGTTTTGAGTCGGACTCTGATATCAGTCTTGTTCAGATACATAGTCAGATACTAGACACTATGAAGCAATACAACACGATTGTTGCTTTTGATAACGAAGCATCATCAAGAAAAAAAGTAGAAAAAGAGCTAAATAACATAATGTCAGAGAGAAGTGGACTATTCTCACTTGTAAGTCAATTTATGAAAAGTTATAAACACTACAAAGACTCACTTCCAGAGATACAAAGCAAATTAGAGACAGAAAACGAGAGCTTTTCTCAGTTATGTGCTTTAGGCAAAGAGAGTAGTGCGGAAAGAAATATAAAGAGAGATGAAGCCTTAAGTAGTGACAATGTACTAAAGAGTCAACTTGAAACTGCACTAGAGACTCAAGGCAAGTATAAAGATAAAGATATGCCGGATTTAATCTCTAAAGTTGAGAGCATTGAGGGTATTGTAAATAATATAAAAAACATTACTTTACAGCTTGAAACAATCACTGGCGAACAAGGAGAGATAACCAAGAAATTTTCTAAGCAAAGAGATGAGATTAGAGATGATATTATCTCAAGAAAAGAGAAGAGACTTATTGAGGAAGATTCTGCCAAAGAGAGTAGCGAAGAGCAAGTAGTATCAATAAACGAAGACTTCAAGGAAACAATAAGTTCTCTAAAGGGCAAACTAAAAGAAGAGTACTCTAGATTATCAAAAAGTTTAAGTGACGAGCGTAGTAAAAATAAGCAGCTTACTGAATCAAATATCCGTTTGAGTATCAAACAGTTCAATGAAGAGCTACTAGAACAAACACAATTCCTTGAGAATAACAGTGCTGAAATTCAAAATATCAACCACTCTATTGAGTTAAATAAATCATCCATTAATACTGGCATTAAGAGTCGAGAGCTTGTTGAGCGTGACATACAAAAGATTAATGATGATTCCAATGGAATCTATGAGGCCTTTAAAGATAAGATTGATGAGCAGATACTTGTGCAAAGAAAGTTATTGGCTCCAGACGAACAGAGTCTTTTAGCTTTTATTAGGAGACAAAGCAGTGATAACGACTCAATAATCACATCTCTTACAAAAGATAGCGTATTACTTCAGTGCGATCTTGAGCCGATGCAGAGCGAAGTTAACGGAGGAGACTTCTTTGGCATCAAGCTGCAGACTGAGAATCTTGAAAGTTCAAACTATTCAATAGACTCTATTAATGAGAAAGTCTCCGCTTTAACGAAAACAAGAGAGCTTAAAAAAGAGAAAGAAGAAGAGAGAATTGTACCTCTATTGAAGGAACTTGTGAGAAAAGAGAAAGCAAAGTCTCAAGAGATACAACAACTTAACAGCAGTAGAAATGTATTAGATTCTAAATTGCTCTCACTAGAGGCATTAAATATTGAATTAACAGACAGATGTACTCAGTTGCAGATTAGTTCACAAGAAGAGTTTCAAAAAGCAGTAGAAAAATCTAACTCAGAGCTACAAGATAGTGCCAAGTCTTTAGCACTGGCAGAGCAACTTCTTAATCAGTTTAATGAAAAACAAGAGAGTGAAATTCAGAAAATTGAACAGAATAAAGAGAGCGCACTAGAAGTAATCCGCGATGCAGCCAGAGAGAGAAACGCCAAATATAATACCTTTAAGTCAGATATAGAAAAAGAGCTCTCAGACACACTAGGGAATATTGATACACTAGAGAATGAAGCATTATCTAGTGAGGGTGTTGATGAAAAGAAGATAGAAGCTCTAAAAGAGAGTATTAGTAAACTAAAAATCGCCTTGAGAGAAGCTAAAGAGCTTGAAATAACCGTTAATGAGTACAAGTACGACAAAGACACCATTGATTCCATTCCTTTGCGTGAGTCAAACTCTTCAGAGGCTACAAAAGAGTTTAATAAACTTAATAATCTTTGCGTGAGTGAGAACAATAAGCAATCAGCAAAAGAGAAAAAAGCTCAAAACTCAATAAATGCCCTTATTGAAAAGATAGGAAATGTAGAGTTTCAATTGAATGGGATGGACGAAAGAATAGAAGACTATGCAATTGAAAGAGAAGAGTTTGATATTAAGCAAAATGGAATCCAGATTAGCGACAACTTACATAAATTAGTGAACAGTATCGCTATTTCTCAGAGAGTGATAGAAAAAAATGTTGGAACACTCAATGAGTTGATCCAAAGGATTGAATCCAAGCTAGGAGAATATTATATAGACTCAAGTAAAGCAATCTTTAGGTTTCATAGAGGATATAGAGAAGCAGAGGTACTAGACGCTGCAAGAGATATGGTTTCATTTGCCTCTGATGGAAGATTTAGTGATGCTAAAATATTAGTTGCTAGACAGATTAAAATGGTATATGGAATAGTCTCAGAGCACTATACAGAGTTAATTAAAGAGAGCGATAAAGTTAGTCTGCTTGTTAGTAAAATTAATAGACAACTAAAGAGTGCTATTGAAAATATTGAGATTATTCGTAATATCGAAATGAGATATACACCAACATTAGATCCAGTGCTCTCGTCTCTTCAAGAAATCACTTCCATAGAATTACCTATCGGTACGCACGGAACCCTTTTCAGTAGAGATAATGGAGAGAAAGCTTATTCACAAATACTCAAAGCGTTTGACTCTCTTATAGACCATCTCTCTAGAGACAAAAGAGACAAAATTGGTATAGTTGATACTTTCCAAGTTGATTTTAGAGTTGACGAGAGAGGAAAAGATAGCGGTTGGGTGCGTAGTAGAGAAACGATAGGCTCTACCGGAACTACTATAATCGTTAAGTCTTTAACCTATATAGCACTACTTGATACTGTATTAACAATGGCTAAAAGAGATGATGATTCAATGATTCATGTTCTACTTGATGAAATCGGAACACTTGCTCAAGGAAATATGAGAAAAATAGTTGAGTATGCGAATGAGAGAAATATACTCTTTTTAAATGCAGCTCCGGATTCAAAAATTCCAGATAAGTTCAAAAATATATATTATTTCAAACTGATAGGCAGAAAAAGTAAAGTATTGCGTGTTGCTAAAAGAGTATGAAGCTAAATCTCAGTGATGCAAGAGCATTTAAAAGGCTAATAAGCAAAGAAAGAGTGTTAGAGAGTGCATTTGGTCAAAGTGGTAAAAAAATTGTCTCTAGTATGATTGAAAACGGTATTCTAGAAGCAAAGCGGATTAGTAAACGCTCTAGAGAAATCAATATTATAAATTTGAGTTCTTTTTTAATATATCTTGAGAAGCACTTTTTTATAAAAGAAATTGACAAGTATATAGAGACTTTATCAAACACAGACATATCTAGAGCACAATTGGCAAAGGCAAATTTAAGTACGAAATTAAAAAGTACGGATCCTAAGTCTGGTTTTCATATTAGTAGCTATGATGGTGTTGAAATTTTCATTAATGGAGAGAAGATAAATATAAATTTCCCACCAGGATGTGCCCTTTTTATTCATAAAGACTCAAAAATTGAATTGCGAAAAGGTGTATTAGTTGTAGGAGTGGAGAACTTTGAAAATATATCTTATGCTAAATTGCAAAAAGAGTTATTCCAGACGGATAAAAAAGTCCTCTTCGTTGAGAGAAGTAGGCATCTGAAGAAGCTTTTAGGAGAAATTAGTAATGAGTATTTACACTTTGGAGATATTGACTTAGCCGGAATTAATATTTATTTGACAGAGTACTACGAGATAACAAAAGGTAGAGGGAAGTTTTTTATTCCAGAATCGATTGAAGAAGACCTCAGTAGTGCTAGCTCAGAGCTGTATGATAGACAATATGTTAAATATAAGAGCCTTAGTAGTAAGGAGTTGTATATTCAAGAGCTAATAGCTTTAATAAGAGAGAATAAATCTACTGTAGAGCAAGAGTTCTATATTTGCCTTTAATGTACTATTGAGGTTCCTTTTTAATTCTTGAAATGATGGTATTTTCTATCCTCTGGTAAGCCATCAAGTGTTTTATCGTTTAAGCCGCAGTTTCGTTGTTCCAAGGGGAATATCCAAATGGAAAATTATTGCTCATGACAAACGTTAGTCTGTGTATAACACTATTAAAAGCTTTCACATAGAATTTTCTCTTGATTATAAACTGATATTCGGTTATAATTTGATAAAAGGAGGGAGTTATGACAAGTTTAGAAATTAGTAAGATGCTTGATATTCCTCCTAATACAATTGCAGATTGGTCAAAGGAAAAAAGCAAAAGGAACACATTGTATGCTTTTTTATCAAAAATGGAACCAGAAGAAGCAAAGAAAATTAACTTACGTAAACTTAAAAATAATGATAAACCAAAGTTTAGTAAAAAAGCTAAAACGGTAAAACTAAATAAGAGTTGGTTCTCTACTGATTTATTATGGTCTAGTGGTAATGATCAGAGAATAGGTATAAATCGTATGATAACTATTTATATGAGTAATCCTGATCAAAGAAATACAGATTCACTCATAAAACTATTTGGTGCTGAACGTATTGAAGCAGTTATAAATGATAATTTTGATTTTGATAGTAGAACTAAAAGTGTTAAATTTGCAGCTTTAGAACAAGTACATTATGGATTCGCTCCTATAAAAAGAAAAAATAATAGAAAGCTTATTATTAACACAGAGAAACTGTCTAAACAACTTACTGGAGCTACACAAAAGAGAATAGACAGAATAGTGAGTAGAGTAGATAAAAATATTATTTTAGAAGCTGCACATAAAGTGAGGTTCCCAGAATCATATGCTATTGAGGATAAAATAGAATATGCAATTGGTAAGATTGTATGACAGAGCAGATAAAGAAAATATTACCAGATATACAAGATCATCATATATTTAAAGATTACGATTTTAGATTAATTGGTGGTACAGCACTTTCGTATCATTTAAAGCATAGATTATCAGAAGATTTAGACTTTTGTAGAATTGGTAAGCTTTCTAGAGGAGTAATTCAAGATTTTATAGAACATTGTGTAAAAGTATATGGAAGAGATAAAGTTAAATTTATTGAGTTTTCACAAGGAAAATTACTAGACTTTGAAATAAATGGCGAAGATATTCTTGATTATGAGCAGAACTGGATGATTAATAATGTTAAAGTTACATTCTTTGATGGCTCAGATAAAAGAGGAGTTAAAGATATATTTGAAACAGATAGTACAACTAAAATAGGTAATATTATAGTTTCTTCAGTGGATGCTATCTTTGCGATGAAGTCTCTAATGTTTTATGATAGAGCAAAATCAAGAGATTATTATGATCTGTTTTATATGTATAAGTATGATAGTGATAAATATTCAATTGAAACAACAGTGTCATTAATTCAAAAATATGAATTCTCCTATAGAGATAAGAAAGGTTTTGAATTATTTCTTCATAAAATAAAATATGCCAATTATAGTAAAATGTATGATGAACCACTTGTTGGTCTGGTTGATGAGCCGGAAGAATTTGCAGTACTGCAGAAAAAAATGTTAGGGCTTTTAAAGTCTTTATAAAGTTTAGTTTTTATTTCCTAAAAATATTGCTTGAATTAACGTTACTAAAAGCACAGTAATAAATTTAACTATTTGTTAATAATTAATCTTTTATATGATATTATCAATAAAAAGATATTAATGAGAATACTTCATACTTCTGATTGGCACCTAGGTCAAAGCTTCATGGGGAAAAGCCGTGAAGAGGAACATCGAGCCTTTTTGGCTTGGCTTCTTGAGACTATTGAAAATGAAACTATCAATGTGCTTATTGTTGCCGGAGATATATTTGATACTGGAACTCCAGCAAATTACGCGTTAGAGCTATATTACAATTTTCTTACGAAACTCTCTTCCTCTTCATGTGAAACTATTATTATCACAGCGGGTAATCATGATTCTATAGCTACGTTAAAAGCCCCAAAGCAACTCTTAAAAGCATTAAATGTTCATGTTATTACTAGTGGTGATGAGAACGAAGATGAAGTTATAGGTATTTATAATAAAGATGAACTTGAAGGAATTGTTTGTGTAGTTCCATTTTTACGCGATTATGTCGTACGTCAATCTACTAGCGGTGAAACTATGGCTGATAAAGAGTCTTCACTTTCACAAGGAATTAAAGAACATTATAACAATGTATACAAAGAAGCTTTAGAGTTCTCTAACGATAAAGACGTGCCAATTATTGCTACTGGCCATTTAACAACAGTAGGTAGTAAGGTAAGTGAGTCTGAGCGTGAGATATATATTGGAGGAACCTTAGATATAGACAGTGATTTTTTTGGAAAAGATTTCGACTATGTAGCCTTAGGTCATCTTCATATTAACCAAATTGTAGGGAAAAATCACATTCGTTACTCTGGTTCACCTATACCTCTTAGCTTCAGTGAGTCAACATCACAAAAGAAAGTAAATATTGTTGACTTCCATAAAAAAGAAGTTAAAGTCACTGAGTTGGATATACCATTACATAGACCTCTTTTAGTTATTCGCGGAGATGTAGAATCTGTCGTAAAAGATCTTAAAAGTGTAAAAGACAAAGAGACATGGATAGAAGTTCATCTAAATGATGAAAACCCATTTCATGCCAATCAAGTGATTAGAGATATTGCAGAAGAATTAGAGCTTATTTTATTAGCTGTTAAGATTGACAGAGTTGAACAGGCTCTTCATTCAGAAGATTTTGATGTAGTAAATCTTGATGAACTCAATCCTTTAGAAGTCTTTGAACGCCGCATAGAACAAGATGGTTTAGAGGATGAAGATTTTAGACAAGAGTTAATTGCAAATTTTAAAAAAATTCTAAATGAGGTTCAAAACTCATGAAAATACTCTCAATCAAAGCTCTTAATATTAATTCTCTAAAAGGTAAAAC
>Ga0164318_10007012_pt1 | contig 10922 bp, 8 predicted proteins | sample GuaBasSedimGuay9_FD_113734 | JGI IMG/M metagenome (GOLD analysis project Ga0164318, IMG submission 113734) | Subseafloor sediment microbial communities from Guaymas Basin, Gulf of California, Mexico - Guay9, Core 4571-4, 0-3 cm | ecosystem: Environmental > Aquatic > Marine > Hydrothermal vents >...
ACTTCGCTCATGTCCGAATGGCCATTAAACACTTTAAAAATACCATCCTGTATCAGGGTTGTCATCCCTTCTTTTTTGGCCTGAATAAAAAGTTCCTCAGCACTTGCCTGTTTTTTAATCATCCGTTTAATCTCTTTTGACCCATCCATTAACTCATGAATACCCAGCCGTCCCTTATATCCGGTTCCGCTGCACTGCTCACACCCCACAGGGGAGTATAATTTCAAATCTGGTGAATATTGAATCCCGGTTTCTTTAAAATCATCAACCCCGTAATCATTTACGATTTCATCAAATTCTTCCTGTGAGGGATGATACTCCTTTCGGCAGTTTTTACATAAGCGCCGGATAAGCCGCTGAGCCAATACAACAAGAAACGCATCTGAAAAATTTAATGGATTAAGTCCCATATCCAAAAGCCGTGTTACGGTTTCAGGGGCACTGTTTGTATGAAGTGTTGAAAACACCAGATGCCCGGTTAAAGATGCTTCAACTCCGATGGAGGCGGTTTCGTAATCCCTCATTTCACCCACCATAATCACATCCGGGTCTGCCCTTAAAAAAGCACGCATGATCCGGGCAAAATCGAGTCCGATTTTATTCTTTATCTCAACCTGGCGTAATCCAAGCTGAGAAATTTCCACCGGATCCTCTGCGGTCCAGATTTTACGCTCCGGTTTATTGATATGATGGAGCGCGGAATGCAGCGTTGTGGTTTTCCCCGACCCGGTGGGTCCTACGCACAGGATTAACCCATACGGTTTTGTAACCGCTTTTTCAAGGGCCGCCAGGTTCCGGTCCGTCAAAGCCATATCCTCAAGCTTCATGGCCCCGCTTGTCGCCAGAATCCGCATGACAACATCTTCCTGTCCGTCTGCCGTCGGCAACGTGGCCACCCGCAACTCAAACGGGGGGATGCCTTTGCGTTTAAACTTGATTTTACCATCCTGGGGCAATCGTTTTTCCGCGATATCCAGATTTGACATAATTTTTATCCGGGAAAGAATCGCATTGGCAAAGGAATTGGGCACTTCGAGATAATCCTGACAAACGCCGTCAATTCTGAAACGAAATTTTGTTTTTTTTGTTACCTTGGAAGGCTCCACATGTATATCAGACGCATCCCTGCGAAAAGCGGTAATCAATACCTGATCTACCAGACGGACAATCTTGCCCGACGCTTCATTATATGCCTCATCTTCATATTCATCCTCATCATCGTCAGCCTCCTCAAACGCAATATCCGGCATATCATCATAGTCTTCCATGGACGTGCCGGTCTGTGTCGCTTTTTTCTGGCTCTTTTCTTCCGCAAAAAAATAATTGATCATGGCTTCAATGTCTTCCTTGATGCCCACCGCGAACACAAACTTGTTTGTATTAAACAAGGCTTTTGCATGATCCAGTTTTCTCAGATCCTTGGGATCATCAATTAAAATTTCAATATGACCGAGATCCCAGCTCAAAGGCACCCATAAATCCTGAAGCAAAAAAGGTTTTTTTAAATTGCTGATCAATTCATACGGCACTTCAATTTTATCATCAAATTCTTTAAACGGACAATTGTAAAAGGCGGAAAGTGATTTGCCTATATCTTCTTTGGGGACCTTAAATTGCTCCATCAACACTTTTTCAACACTTTTTTTTGTTTTCTTGGACAGCGACAAAGCCTTCTGAAGTTGATCTATTTTAACGATTTCATTTTTCAATAAATAATCGTATCGTGAATCAACCCGCTTATCCGGTGCAACAGATGCGATAGTTTCTTTTATTTTCGGATAAATGGGATCTATTTTCTGAACTGCCTGATAGCATTTAATTGCCATCTCCCTGTAATCCCGACTGGACAATTCCTTGCCCAGCACAAACTTAATCGATGCGGCCATCTTATCGTCAAGCTTATTCTCTTTGATAATTTTGTCGACTTCGGAAACAACCTGCGAGGGTGCATGCAAAGCGAGCATACATTCTAAAAAATTCGGCAGATAGTCATCCAATGAAAAATCCGTCTGAAACAATTTTTGATACTCTGAACTGGCTTCCCGATACAGGCCTAACTCTTTAAATGCCATGGCGCTGTCACAGACTTCCTCGGCGCTTTCTCCATCGGATAGCCCCAAATTAACCGGCGTTACTTTGTCAGATGAAAAATCATAGGGGATAGCCAGATCTTTTTCTTCAATCTCCTTACCCAACTCTTTGACTTTGTGCTTGATCCATCCCCGAGTGTCATCATCGAGTTCTGCGGATTCAAGAACCGTTTTATACAGCCCCAGGGCTTCATCATACAATCCATGGGTTTCATATGCTTCGGCTGTTTTTAATTTCGATTCATAATCATCCGTTTTTGTTTGGATATTTTCCATAACATCGGCTCCTGTAAAATAATAAAATACGTGCTTTAAAAAAAACGGCAAATAAATTCAACAGGTGTTTAATAAATTTTTTTCAAGAAAAATGATGTTCATTGGGCAGGCCTTTAGTTGCAGTAATTAATGAATTGTCTGAAGATAAAACGACATCTAAGCAATGAAGCAGATTGTAAATGTTTTTTTTATTATACTGAGCAGTTGATTAATTTAAAAAAATATTAAAAAAATTTTTTCCTGAAAAGTGCGCCTATCTTCCTACCGGTCGACTTCATTTTATCAAGGGAGGGAAGCATTATTTCACAATTGAGCCGAACCATCGAAATCGGTGCTTCATAGCCGAGAATTACAATAAGATATCCTGAACCGCTCTTTTTAACATAAAGCCGGGCGTTTTCATAAAGCAATTCAGCATCATTTACACCGGTTAATTCAATTGTAAAAGATGTCCAGTCTATCCGGCTCAGTTTTTCCTCCTCATCCTTAAATCGATTCGAAAATTTACTTAATTTCACTGCGCCTTCATCTGAAATAAACAGCAACCCGTGCACACCATCTATTCCCAATACATCATTAAATATATCTTTCATGAATTTATCTCATTTGTTAAATAAATATGACACATTATTCGCTCAATATATCAATAATCCTGTCCCGGGGTGAATCCGCATCAATTTTAATAACCGCAGTCTCCTCACCGGGCACAACAACGAATTGGCCATTTGAGCCTTTATTTACATACAACACATTTAACCGGCCGCCATTAAAAGCCTCCCCAATATCTAATGCCCTATAAACCAAACCGTCCCATGTCTGATCAATATGAATATCCAGCAATCCGTTTCTGGTGCCTATTTCAGTTTGAACTCTGTGCCGAACCCTTTCAACGACTGACATCTTTGAAAAATCAGGCGCTTTCTTTGTCTTTTTTGCTTTTAACCCACCAGTTGCTTTTTGTTCTTTCTTTAAAGTACTCTTTTTCACCTGCCCGGATTTCTTTTCAGATTTTTCTGCAACCGGCGCGTCTAAAAGAATTTCACTTTCAGCAGATTCAGCCACTCTTTTGTTTTCTTTTTTTTCGTCTTTGGAACGCATGGAGTCAAGAAGAATGGCCTGGAGATCACCGTTAATTTTTTTATCATGAAAAACACAATCATGCTCAATGGTCAATGACACTCGTGACCATGACAAAATTTCATAGGCAGCCGCTTTCCCCTGTTGATCACCGATACGGGCGTTCATTATATCGCCGTCTCTAAAAAAAATAACACCACCCGTGTTCTGTTTTTTATTAATGATACGAAGAGTACATGTCTGCTGCTCCATTTCAATCAATTGCAAAAAGGTATCCAGCGATACATTATGAAGGTTCCCCCCTTCGGATTTTTTTTGCAATGTATTTAAAATTTCTTCAGCCAGCTCATCTCCGGAAAACGGCTTTTTCAAATACCCTGCTGCGCCGCTTTTAAACACAACCTCCCTTGTTTTCGGTTTATCATAGGCGGTAACAATAAATACCGGAATATCCGGATATACTTTCAATATGGCTGCCAAAAGATCAAATCCGTCCATGCCGGGCATTCTTAAATCTGAAACGACCAATGAAATGTTGTTATCTTTTAATATGTCTAATGCCGCACTCCCGCTATCAGCCACAACAACGACAAACGAATTCGTGTGTTCTTCCAGTTCAGCTTGAATCAGACGCAACCATGCCGGGTCATCATCAACAAACAGCACCTTTGGTATCATTTCGACATCCCTTTATTTTTTTACAGCAATATCAATAAAATCAGATCATTGTCGATAACCGTCATCACGGTATATTCTAAATTTCTATATTAAAATCCATAATCTGATCGGTATAGCGTTTCTTCCATGGGGAAAGATATTTAGTAAAACTCTTGGCAATCCCCTGACTCACGGCAATTTCTTTCGCACATTCAACAATTGCCTTTACAAGCTCCTTCTGGCTGGCTTTGCCGGTAAATATGACCTCCCCGTTTACATATCTGAATTCCGCTGCAAAGGGGTCCAAAAAATCATATTGATCAACTTTATCGACAAATTTTTTATTAAGCAGGGTTTCAAAATCGACTTTAATCCGTTTATTTGCTTTAATCACTGTTTCCAATAAAGACAGAAGCCCTTCAAGCATCCCCAGAATAAGTTTCATATCCTTATGCGGCTTTACGGGAACTTTTGGTTTGGACACCGGTCTGGGGATGGGCCTGGGTGTTGGTTTGGTCACTTTTTTTGCAATGGGGGTTATTTTTAACAAATTAATATTTTTCACATCAAACCGGCCCCCGAATTCTCTTGATTTTTCAATCAAATCATCCCGATATGCTGCTGATCGATCCAGTTCGCCACCACCTTTGGCAGAAGCGCCTCCGATCACCTCTCCATTATAATAAAACAAAAACCCACCGTCTTCATTTTGATTTAATTTAACCTCAATATAACCCGTCAGTTTTTCGTTTTCAATTTTTTTAATAAGACCTTCAATATCGGTAAATTCAGAGCTTAAATCAGTATATAATTCTTCAGCATTCGATAAATTGGCCCAGAAATATACACGCTCAGGCAGAATATAATAAATGGATACGGAAAAATTATTTACAGACGATATATCAACAATTTTATCTAACGCTGCTCTTCCTTTAAATTCTAGTTTCTTATCTTTATAAAAACTATTAAGCAGATTGTCTTCATCAAAAAACACGACCGCTTCCGACGTGGGTGATTTAAAATATACCCCTCCGGTACCCAGGGCACCCTGATAATGTTCCAACAGCTTGTCAATCTTAAGGTAGTAACTGTTTAAATCCTGAACAGCAGGGTCCTCCCTTGGTATGATAATCATTATCGCTCCTTCAAAAACTGATGATGTCGCTTTTAAATCTTAAACTCTTTTAGACAAAACAAGCAATGCGCTATACCATAGCGCATTGCTTGTTTTTTTTCGATAATATTTTTTAAAAAACACAAAAATTATCGTCTTCGTCTCAACCGCTCTATGGAGAATCTCAGACTGTCCTGCATACGTGAAATTGCGTCAGCCAAATTGCCGATTTCATCTTTAGAAGTAACTTCAATCTCTGCTTCAAGATCACCAACGCTGATCCGGTCGGCAGCCTCCGTCAAATATTTAATGTTACGCGTCAACCGGTAGCCATAGATGACGATAATAAACGCCATCAACAGCACACCCGCTAAACCGATAATAACAAGAAACTTCGTCGTATCTTCAGCCAACTTTGCTGCTTTGCCTTTCAACGTTTCCGTCTTTTTCGTAAATTCATCAATGTATTCAGTACTCATCATAAGAAACGGCTTGCCCTCAATCTTTATCGGAGCAACAGCCATATACTTTTCCCTGATTTTTCCATCCGGGTCTTTCCAGCTGTAAAACCCTTCAGATTCCTTCATCCCCTGCGCACCGGTAAGAATCTCATAAAATTTAGGAAAATGGGGCCCCAATGCTTTTCTAAGCATATCGACATCATCAATGCCTATAATATTTGGATTGGGATGCGCCCATATGGTCCAGTTCTGACCGCGATCAGGCTCAGGTACCTGGAGCAAAACCGTATATCCTGATTTGCCGACTCCCTGAACAGCAATTCCTGAGAAATCAGGGTCATAAAAAAAATCTTCCCTTTGCAAATCAGGATGAGCACGTAAATAGATCTCACATTGCAGGGCAACATCACGAGACTTTTGCATCAATTGTTCCTTGCCTTGTTCAAGCACCAGGTCCGTACTCTCATTGGTAATTTCATTGGCAAGCAGGTTCAACTGCTGCTGGGCAAAAAATACGGTTCCTGCCATCAATAAAATCGGAATACCAAGGAAAAGGATAATCATCTTTCCCCTTAACCCGAGCCAGCCGGCTATCCGGATATCTGCCGGTTCCGCATGTATTCTCTCCGGGCGTGCAGCAGGTTCCTCAGCGTTTTCAAAATCATCTTCGGTTGACGGCATGCCGGGAACATCTGCGATTGCATAATCTTCAGCCGGTTCTTCAGATGCTTCCATCAATTTTGAAATCTGGGTCACATGACCGCATTCACTGCATCGAACCTTCACAGATTTCCCTCTATACTGGTCTAGCTTATCCGGATCAATATGATAAACTTTCCCACATTCTTCACAAATAACCGTCATATCTTATTCCTCCTTGTTACAAGTTGACAGTTCCAGATATATATCGTAACTGTATGGACAATGGATACCCTTATCAAATCAAATAGTTCAATTATGATTTCAACTCACGTAATTTTTTTACCATTACCTGTTGGAAGGCTACTTTTCTTTCCTCTCTAAGAACTTGACGGGCTAACAGATCAACCAATTCTGCCGCGCGATGGGCGGGGAATCTCAACTGATTTTCACCCATTTCAGCAATCTCATCTTCAATTACCACATCCGCAATCGGCCCCATTGCACGTGATAATTCCGCAGAAAGATAATTAAAAAAATCTTTATTCAGTTTGGGGATGGCTTCCTTGGCGGTCTCACACAGATGAAGTTTATAAAGCCGATGCAAAATTGTTCTCAACTGCTTCATATTCATATTTAACGAACGGGCAACCTGGCCGAGCGTCTTGTTACCGTCAAGTTCCATCAAAACCTGCAACATCAAACTGTCAAGTGAGACCTCACCTAAATCAGCCCTCACAGTCCGTTTAAGAACCAATCTTGAAATATCACCGGCGAAAACATTCATAGCTCAGCCTCCAAATAATCGTATTCACTTTTTTTCGATTGTTTATGTTTTCTCACCAAAGACTATCGAACCATCATCTTTGATGGCTTCGTAAAAAGGCTAAATTCTGTGTTGCGCTGCATCCTTCGTTTCTTCAAAGTACGAAAAGTACGTATCATCAATAGGGTTAGCCCTATGCCCCAAGATTTTTGATAATCTGCCGCAGCGTATGAAATTCGGTTTTAATCGTCTTTTTAAGTTCAGACAAAATATATTCAACAGCTTCTTTGGATTCCAGAGGCAAAGAGACCGGGGGGGTCGCTTTGTTAGCAACAGGCACCTCCGGGGCAACCTCCTCAATCACCCGTATTTCCATTTTTTCCGTTTCAGCCGGTTCCAGCGCCTCTTCTCTTAAGATTACGCGCTGCTTGAAAGCTTTGAATTTTTTAACCTCGGCTGAAAGCAGCTTTTTCTTCTGAACTTCTGTAATTCCGGGAGTTGATAACACCTTTTCAAAATTTTTAAAAACCGACGCGATAAGCTTAAATGAATCCGGGTGCGCCCGGACTTTTTTTGCCTTAATATATTTTCCAATGGATTCATGAAGTTTCAGAAAAATGGACAGTACCTTATCTTTGCGGTACATCTTTGCAAGACGCTTTGTTTCCTTTAGAAAATCAACCATGTTTTCATCGGTAATTTCCCAATCAATGGAAAACACCAGAGCTTTTAAAACCTTAACCGGAGAATCCGCATCATCACCGTCAACACCATTGCCGACATCTGCTGCCGTCAATTTTTTTCCTCGCGTATCCGGCGCACTTGAGATGCTTTCCCCGGAAGATTCAACAGGCATCGCCGATGTTTCGGAGTCATCATCCCCGAACAATTCGTCCAATCGACTTGAAACCTCAGCATTTAGGCTGCCATCTTCATCCTTCTTAGTCAATGCGTTACCCTCCTATTCAAGTTTCTTCCTCAAAGAGCCTACCGTTAAAGCAATAATTTTTTTCATTGTTGCAGCAACATTCTCCCCTTTAACAGCACTGGCCGGAAAAGCCGGTGCCCTCAAACGACTGTTCATATCCCGCTGAAGTGTATCGACTGATAGAATCGGAATACCCTCTTCTTCTAAATCGCGTTTGTTATATTGCAAAACCAGAGGTATATTGAAAATATTCTTGTTGAATGTTTCAAGATTTTCTTTGAGGTTCTGCAGGGAACGAATGTTCATTTCCCGCCTTAAATCCATTGAATCCGCCACAAAAACCAGACCGTCCACCCCCCTTAAAACCAAACGTCTTGTGGCGTTGTATTTAACCTGCCCGGGAACGGTATATAACTGGACCTTAATGCTATGGCCCTTTATCTCTCCGATATCAAACGGCAGAAAGTCAAAAAAAAGGGTCCGGTCACCGTAGGTTTTGACCGTCACCATTTCATTTTGAATCCGTTTTTTAAATTTTTTATTTATATACTCAAGATTGGTTGTCTTCCCGCCTCGGCCCGGACCATAATATACTATTTTTACCTGAACCTCCTTCTTCTTCGGATTAATTAAAGCCAAAAGAACTACCTCCAGTATATTAAGTTAAAATTCTTAAGGTTATCGGACATTATAAACATCTGCAAATAAAATCAGCCTTTCACGATGTATGGCATCGGCCCCAACATACATGGCATGTAAAACCTGATTAGATCAAAATTTGAATTCTTTTAATCGCTTCCGCCACTTTTAACCGCAGGAAGCCCAGAGACACATTTTTATTGAAAATGGTCAGCAACAACAAATCTTCAACGACCTTGCTGAAATGGATACTCTCCTCCTCGCCTTTGTGGAAAAGAAGAGAAAATTCCTGTTCGCCTATGATGTTCGCCATTGCACTGACAGCCCCGTAATTCCCGGCAGCAAGTGCTGCCAGCGAATACACATCATGGCTTGAATCGCCGTTTTCAAGATTAACGATCACGTTTCCGGCCAGGTCCATTAAAATAACACTCTGGACACCTAAATCAATGAGTTCTTCCTGAAGAATATTCTCAATTGATTCAATCTGCTGCTTATCAAATTCAATCGTAAAATCCATTTAATTTCACCCTTTCAAAATCGATTTATCACTTCTTATCTGAATCGTTTCAAAATAAATTCATATGTTGAAACAAAAAACCAATATTTTAAAAAAAAACGTTATTCACCTTTACCTTATTTAAGCTGTTTAATCAAATAAAAAAAAAGGGTTGGTCATATTTGAACGCTGAACGTCTTAAAATCCGTCCGACACTGGGGCATTAAAACCAATTACCGGCATAGCCTGTTTATTTTATAGAATATTCTAATTTTATACTGCAATAAAGAATATGAATTTTTTAACAATATGTGTTGTTGATATAAAAGTCTACAACAATCTTTAAATTTTACTTAAATAATGCTCCACAAGATTTTCAGCAAGACCGGTATAATCGCTTACGGTTAAATTTTTCATGCGGTGCTTGAAAGCATCCGGCACTTTTTCAAGTCCGTCAACAAACTTGCTGATATCATTTGCCGTCACACGCCTTGCACGGGTCAGTTTTTTTAACTTTTCATAGGGATTTTTTTCTTTATATACCCGCATGGCGGTTTGAATGGCCTCAGCCAGGAGTTCCGGATTGGCTTCAATATCCTTTTCCAACGCCGTTTTGTTGATCAAAAGTTTGTTTAATCCTTTCATCGTGCTTTTTAACCCGATCAACAAATATCCCCACACCGCCCCCAGGTTACGAAGCACCGTACTATCGGTCAAATCTCTTTGGAATCTTGAATTAAGCAGCTTCACAGACAGATGTTCCATCAGGGAAATTGCCATCCCCATATTCCCCTCACTGTTTTCAAAATCAATGGGATTGACCTTATGGGGCATGGTCGATGAACCGACTTCCCCGGCAATGGCTTTTTGTTTAAAATAACCCAAAGAAATATATCCCCACATATCCCGGTCAAAATCGATAAGGGTGGATGAAATGCGGATAAGATTATGGAGCATTTCTGCAATATAATTATTCGGATTTATCTGTGTTGTATACAGAATCGGTGTCAGCCCCAGATAGTTGGAAATAAATTTCTCGCCGGCCGCAATCCAGTCTATTTCCGGAAACACAAAATGATGCGCATTAAAGTTGCCGCTTGCCCCGTTCATTTTCGCATGTATATATGCCACCTGAAAATTTGTTAATTCCAGGCGCAGCCGCCAGGCGAAATTAACAAATTCCTTTCCAACGGTAGTCGGAGTGGCCGGTTGTCCGTGTGTCCTTGACATCATCGGGACACCTTTGTATTGTTTTGCCATTGATTCAATTTTTTCAAGAACCGCTGCCAGCTCTTTTACAATGATCTTTCTGCCGGCACTTATCATCAACGCATAGGATGTATTGTTGATATCATCAGACGTACAGGCGAAATGCACCCACTCGGCCAGATGCCCCAGGCCCATGTCCGAAAGTTCCTGTTTGATATAATATTCAACCGCCTTTACATCATGGTTTGTCTCTTTTTCAATTTCTTTAATGCGCAGCGCCGTTTCCGGATCAAACTCAGACGCAATCGAATCAAGGCGATTTAAATCCGATTGTTTTACATTTTCGAGATTCAACTCATTAAACAAAAATTTGAGCCACTGGATCTCAACAAACACGCGGTGTTTTATCAGCCCGTATTCTGAAAATATATCCTTTAATTCACTGGTATACCTGCTGTATCGCCCGTCAAACACGGAAATTGATTGTATGTTATTCATTACTCTATCCAAATATTTAATTAAACTTACAAAAATCTGCGCCTCCGGAAACGGGGCAGAAAAAAAATA
>Ga0164318_10007013_pt1 | contig 10921 bp, 9 predicted proteins | sample GuaBasSedimGuay9_FD_113734 | JGI IMG/M metagenome (GOLD analysis project Ga0164318, IMG submission 113734) | Subseafloor sediment microbial communities from Guaymas Basin, Gulf of California, Mexico - Guay9, Core 4571-4, 0-3 cm | ecosystem: Environmental > Aquatic > Marine > Hydrothermal vents >...
TGTAAAATGTGATGACAATAAAGATGGCTTTTTAAATCAAAAAGAATATTTGAAAATGTCAAGTAAAAGATTTAATAGAATGGATTTAAATAAAAATAATGAAGTAACTTATCTAGAACTACAAAATACACCATTTGCTAAAATGATGCCAAAATTTGCATTATCTTGGTTTGCTAAAAATGATTTAGATAAAAATAAAATTGTAACTTATAAAGAGATAGAAAAAGTTTCAAATAAAAAGTTTTATATGATGGATAACAACAAAGATAAACAACTTAGTTCTAATGAATGGCTTACTAATAATCCATCATTTAATAGATAAAGAGTAAACCATGACATACAAACAAATTATAAAAGAACAAAGTAAATATTTAAGAGAAGTTACACATATACCACAAAAAGAGGTGGAGATACTTATTCTTTATCTTGTACAACAAAATACAATTTGGTTGCATCTAAATTATGATAAAGAGTGTTTAGTAGAAAAAGAGCTTGAAAAATTAGTGAAAAAAAGAGCTACAAATTATCCTATAGAATATATTACTAAAAGAGCTAGTTTTTATGGTGAAGTTTTTAATGTTCAAGATGGGGTATTGATACCTAGACCAGAAACGGAAATACTTGTGGAAAAAGCTGAAGTAATTTTGAAAAATATAAATAACCCTAAAGTTATAGAGATAGGTACAGGAAGTGGTATCATATCTGTTATGTTAGCTATCTTGATACCAGATATTAAAATAATAGCAGTTGATATAAATGATAAAGCAATAGAATTAGCAAAGTCAAATGCAAAAAAATATAGCGTTGAAGATAAAATAACATTTATAAAAAGTGATTTATTTTTAAATATACCAGATGATAACTATGATATGGTAGTATCAAACCCACCATATATAGCAGATAGTTATAAACTACCATCAAATGTGAAATATGAACCATCAAATGCTCTATTTGGAGGTAATATCGGTGATGAGCTTTTAAAAGATATTATTCTTCAAACTAAAGAGAAAAATATACCATATCTACTTTGTGAGATGGGATATGATCAAAAGCAACCATTAACAAAATATATAGATGAAAATATAAATAAATATAAAAAATTAGAATTTTATAAAGATTTTGATAAATTTGATAGAGGTTTTGTTATTAACTTTTAATATAAATATGATAAACTAATCGTATGAAAAATCAAAAATTAAAAGCAGTCGTAATTGACGATGAAGAGATAAATTTACTTCTTTTTGAGGGATATATAAAAGATTTAGGTATGGATGTAATCACATTTGATAACTCAAAAGATGGATTAGAATATTTAAAGCAAAATGATGCTGACTTGGTATATGTAGATTATATGATGCCTGAGATGGATGGTGTTGAGTTAATTAAAGAATTTAGAAAAGTACATCAAACAACTCCTGTACTTATGATAACTTCAACTACAAATGATGAAGCACTTATGCTTCAGGCACTTGATGCTGGGGCTACTGACTTTTTATTAAAACCAATTAAACCATTTGAATTTAAAATAAGAAGTAAATCATTTATGGCATTAAGACAATCACAAAACGAGTTAAGAGAAAGAATAAAAACTTTAGAAAATCAATTAAAAAAATAAACTATTTTAATAGGTTTTTATAATTGTGAGCATATTTATCCAACAATTTAATATGCTTACTCCATAAAAAATCTATATTTTTTGTTTCGGTATGTTTTTCTAGTGTCTTTATCAATTCTTCTATACAAGTAAGTCTTAGATTTCCACTTGTGCCTTTAACAGCATGAAGAATAGTATATAACTTATCAAAATCTTTTTGTTTTATTATCTCATTCATCTCTTCAATTTGAGAAGAGAATTTTTTGAAGAATTTATTTAGTAACTTTTCTAGTAGTTCTGTATCTATCTCTAACTCTTTTGCAACATCTTTAATATTGTAAGATAACTTTGGTTTAGATATATTTTCAACAGCACTATAATCTAAATACTTCGATAATACTTTATCTAACTTTTTAATAATTATAGGCTTTGATAAATAATCATTCATACCAAGGTTTATATATTTTTCTTTATCACCTTTTATAGTATTTGCCGTTAATGCTACTATTGGAATATTTTTAATATTATTGTTTTTTTCAAAATTCCTAATTTGAGCTAATGCTTCTAACCCACCCATTATAGGCATATTTATATCCATAAATATGATATTGAATATGTTTTGATTATTTTCATATATATCTATAACCTCTTGTCCATTATTAGCAATAGTTGTTTTTATATTTTTGTTATTTAATATATTTTCTATTAACTCTTGGTTGATTAAATTATCGTCTGCAATTAAAATATGTGCTTTATTGAATTTATATAAAGTTGTATTTTCTTTATCTTCCTCTATTAAAGCTTTCTTGCAAATTTCAAGTTTTAGTGTAAAATAAAATTCAGTACCAATATCTGGTTTACTATGTAATTTTAATTTTGCATCATAAAGTTTTAAAAGTTCATTGGCAATAGAAACGCCTAGACCAGTACCACCAAAATTTGTACTTATGCTTTTGTCTTCTTGTGAAAAAGCTTGAAATATTAGTTCTTGCTTATCTTTTGCTATACCAATACCTGTGTCTTTTATACTATACTTTATATTTGCAATATCATTAGTTTTTGACAACACTTCAATACTAAATTTAATAGATCCTTTTTTTGTGAATTTAATTGAATTACCAATTAGATTCATTATTATTTGTTGTAATCTATTTTTATCATATATCATACATTCAGGTAATTTAGAATCAATATCTATTATAAACTCTAAATCCTTCTCTTCAATTTTTGGTTTAAATATATTTAAGAAGTTAATTATCTCTTTTTTACAATTTGTTGGTTTTTTATCCAATTCAAGTTTACCTTCAGCTATTTTAGAAAAATCCAAAATATCATTGATAATATTTGATAATATATCTGAACTTGTAGAGATCAGTTCTATATATTTTAATTGTTCTTTCGTGAGATTTGTATTTTTTAGAATCTGAGTAAATCCAATAATTCCATTTAATGGTGTTCTTATATCATGACTCATATTGGCTAAAAATATATCTTTATGTTTTTGTATCTCTTGCTCTTTTGATAAAGCATTTGCTTGTTCTATTAGTCGTATCTCTTTTTGTGTATTTTTTGTAATCTCCTCTTTAACTTTTTCTTTAAGTTTTTTATTGAATGTTTTCATACCCTTAGCAAGTTTTTTAGAAATTTTCCCACTTGAAATATTATTTGAAATTTTATATAAAATTCTTACTAAATCATCATTATTAATTGGTTTTAAAATAAAACCAGCAATTCCTTGCTCTATAAGTTCAATTAAAATATTGTTATCTGGATTAGCAGATACTACTACGATTACTTGTTCTGGATTGATATAATATAACTCATCTATTATTTGATGACCATTAATATTTGGCATAGAAATATCAGTAAATACAATATCATAATATATTTTATTTTTTTTATAATATTTTATATATTTATCTACACCATCTTTTTCATCTCTAGCACTAGCAACATTTTTAAAGAATTTCTTTAAAATTTTAACTGTATCTCTTCTGACTGCATCATCACTATCAATATATATTATATTTAGTTCACTTGTATACTTATATAAGTTTTTATAATTTATCATTTTGTTATACCACTTTTAGTTGAGTATTTTTATTATAGCAAATAAAATATAATATATAACCTTGATTGACTTTGACTCAACTTTGTGTTATAATCCCAAAAATATAAAATATTCACAAGTAAAAGGTAAAATAAATATGTCAAAAAGTTTATATGAAACATTAGAAGTAAGTGAAAATGCCACAGCGGCAGAGATAAAAAAAGCCTATAGAACGCTAGCAAAAAAATATCATCCAGATATGAATAAAGATCCAGATGCAGAAGATAAATTTAAAGAGATAAATGCAGCTTATGAAGTACTAGGAGATGAAGAAAAAAAATCTCAATACGATATGCATGGTGATGATATGTTTGGAGGACAAAACTTCCATGACTTTGCACAAGGGCAGGGGTCTGGTGCAGATATTAATGATATTTTAAGACAGATGTTTGGTCAAGGTGGAGGCGGTTTTGGTGGTCAAGGCGGTTTTGGTGGTCAAAGTGGGTTTGGTGGAGGTTTTGCAGAACCAGATTTAGATGTTAGTGCAAATCTATCTATAGATTTTAATACATCAGTTTTAGGTGGTGTTAAAAATGTATCTATAAATGGAGACTCTTTTGATATAAAAATACCAGATGGTATAAAATCTGGTCAAAAAATTAGAGCAAAAGGTAAAGGAAAGCAAGCCCAAGGATACCCAAGAGGTGATTTAATTATCACTTTAAATGTTCAAGGTAGTGATGAATATGAAAGAGATGAAGATGATTTAGTAAAATCATTTGATATAACTTTGAAAACTGCTTTATTTGGTGGAAAAGTAACTATTGCTACTCTTGTAAAAGAGATTACACTAAAAGTACCACAAAATACAAAACAAAATCAAAAATTTAGAGTAAAAGAGATGGGTTGTTTAAATAGAAAAACAAAACAAAAAGGTAGCTTATATTTAAAAGCAAATATTATTTTACCTAAGATTGATGATTTAGATGAAGATTTTGTAAAAATTCTAGAAGAAAAATTACCAGAGGCTTTATAGTATGCCTTTAGGTAAATCATATTGTGAGCCTGTATATCTTATAAGTGAAGTTTCCACTATATTAGATATTCATCCTCAAACTTTAAGACAATATGAGAGAGAAGGGTTGATAACTCCTAGTCGTTCTACAGGAAAGATACGCCTTTATTCACAAGAAAATATTGATTTTATTAAAAGTATTTTAGTTTTAACTAGAGTGGATGGAATCAATATATCAGGTGTTTCTAAAATTTTAAAACTTGAAGAGAAGATAGAAAAATTAGAAGCAATTATTGAAAATTTTGAGATTGAAAAACTTGATATAAATAGTAAAGCTTTAGTAATTAAAAAAAGTCAGTATGATATAATTGTATTTGAAGAGTAGGGCAATATTCTATAAAATGAATTTTATAGAATATCCTCTCATATGAGGTGGAAGATCATATTGATTTTCACTATCACTATTTTGTCTATTATTTAAATGTGTTGTTACTTTTGTTGGAGTTTTTAAACTATTTTCATCTATAGATTCTTCTGTAGACTCAAATCCTGTGGCAACTATAGTTATTTTTATCTCATCTATTGCTAAGTTTTCATCAGTAGTTGTTCCAAAAATAATTTCTGGATTTCCTGTTAGGGTATCATTTATATTTTCCATAACATCACCAATAGCAAATATAGATACATCTGGATTTACTGTCCAATGTATCATAATACCTTTTGCTCCGCTTAGTGATATCTCATCTAATAAAGGTGATTTAATAGCTAATTCTAATGCTTTATTTGCAGAATCATCACCTTTTGCTTTTCCTATACCCATAAGAGCAATACCTTTATGTTGCATAATTGTTTTTACATCAGCAAAATCGACATTTATATCATCGCTACCAGGTTTTAGTATAACTTCACTCATACCATTTACAGCTTGATATAATACATCATCTACAACTTTAAAAGCATCTTTCATTCCTATAGTTTTTTCAACTATATTTCTTAATCTATCATTTGGTATTACAATTATAGAATCACTAACTTTTTTTAACTCTTCAAGTCCAAGATTAGCAAGACCTGTTCTTTTTTTACCTTCCCATTTAAAAGGTTTTGTTACAACAGAAACTGTTAAAGCCCCTATCTCTTTTGCTGCTTTTGCTATAATAGCAGCAGCACCAGTTCCAGTACCACCACCAAGACCAGCAGCTATAAATACAATATCTGAATTTTCTAGCGAATCTTTTATCTCTTGATAGTTTTCTAGTGCAGAATCTCTACCAATATCTGGACGCATTCCAGCGCCTAATCCACGAGTAAGTTCAATACCAAGTTGTATTTTTTTTGGAGCTTTTGAAAGATTTAAAACTTGCAGATCTGTATTTGCTACAATTAGGTCTATTTTATGAGTACCCTCACTTATCATGTGATTAATCATATTACAACCACCACCACCAATACCAATTACTGCTATTTTTGCAGCATTTTGTGCCAATGTTTTAGTTGGTTTTTCTACTCTTATATTAGTATGATCAAAAAGTGTATCACTCATTATATCCACCTTGATAATTTATCTAATATAGAATTAAATCCTGATTTTTTAGGTTCATTAATCTTTTTATCTTTAATCTCACCTATATCATTTAATGTTTCATTTGTCATATCTATATTTTGTTGTTGATGTTGTGAAGAATCAGTTTTATATATATTATTTTGTCTTAATTCTCCATTGCTATCAAGTTCAAATCCATTTTCACAATCAAGTTCATATAATAATAGTCCAACTATAGTAGACATAGTAGGTGTATTGAAATTAATATATCCATTTTGTATATTTTTAGGATTTGCAATTCTAATTGGAATATCTACAAATATTTTAGAAGCCAACTCTTTTATACCTGGAATATATGTCATTCCTCCTGTTAAAATGATACCACCGTCTATAGCATCAATAGCAGCACTTTCTACTAATTTTTCATAAATTATTATCAAAGTTTCTTCGATTCTAGCATGAACAATAGGTTGAATTTGCTCTAAAGATATCTCTTTTGATTCTGATTCATTTCCAAGTATTGGTAGTTTAACTTTTCTAATATTTTGTTCATTTTCATTTTCTTCATAAGGAAGTAGTGTTGCATATTGTTTTTTTATCATATTTGCAGCACTATAAGGTGTATGAAATGTTAAAGATATATCGTTTGTAATATTTTCACTACCTATAGGTAAAAAGTCATTATAAATTATTGCTGAACCTTTTTGTACAACAAACTGTGTAGTAGTTCCACCAAGATTTATAACAGCAACGCCTAATTTTTTTTGATCATTTTCTAGTGTTGCTATAGCATTTGCATAACCAGATAATACAAATTTATCTACATTTATATTGATTTGTTTTAAAGCATTTCTAATATTTGTTAAAGCAGTTTTTTTAGCAGTTATTATGTTTGCAGAAACTTCTATTCGACTACCATTCATATTTAATGGATTTGTTATAGTTGTTCCATCATCTACTCTAAAAAATATTGGTAATACATGTATCACTTCATAATCAGCAATAATTTGAGCATTGTAAAGTGCCATTTTTAGTACTTGTTTAATATCATTTTGTGTTATTTGACCAGTTGGTATATTTACTACACCATTACTTACAAGTGTTTTTGTATTTGCTCCACTTAATGATACTACTGCTTTTGATGTTGTTGTTCCAGAACTATTTAAAGCAGTTGTTACTGCCTCTTTTATAGAGTTACTGGCTAAGTCAATATCAATAATATTGCCTTTTTGGACACCTTCACTTTTAGCTTGACCAACTCCTAAAATATTTATTTTATTACTAAAATCATTTGACGCAACAATAGATATGATACTTGTTGTTCCAATGTCAATAGCTAAAATAGATTGATTCAAGATTAGTTACTTTTCATATATGATTTTACATCATATTTTAATCTTAATTTTTCTATTAACGCATTTGATACATAATTAGCTTTGCTATTTTGTAAAGCTGATTTTACCATCTCATCATTTGATTTATCATAAGTAGCAAGTTTTGTATCTGTTATTTTATATACAACTACTTTAGAATCAAGATTTATAAAGTTAATCTGTTTTGTAGATGCAAATATGCTCTCTATAAGTTTAGCTACATTTGAATCTTCTAGACCCTTAATCTCAGGAATAGAATTTCTTGATAGATAACCTAAATCAGTTCCTTCAAATTTTATCATATTTTCTTGTGCAAGTTTATTTAATGCTTTTTGTTTTGCCTCTTCAATATAAGAGTTGGTTATCTCTGTTTTTACATCTTCATAAGGTAAAACTTGTGGTTCTACTTTTTTAAGTAATTTTACTACATAATAACTATCATCTTTATACAATGGTTTTAATACTTCATCTTTTTTACTAGAGATTAATTTTGTAAAATCTTCTGATGTTAAAAAGTCTGAGTTTTGATATATAGTTGTTTTATCTTTAAATTGTTCTTTTTGTTTTTTTAGGTTAAGGTACTGTTTTAAAGCAACTTTTTTCATCTGTTTTTTTGTTTTACCATCAAGATTTGCAACTTTTGTATAGTTTATCTCATATCCTAGTGGTGTTTTAAAGTTTTGCTTTTTTGTTTCCCAATGAGCAGTTAAATCTTTTGATGTAGGTTTGATTTTTATATTTGCCCCATCAATTATTTTTATACTTACTTTATCTTGCGAAAATATTAGTCCATTAAGATTTTTTATCTCACTTGGTAATAATCCTAAATTAAATATATTTTGTACTTTTTGTATTAATAAATCTTGTTTTAATTGTGATTCAAATTCACTAATAGTTCTTCTGTTCTGTTTTAGTACAGAAACATAAGTATTTTTATTGAATTTACCATCTTTAAAAAATGATTTTATTTTAACTAACTCTTTAGCAACTTCAACATCTGTAGTTATAAGTCCTAAATCATCTGCATAATTTAATAAAAGATATTTTTGTATTATTCTTTGTAAAGCAGCATCTTCAAGTTTAAATTGTTTTGCTAACTCTTGGTTGAATTTATCACCTAACATTTGTTGATATTGAGAATATAACGCACTATATTCATTTTGTAAATCTTTCATAGGAACTTCTTTATTCCCAACAATTGCTACAGCACTATCTGACTTACCATAATCATAACTACCCCAACCAACGAAACCAGCACCTACAAATGCTATTGTACTAATCCAAATTGTTACTATTAGCCACTTTTTATGTCTTTGCATCCACATTATCATATTATTATTGTCTCACTTTATTATTATTTTTTGAAATTTAATTTATTATACAATTTTCTTGATTATTAATATCTGAATCATCATACGGATCCATGTGTATATTTGTAATCCATGTTTTTGTTTCATCTAGTTTTTCTATTTTCTCTTCTACTATATCAGCAATGCTATGTGCATCCATAAGTGGAATAAGACAATCAAATACAAGATGAACATCAACAAAATTATTGTCTCCTGCACATCTTGTTTTTAAAAAGTGATAGTCATTTATTTGCTTTTCACTTTTGATTATCTTTATAATTTGTTCTGATATTTCTTCATCTAAAGCACGATCAAGTAAAACTAAAACACCATCTTCTATTAATTCATAAGCACTATAAATAATAAATATTGATATACCAATACCTACAATTATATCTATGATTTCATATTGTGTAAAATAAACAGCAACAAGAGAAAATAAAACAGCTACATTTACCCATACATCAGTTTTATAGTGTAAAGCATCAGCTTTTATAACCATATTGTTTGTTTTTTTAGCAACTGCATTTAGATATGCCACAAGTCCAATAGTTATAAATAATGATATAACCATAACTATTAAAGATATATCAAGATATGTAGATACCTCACCTGTAAAATATTTTTTAATTGCAGTATAAAGTAAAAAAAGACCAGACATAGTGATGATAACACCCTCTATAACTGAAGCTAATGCTTCAATTTTACCACGACCATAATTAAAATGTTCATCAGCAGGTTTTTCAGAATTTGAGATAGCGAAGTAATTGAAAAGTGAAACAAACATATCCAAAATAGAATCAACAGCAGAAGCAAGTACTGCTACAGAACCACTAGCTATTCCAATAGCTAGTTTGATTAATGTTAAAAATCCAGCAACACTACTACTTACTACTGTTGCTTTTTTTTGAAGAGTCATCTTTTCTTTGATAATTATCTTCTTCCTCTTGAACTACCACCTCTACTATCACGACTTCCGCCACCTCTAGAATCTCTACTTCTTCCTCCACCGCTTCTATCTCCACCGCTTCTATCACCGCCAGATCTATTTCTATCTCCACCGCCTCCATTTCTGCTTCGGTTTCCACCACCGCCTCCACGACCACCTCTATGTCTACCACCACTTCGGTTACGACTTCCGCCACCACCACCTTTTAAAGCTCGTTCTAGTAAAAATTCGATATCTTTTTTATTTTTACCGATTGTATCTTTACCTTTTACTTTATTTTGGTTAAGTAAAATTGTTGCAAGTTTATAAGTGATAGTTGAAAGATCAAAATCACCTTTTAAAGAATCAATGATATCATATACTGATTCATCAACATTTTGTTTAGAAATAGAATCTTTTAATGCATCTACAGCTTTATATTTTACATCATCTTTATTTGGAACGATTTTACTCTCAATTTTAGCACCAACATCTTTTTGTATTTTATGTAAGCTTCTAAATTCAGCAGGTGTAACAATTGATACAGCCTTACCTTCTTTACCACCACGACCAGTTCTACCGATTCTGTGAACATAACTTTCAGAATCAAATGGAAGTTGATAATTGAATACATGAGAAACATTTTTTACATCAAGACCACGAGCAGCAACATCAGTTGCAACTAATACTTCAAGTTGGTCAGCTTTAAATGATCTGATAACTTCTTCTCTTTGTCTTTGCTCCATATCTCCATGAAGACCTTTAGCAGCATAACCTTGTGAAACTAAATAAGTAGCAAGTCTATCAACATCTCTTTTCATTTTACAAAAAACAATCGCTTTTGATGGGTCTTTATAATCAAAAAGTCTGATTAGAGCATCATCTCTTTCATATTCTTCAACAACATAAAAAGATTGTGCAATTTTAGCATTTGTCATCTCTGATTTTGTAACAGTTACAAATTTTGGTTCGTTTAGAACTCTCTCTGCAAGTTTTTTAATAGGAGCTGGCATAGTTGCTGAGAACATTAAAGTTTGCTCTCTATTTTTTAAATAATTAAAAATTTCTTTAA
>Ga0164318_10007014_pt1 | contig 10921 bp, 8 predicted proteins | sample GuaBasSedimGuay9_FD_113734 | JGI IMG/M metagenome (GOLD analysis project Ga0164318, IMG submission 113734) | Subseafloor sediment microbial communities from Guaymas Basin, Gulf of California, Mexico - Guay9, Core 4571-4, 0-3 cm | ecosystem: Environmental > Aquatic > Marine > Hydrothermal vents >...
ATTTCTTATGTAACCAGGGTGTATCATCACAAACAATATTTTCATCTTTTTTAAATTTAATTTACAAGCCCAGATATCTTATCCAATAAAAGAGAAATATTACTCTTTCCTACCTTAAAACTATAAATAGGTAAAGATAATTTTTCTTTAAGATAGGAACCTAAAATTAATCTATCTGCAAGAAAAACACCTTTCTCCTCAGAGTAAAGATTTATTGTTTTTACCCCCATAAAAGCTCCTAAAGAAGTAATGTTGCTGTGGGTTCCTATACATAAGCAGGCTCCTTTTATTATCTGTAATTGAATATTAATGAGTTCTTCATAGCTAACTTTTCTATCTTTAAGAAAATATATATTCTTGTTTTTGCGAGAATATAAAAACTCTTTATGTTTATCTAACTGAATACCCGCACTTAAATCTACCAACATATATCTTTTTGATAACTCTTCTACTATGATTCTAAAAATCTCCTCGTTTTCTTCTCCAAAGGGAAGATGCGAACAAAAACTAAGTTTTACAGCTATATATTTTTTGGGTAAATCTTTAATTCTTAATTCGTCAAGGGGAGGAGTAATCTTATCATATATAGTAAATTTAAAAATCGGCTCAGGAGAAATCAAACCTTTCCAAACGGGAAGAAAAAGCTTAAAAACGATAGAAGGATGCATAAGAGCGTATTCTTTTACTTTACTCTTCTCCACAACCTTGTCTATAATTCCTCTCTCATAAGGACTAATGGTTAACGGTTTCATATTCGTGGTCTGTAAATTCTCTATCATCCTCACAAACTCATCTTCACTCATTAGGCTACATATATCTATATATTCTCCACAGCCCACACCCTTATAAAGATACCCCATCCCGCATCTGGAGATAAAAACAGTCTTTTTTTTGGTCAACCTATACCGTTGAAATAACCATTTAAGAAAAGGAATCCAATAGATGAATTCCAAACCTACATCTGAGATGTAAGGTCCTACAATTAAGCATTTCTTATCCATTATCCTGCTTTCTTCTATCTTTTTTTCAAACATTGCTGATACTCCTGAGGAAATAACAAAATTATCATCATTGCTCAATTCTTTTCTATACTTTTTATATATGAAAGAAACTTTTTCTGCTAACGAAGAGATTTCCTTTTCTCCCTCAAAATAACTGTCTATTTCTCTTAAAAAAATGTTCAGGCTATACATAATATATTCCTTTTTAATATCCCCCTCGTAGATGCATCTTCCTTCTTTTAAAAACAATAATTTATCTATTTTAAACTCCTCCTCAAAATGCTCTTTCATTTCTCGAGTAGTAATAACTACCGTATTGTTTCTCATTATCTTTTTTATTCTCTCTCTACAAATCTCTTCAAAAGAAGAGTTATCTCTCTTGCTTATTAGCATTCCATCAAACACATATATATCTGCATCAGTATAGATAGAGGTATAATAACTTATATCTCTAAGTAAAATATGAGGGACATCAGCTATCTTTTTGCTAAAAAATTCCCCTGCCTGACATCTCTCAATAATGGCCGTAGAAACCTTAGAAATATTTCTTCGTGATACTCCATATAAAGCCAAAAGTAGACTTATATATTCTTTAAGGGACATAAAAGGAGTGCATCCTACTCTCACACTGCCTACCCAACGTGTTTTTCCTTTTATTTCTACCTTCCCTTTAGTAGGATAAATAAGTTGGCAAATGAGTTTAGCTACTGTGGTCTTTCCGCTCCTGGGAGGACCAACTACAAGTAATTTTTCTCCTTCTTTTAAAGAAAAAGAAATATTTTGAAGAGCATAGAACTCCTTTTCTTTAATAAAAGTTCCATGGGTAGGGAAAAAAATTCTTTGGAAAGTTTTTTTGCGTGCAAAATCCACATCCTTATAATAACTTTTATAAACTTTATCAAATAATATCATCATACTCACAGAATCTGCTCTTTAGCGATGGATATCGCATAATAATAGAATTTTAGACTCGCTATAAAAAGAAAAACAAAAAATACTGTTCCTGCAAAAAAATAAGAAAAGATAGAAACATCCGCATTCAGAAAAAGACTTCTAGTTGTATTTAGTAGATAAGTTAAGGGGTTTATTTTATTTATAAAAAAAAGCAAGCCTTTTTTTGGCGAAGCATAAACTACCGGAGTCAACCACAATAATATATTATAAAAGAAAGGAAGGCTATATCGAAAATCTAAATAGATAAATATAAGAGGAGCAATAGCTATCCCTATGGAAAGACCAGCAATTATAAATAGAAATAGCAAAAACAATCCTAACAACACCTTAAAGGAAAAATGCAATTTGAAAATAAAAAAGCCTATAAATATTTCTACTATATATATGGAAAGATAGAATAAAATATAAAATAGGCTGGCTATTATTATTGCTTCATAAGGAAAAAATATGTTCTTTACTATTCTTCTTATACGACGGATAAACCACTGAGGAATAACTACTGCATCCCAAAATATTTGAAGGAGAATAAATCCAATAAATGAAAACATTTCATAATTTACTGATGCTCCTTCAGCAAACTTAAACTGCTTTCCAATAATGATTAAAGGCACTACGCCCAATAAAGGTCTTACGAAAGCCCATACATATCCAAAATAAGTCAACCTAAAACGATATTGAAAATCTCTACGAAAAAGAAGATAACCTAAATTTATTATATCTAACCATCTATCTATCTTTGATTTTATTTCTTCTTTATAGAGAGAAGGCATATGCTCATTACTTTATCTTCTTCTTGTTCACACTCTAAACCTTTTTTCCTATCTACCTCATACCAACACCCTTCATAATAGAAATATTTCTCCCTATACTCACAGTTTGCACATATTTTCAATATTTCCTCCACTTCTCTTTCTCCTAAAATACGATACCACCCTAAGCTTTTAGATTTTCCGCATGGAAAACTTAAGAATAGCTCTCCTCCTTTTTTAAGAACCCGCTTCATCTCTTCAATTGCCTTAATATAAGAAAAAGGATCATCCTCAAAATTCCCTCCGTATCTTGTATTATCCATCCCTACATGCTCTAAAGTAGAAATACACAATACTTTATCAAAAACTTCATCTTTAAAATCCATATCTCTCAGGTCTCCAAATATATAAGAAACCCTATTTTTATCAAGGATACATTCCTCTTTCTCTGCAGATTGAGTAAAATGAGTAATGTATACATTCCAATCTTTCATAAGTTCATAGAGATATCCAAAGTTAAGCGCACAGCCGGCATCAAGTATCTTTTTCTCTTTACTCTTTTCTATAATTTCAAACGCTAAAGGAAACTCTACACTTCTTTCATCCATCCCTTCACCATACCTATCCTCTTTCCTCAATCTTGATCCCCATGACACTTTTCTTTCCTTTATCGCTTCTATTATTTTTCGCCTTTTCTCTAATTCCATTTTTTCTTTCAGAGCAATTCTAAAATATCTATCTTCTACATTTTTGAGTTTGGACTTAAACAGTTCTGTATCAAAACTTCCTTCCATCTCTCTATGAAAATAAAAATTAACGATTTGATTTTCTACATCTACACTCATGTCCTTGTACTCTCTTATTTTATCCGAGAATCTTTTTTCTTCCTTTTTCAAAAACTTCTTTATCCTCTTTACACTACCAAATATTTTAATTAGTTCTTCTTTTTCCATATCTAAAGTTAGATGGTTTCTAATCTTGCTTAACTTTTTTATGTATCTCTTCAGTTTTTCTTCTCTTTCTTTCTCTTTTATTCTTTTCTCTTCCTTCTTTATCTTTTTCTCTCTCATTATCTCCCCCTATTATTTCTTAACATCTATTTTTTTAAATCTTTTCTAAAATCTCCTCTATTTTTAAAACTAAACTTTCTCCATCTAATTTATGATACTTCAAAACCTCCTGAGGTCGACCGCATTCAGGAAATTGGGACATTCCTAATTTATGAAAAATCTTATTCGTCTTACATAAATTCTCTGCAAAAACATTCAAAAGATAATCTCCCATTCCTCCATATATATAATGATTGTCTACAACAAATATAGCTTTAGGTTCTTTTATCACCTCAAAAACCCACTCTTTGTTCACTCGATTAATCCAAGGCATATTTACTACTTTAACAGAGATACCTTTTTTATCCAATATTTCTGCCGCCGTAAGAACTTCGTGTAATATCACCGGTCCATAAGAAAATACTACTACATCTTTTCCTTCTTTCAATATCACCCCTTTCCCAAAACTAAATTTATAATTTTGAGGAAGCAAAATCGAGCGAGGAGAAGGAGAAATTATCAATCTCAACATACAATTCTCTTTAGCCTCATTAACACACCACTCTAATGCCAACTTTGTTTCTTTACCATTGCAAGGTTCAATAATTACACAGTTAGGTAAAGTTCCAAAAAGAGAGATATCTCTTATACTTTGATGAGATTTTCCGGGTCCGGCAGGAATTAATCCCGCATAGTGACATACATAGATTATCTTTGTCCTCTCACAAGCATTAGTATAAATCTGCTCATTCGCCCGGGAAGCCAAAAACACACCAAAAGAATTTACAATAGGAAGAAATCCCTGAAGGGCTAGTCCTCCTGCAGTAGAAACCATATCCTGCTCAGCAATCCCACATTCAATAAATCGCTCAGGAAACTTTTCCTCAAACGGACGCAACCCACAATCCGCAGCTAAATCAGCATCTAACACTACAATATCTTCTCTTTTCTCTCCTAACTCTACTAATGCCTCACTATAAGCATTTACAACCTTCTCGGCTATATCCTTAAGTCTGACTCTATTTTTTTCTCTGGTCTCCACTATCTTCAAAGAGATAGGTTCTACTTTCCACCTTTTAAGACGGTCATTTATTTTTTTCACTAGCTCCTTTAATCCTTTCTCATAATCCTCATCAGAGGGAGCTCCTGCATGCCAACGATATAAGCCTTCTCCCTCTTCCAAAGCAATGGGACCTTCCATAAAGGAAATTCCTTTTCCTTTGATAGTATCGGCAATAAGAATTTTTGGTCTGTCTTCTATTTTTCTAAGTTTCTCAAAAACTTCTTTTAACTCCAAAAAATTGTGACCATTACATCTTTCTACACACCACCCAAAGACAGAAAATTTTTTCTCCAAATCGCCCAAACCTATTATCTCCTTTATAGGCTTATCGGTCTGAATTTTATTATAATCCACAATTACGATAATGTCATTTACCTTCTGATGAGCAACATTTTGGAGAGCTTCCCAAATTTGTCCTTCCTGAAGTTCGCCATCTCCGGTCATCACAAATACTCTTCCTTTATTCTTTTTCATTCTCTTGGCTAACGCAATTCCTTTTGCTTTCGATATTCCCATCCCTAAGGAGCCTGAATTTACTTCTATCCCTGGTATTCTTACATCAGGATGCCCATCTAACCCTCCTAATCTTCTCAACTTAAGTAACTTCTCAAAAGGTATAATTCCCATAACTGTTAGCACAGAATAGAGCCCCGGACAATCATGACCTTTGGAAGAAAAATAGATATCTCGGTGAGGACTGTCTATTCCTACTTGCATAATATTCATCTCCTCAAAATAAAGGAAAGTTACTATATCTAAAGAACTGAAACTGGAACCTAAGTGTCCGGAGCCTGCTTTTTTGACTGCTGAGAGGGCATTGACTCGGCACATATCACTAATAATCCCCAGTTTTTCAAATCGTTCAATATCAGCTTCCTGAATCCTTCTGAATTCCTCTAAAGGAATAAACAAGATTTCCAGTAAATTACCTTTACTCATCGCTATCCTCTTCTTGAACAGTTTGTATTTTGGCACTATAATCTATATATAAGGTTCTTGCCTCTGAAAATGCCTCAATCGCTGCCCATCCTGCCTCTCTATATCCTAAACCGGAATTCTTCAGACCCCCAAAAGGCATATGAGGCTCAGAGCCATAGGTAGGGGCATTAACATAGCAGACACCTGCTTCTATCTCATCAAAAAAAGTAAACGCTTTATTTACATCTTTAGTAAAAAGAGATACCGACAATCCATAAGGAGCAGTATTATGTATCTTTATTGCTTCCTCAAATGAGTTAACCTTAAAAACTACCAAAACCGGACCAAATACTTCCTCACAAGCTATCTCCATATCGGCAGATACATTATCTATTATCGTGGGAGCAATATAATATCCTTTATCGTAAACTCCTCCCTTCAGTTGTTTTCCTCCTGTAAGAATATTTGCTCCCTCTTTTTTTGCCCGCTCAATAAATCCTAAAACTCTCTCTAATTGCTTTTTGCTTATAAGAGGAGTAACTTCAGAAGTGTCGTCTGAGCCGGGTCCTATTTTTAATTTAGAAGTTCGCTCAATAAGTTTCTTTAAAAATACTTCATAAATATCTTGATGAATAATCACCCTACTTGTAGCCGTGCATCTTTGTCCGGATAAAGAAAAGGCTCCCACCACTACTCCATTAACTGCTAGATCAATATCCGCATCTTCCATAATGATCACGGCATTTTTTCCTCCCAACTCCAAGGAAATTTTAGCTAATCTTTTACTACAATTTGTACCTATGATTTTTCCCACTCGACTTGATCCGGTAAAGGAAATCATAGAAACTTGTGGATGATTAACTAAAGCATCTCCTGCCTCCGGTCCCATCCCATGAATAAGATTAATCACTCCTTTAGGAAGTCCTGCCTCCTTAAGAATTTTCACAAACTCCACACAGGTTTGAGGAGTGTTCTCTTCAGATTTCAAAACTACCGTATTTCCACAGACTAATGCAGGAAAAGTCTTCCAACAGGTAATCGCCATGGGAAAATTCCAGGAGGTGATTATTCCTACCACTCCAATGGGATATCTTTTTGTCATTGCAAATCTCCTCTTGAGGCCAGAGTGAGTAGTTCTTCCATACCAACGTCTTCCTTCTCCAGCAGCAAAAAAAGCCATATCAATCCCCGATTGCACATCCCCCATCGCAGAAGTTACGGTCTTACCATTTTCCTTAGAAATAATTTCTGCTAATTCTTTTTTTCGAGAAAGCATAATTTTCCCTGCCTCAAAAAGTATCTTCCCTCTCTCCGGAGGAGGAATCTTTTTCCATTTATCAAAAGCTTTTTTTGCTGCCATTACTGCCTTATCTACATCTTCTTTGGTAGAACGAGAGAAAAAACCCAACATTTCTTCAACGTTCGAAGGATTCCTATTCTCAAAAAATTCTCCTGAAGAGGAATCTACCCATTCTCCATCAATATAATTTTTAAAATAAGCAGGCATACTCCCTCCTTATCTTAAATAATTACCAACAACTATAACCTCCATCAATAACCAAGTTTGAACCGGTCATATAGGAAGAGGCATCAGAAGCTAAAAATATTACCGCCCCATTATATTCATCTTGTTTTGCCATACGCCCTAAGGGAACCTTCTGGGAATAATTTTTTATAAATCTTTCATCTTGATGATTAAATACTCCTCCAAAGGTTAAGGTATTAACTCTAATATTCTTTTTTGCCCAATAAGTGGCTAAATATCGGGTAAAATTTAAAACACCTGCTTTAGAAACACTATAAACTACTGGTTTATAGAAAGGTTTTTCTTTATATTCATAGATCCTTTGATCCGGAGAAAGCATACCATAAACCGAAGAGATATTGATAATACTTCCCCCTCTTTTTTTTGCCATATACCCTCCTATAACCTGACAACACAGAAACATTCCTTTAAGATTCACCTCCATCACTTTTTCCCAGAATCTTTCGGAAAAATTTTCAAACGTGGTTACTCTATCTCCGGAAATATGCGGAGGGGTATCTAAGGCAGCATTATTAATTAAAACATTAGGGTCTCCTAACTTTTGAATAACCTTTTTTAATCCCTTTTTTATAGAATTCCTCTTGGTAATATCTACTTTTACAAGAAATAGCTTTTTGGATTTTATCTCTTTAAGTCTCCCTTTAGGATTATCCAACCATATATCAAAAGCCGCTACCGAGGCTCCTGCCTTAAGAAGCACACGGGTAAATTCTCCTCCTAATTGTCCTGCCGCACCAGTAATGATAACTACTTTTCGAGAAAGATCAAAAAGTTTATTAAGATAACTGCCCACTTTTTGCTTTTACAATAAACTCACAGAACTCTCTTACTGCTCCCCTGCCTCCTAAGGATTTTGTGATATATTTGGCTACACCAAAAAGAGAAGGGTGAGCATCAGCTACACATGCAGGCAACCCCACTCTTTTTAAACATTCTAAATCATTAACATCATTACCTAAATAAGCTACCTCTTCCAAAGAGATGTTTGCTTCTTTAGTCTTCTCTTCCAGAACTTTTAATTTATCTTGACATCCACTAACAAAAGGAATTTTCAATTTTTTACAACGAACATCTACTATCGGATTAGTCTCAGCAGAAATCACCAGTAAATTTATATTCAATTTTCTTACCATCTCAAGGCCTATACCATCTCCTCTCCAGCAAAAAACAGCTTCCTTTCCATCTTGAAAAACTAAAGCACGATTATCGGTAAATACACCATCAAAATCAAAAACAATCATTTGAATTTTTTGGGCAAGGAGAGAGAGTTTCTCTCTATCCACTTCCTTCCATCACATTCTCTGGAGACAAAACTTCTGCTTCCTCTAGATGCTCAAGATAAATAGGTGCTTCTTCGCCTAAATCTACTCTTAATCTTTTACCAATAATTCTTTCAAGATAATAAGGAGCCAAGCCTCCTCCCGGAGATTTAATCGTAATGTCCTCTCTACGTAGGATATGTCCTTTAGGTAAAGGTCTTACAGTATAAAGACTTTTACCCATCTTTATCTTAGCATCCATCTCCAGTTTTCTTAAAATCTTTTTACCATTTCCTAAGGAGATATCTACTCTGCGTAAATCTCGAACCTGTTTTCGCAGTCCTTCTGGCTCCAAAGAAAATTTATGGTCCGTGCCTTTCCAAGAACGATTTATCGTAAAATGCTTCTCTACCACTGTAGCCCCAAGCATATAGGCTATCACAGGTGCCAAAATCCCATTATCATGTCCTGAATATCCGATAATCGTCTCAGGAAACTCCTTCTTAAGGGTCCTTATAGCCAAAAGATTTAAATCCGGATAATCTGTAGGATAGGCACAAACCGTATGCAGAAGGCAAACTTTGTTATGATACTTGCGTATCGTATCATAAGCAATGTGGATTTCTTCCAAAGTAGAGGCACCGGTAGATAAAAAAATAGGCTTTTTTAGCTTGGCGATGTATTCTAAAAGAGGGGTATTGGTAAGATCACCGGAGGCGACTTTATAACAGGTAACCCCTAACTTTTCTAAAAAATCAACACTGGGAAAATCAAATGCGGTACACATGAATTCTACATTATGCTTTTCCGCATACTCTTTAAACACAACAAACTCCTCCCAACCAAATTCTAAAAACTCTCTATGTTCACCGTAAGTAAGACCAAAACTATTCTCATGATCATAAGGTTTATTATACATCGCTTTTGTATAAAGAGTTTTTACATCTCTTTTCTGAAATTTTACTGCATTTACACCACAGTTGGCAGCAATCTTAATCATATCCAAAGCTATCTTAAGATTTCCTTGATGGTTGTGGCCAATTTCGGCAATAATATAGCACGGGCCTTTACTGGAGACTTTACTTCGTCCAAAAGTAAAACTGATCTCTTTCTCTGCCATTTTTTTATCTATTTCTTTATTATAAATTCGTTTTCTCTATTGTCAAATGATTTTAGGAAAGCATAAGAAAAATAAAGGCACCTGTTACACATAAAACCTCTCTCATTCTTTATGAGGAATTATTCAAAACTAAAAGGCTATTTAGGAGTAAAAAACCAATCAAAGAAGGGAAAAGTATCAGTCCTTCGGGGGGGCCAGCTCTTCACGTTTGACATTTATCTGTTTACACACCTGCCAGATAATAATTCATTAAGGTTAAGTAAGTAGCCACTTCCACAGAGGAATAAATTTTATTTTTTTCCTTTAAATTCATCTTCTGCTTCGTAATCCCAGGTAATAATTGATAGATTATTGCACTTTAATTCTTCACTTGCTTCAAATAAAGATTTTATTTCTCTTTTTTTAACTTCAAAATTACTTATCTCATAACAAACCTGTATTAACTCTTCAATCTCTGCTTTTTTTAAAACAAAATCAACTTTTTTTTGTTTCTTGTTTGATAATAAAAAACATCTCTATTTAATCTGTAGCCCCTTCTTAAAATTTCAACAAAAACCGGATTTTCCATTAGTCTCCCTGTATTTTGAGAAAATCTAAATGCTTTTGCCAGAATAAAACCATTATCAACAAGATAAATTTTTCTGGGAGATTTAATCTGCTCTTTTACTTTAAAAGAAAACCTGTTCAGTGGAAAAAAAGATAAGCTTCTTCAAGATATCTTAAATATTTCTGAATGGTATTTGTGCTTCTGAATTTTAAAATATTTTTCAACTTATTAAAACTAAACTCAGAACAAAAATTACTTATTAAATAAACCGCCGAATCATAAATTTCTTGAGAAAATCTTACTTTGTATCTTTTTACCACATCTTTAAATAAAATAGCATCAAAAAATGTCTCTAAATAAGTTTCAACAGGCAAATTCTTTACAACTACTTCTGGAAAACCGCCTTTTTTAAGATATTCATCTAAATAACCTAAAATTTTACCTTTAATTTCAGGAAGTTCTAAATATTCTTTTTTTACCTTGAAATTTTTTGCTGCCAGAAATTCCCTGAAACTGAAAGGGAAAATTTCTATAGGGATGTATCTACCTGTTAAAACTGTTCCCAGTTCTTTACTTAAAAGTTTTGCTTTGGAACCTGTGAGAATCAGATTATAGCCTCTTCTTTGAAGTTTGTTAACAAAAATTTCCCATTTTTCTAAATTTTGAATCTCATCAAATAAAATGTATCTACTTTCAGAGTAAACCTCAAAAATTG
>Ga0164318_10007015_pt1 | contig 10920 bp, 12 predicted proteins | sample GuaBasSedimGuay9_FD_113734 | JGI IMG/M metagenome (GOLD analysis project Ga0164318, IMG submission 113734) | Subseafloor sediment microbial communities from Guaymas Basin, Gulf of California, Mexico - Guay9, Core 4571-4, 0-3 cm | ecosystem: Environmental > Aquatic > Marine > Hydrothermal vents...
AAAAATAAGAATAAAAAGAAAAATAAGAGAAATAAGAAATTATATTCTTATTTCTCTTATTTTTCTTTTTATTCTTATTTTTTTAGCAATAAATCCTCCCCAAAACTTCTCCCGCTCTAATATTGTAAATATCAAAACCATTATTTTTCAAATGCAATTTTAATTTTCCCTCAAATCCGGGTTCAATGAAATTATTTTCTATATAGATGCTGTTGTTTACAAGTGATTTTTCAGGAATAATAAAATTAATATTTTTAGAAGCATTTATAAAATTTTCAGTTTCAATAATAATTTTGTCTCTCTGCTCTAAACTTATATATTCTGAGGAGATAATATTAATTATTTCTTTTTTCTTTTGCTGAATATTGTTTTGCTTAATATTACCATTATATTCTCGAGTATTTAAAAAATTTGGGAAATCATCTTTTAAATAATTTCTGATTTGTCTAAATAAAATCTCATGAATTTCATTTCTGTTAAGAATTTGCCCATTTTTTGAGCATTCTATAAGTTCCATGTTGGCAAATTTATTTTTAATCTCTAAAAATATTTTTTGACTTTTGCTTAAATGTTCTAAATTTTCCTCATGAATATCTCTAACTTTTCCCATCCAGTCTATTCTATGTCTTTTTTGGCTTAAATTTTGAGACAAATGAGAGTCCATATTTAAAATAAAAGTTCTATCTGGTTTAGGAATTTTAAATATTTTATATTCAAGATTTTGGATCCATTCATAAAAAGCAAGCCTTTCTAAGGGGTTTTCTATTTTACTTCCTTGATGGGCCATGTTTGATGTTACATATCTATTTCCCAAAACTATAAATCCATTCTGAATCCACTTTTTAATTTTTAGACTTGCATCAAAGCGGTCAACAGCGTAAAAGCAGGAAGCGACATAAGGACTAACTTCTTTTGATTCTCCATATTTTCCGCTTAAATATTCTTCAATAGCTCCAGCAGATTTTTTATTGTATTGAGGAAAATCAACAATAATAACTCTATACCCGATTTCTTCTAATTTTTCCTTAAGTATTTTAATCTGAGTAGTTTTTCCAGATCCATCAATTCCTTCCAGAACGAAAAATTTTCCTATTTTTTGATATCTATTTAGATATGTTTGATTCATAGAATGAAAAGAGCGCTTTAAAGCGCCCCCTCTAGTTATTTAAAATGTAAATCTATTCTAATATATTTTCCCCATTAATTCAAGTACCTGTTTTTCTAGTTCTTTTTCATTGCCATTATTAACTATTTTAAAATCAGCATTTTTAGCTACTTCCGAAATAGAACTTTCTGTTCCTTTTCTTTCATTTTCTTGAAATTCTTCAAAGCTTGTTGTAGATTCACCAGCTTTTTCACCTCGCTTAACGCTTCTTTCGTATCTTATTTTTTGATCAGCTGTTACATAAATTAAATAAAAGTTTTCTCCATATTTTTCTTTGAAATATTCTGGGTCTCCAGGCATGCGAAAGCCATCCACTATAACTAAATTATTATCCATCTCCTTAACTTCCTCTACTAAAGCTTTCATGAGAATTGGATTTCCGAAGGTTTGCTTTAGTTGGAGGGCTAGTTTTGTTAAATTTTCTCGACTAAATTCTAGGTGAAGACTATTAAGAATCTTTTTCAAAATATCAGAAGTAGCGATATGGCTGGTTTTATATTTTTTTATAATAATATTGGAAACTGATCCTTTCCCCCCGGCTGGCTCTCCAATCATGCCGATGATTATTTTTTTCATATATTTTTTTATCCACAAATCAACAAATTCTTTTATTTGTCATCTTGACTGAAGCGAAGCGGAACGGAGAGATCTATAATATATTAAAGATTTTTCCACTTCGCTTCGCTACGGTCGAAATGACAAAAGTGGATATTTGTAAATTCGTAGCTGATTTATTAATTTGTAGACTTTAAATTTATATATTATTAATAATATTTTCTAATTGATGGTGAAAATCTTCTAAAGAACTTTCATTAATTATAGTAAAGTCTGCTCGAGCTATGGGTCCGCCTTTATCCGTATTTTCTATTTCAGAATAATCTCTTTCTATAAATTCTTTTTCATTTTGCATTGGTCTTTCTTTCTCTCGCTTAAGCATTCTTTTTAATCTTGTTTTAGGTGAGGAGAAAACAGCGATTACTTTAAAATTATTTTCATATTTTTCTTTAATAATTTTATATTCAGCCCAGGAGTAAAGACTCTCTAAAATTACAGTTTCATTTTTTTCTAAAAGCTTTTCTATTTTAGGGAGAGCTAATTTTGCGTAAGCGCCCATGCCCATTTCTTTCCTTATTTTTTCTCTAGTTTTTCTTTCATTTTCATAATTAAGTTCCAGTCCTTCTTTTTTTATTCTCTCAAAAGTAGCTTCTCCAAAATATATTTTTGGCCATTTTTTTGTTTTTTGGAGATATTTTACAACTTCTGATTTTCCAGATCCACACATTCCTACTATGGCTATTATTTTTTTCTCATTCTGGTACCTTATTGTTTTTTGCATATTTGTAATATTCTTATTTCATTAATTCTAAAAATTTAAATTTAAGGCCATTGTCTTCAACTTCTTCTTCATGAACTATATTTTTAAATTGAGAATAATCTGGAAAATAAGTGTCTGCTTTAGGGGCGTCATCAACTACGGTTAAATATAGTTTATCTACTATATCTATGGTTTGCCTGTAAATACTTCCTCCGCCAATGATAAATATTTCTTCTTTGTCTACTTCTTTCCCAAGCTGGATAGCGTCTTCAATGGAGTGAACTATTTTACATCCAGGAGCTTTATAATTTTCATTACGAGTAATGATAATATTTGTTCGTTCTGGAAGTGCTTTTCCGATGGACTCAAAAGTTTTATCACCCATCAGAACTGGATGACCTTTTGTAATTTTCGTAAATCTTTCCATGTCTTTAGGAATGTTCCAAAGAAGTTTGTTATCACATCCTATTTCTCGATTTTTTCCAATAACCACTATAATTGAAATCATAAATTTAAAAATTTTGATTTATTTAAAAATTATAAAATTAAAAATTATAAAATTAACTCAATATCCTCCAACATTAGCAATCTCTCCCTTAAGTGGGGGGTGGGATTTGTAATTTTCGAGGGTGATGTCTTCGTATTTAAAGTCATCTATATCTTTAATATCTGGATTTAATTTAAGAGTAGGAAAAGGGAATGGCTTGCGTGTGATTTGTTCTTTGATTTGATCAAAGTGGTTAGAATAAATATGAACATCTCCAAAAGTATGGACAAATTCTCCCGGTTCAATTCCAACAACTTGAGAAATCATTAAAAGTAAAAGAGAATAAGATGCAATATTAAACGGTACTCCTAAAAATAAATCAGCGCTTCTTTGGTAAAGACCTAAATTAAGTTTATTATTATGAACTGCGAATTGAAAAGTGGTATGGCAGAAAGGAGGAACTTCATTAACATTTCCAGGAGAGGCCATAGCATAAATAAAATCAGGGTTCCATCCAGATAGAACATAAGATTTTCTAAAAGGTTTGTCTTTTAGTCCATTAATAATCCATCCTAATTGATCAATCTCTCGTCCGTCCGAAGCCGGCCACCGGCGCCACATTTTCCCATAGACAACAATTAAATCTCCCCATTCTTTAACCCAAGGATCATCTGCGTTTAGTTCTTTAATTTTTTTAATAAAATCTTCTTGATTTAAATCTTCTTCTGGGGCGTTTTTAAGGCAGTGTTTATGAAACCTTTTCCAGGCCCATTCATCCCAAATATGCACATTTTTATTAATTAAAGGCTTGATATTAGAGCTCCCCGATAGAAACCAGATTAATTCTTCGGCGATTCCTCTAAAAAAAGTTTTTTTAGTGGTAAGAAGAGGAAAGCCTTGAGACAAATCATAGCGATTCTGTCTACCAAAAACCGAACGAATAAAGGGAGGTTTTTCGTTTTTCTTTTTATACTCTTCTAAGACTTCAGGTGTAAAAAATAAAGGCTTATCTGAACCGTTGTCTAGAATGTCTTGGGCGAGGTTTAAGTATTGAAATTCGGGATGATTATTATTCATAATTTTTTAATTTTTAATTTTTAATTTTTAAAATAAATAATAATTTTTAATTTTTAAATAAAATATTTTCTCATATGTTTAAAAATTAATATTTTAAATTTATTTACAAAATTAAAAAATTAAAAATTAAACTTGTTTTTCTGCCCCTTCAGTTCCAACTCTTCCTCCTTGCCATTGACCCCTATATTCATTTCCTTCTCCCAAAACTTCATGAAAAGTGATATGGACTACTCGTGCGCCAAATTCAATTTTAATATTGGATTTCCCGAGATTAGATAAGCCAAAAGTAAGTTCTCCAGAATACCCGGGTTGGACTATGCCGTTAAATAATCCGAGGCCGGACCTAAAAAGAGTAGTGCGAGGAAGAATGATACCAGAAAGACTTACGGGTAGATTGACTCTTTCCATGGTTTTGATTAAATAGTATTCCCCAGGTTTAAAGACATAAAAATTTTCCTCTGAATCAGGATTATTTTTAGCTAATAAATTAATTTTAGGAGTTTCTCGTTCTTTAAGTCCTAAAAATCCAGCACCCTCTATTTCATAAACCTCATCTAGGCGCAAATCAAAACCAGCACCTTCCGGATTATTTAATTCGCGCTCGCAAAGATTTTCCACTAATTTTTGTTTCTGCACTAGCTCGTGCAATTTTTTTATTCCTAGTATCATTTATTTTTTAAATTTTTAAATTTTTAAATTTTTAATTTTGTAAATAAATTTAAAATATTAATTTTTTAAACCCTAGTTTAAATGTTTTGTTTAAAAATTAAAAATTATTATTTATTTTAAAAATTATAAAATTATAAAATTTAAAAATTAATTATTAATCACAAGCACAGGTATAAGATTCACTCTGGTCTGTATTATATTCGCTCGGGAAAGTACAGAAAACGGGTCCTTCATATTTTCTTACTAAAATATTTCTCTTTTGAGCCAGTTCTAAGGATTCATCTTCTTCCTCAAAGCTTTCTCCTCCGGTTTGGATTCTTTCATATCCCTTATGATAAACAATTTCAGCGATACCAACGTTATTTAAGGCTTTCATGCAGTCGTAGCAGGGGAAAAGAACCGTATAAAGAGTAGCTCCTCTCAATCTTTTGGTGTCTTGAGCATTAATAATTCCATTAATTTCAGCATGAGCTCCACGGCATCTTCTTAGTTTTCCAGTTTTTGGGTCGCCATCAACTTTAGCACAGCCCACATCAATACAATGATAATCTCCCTCGGTAGGTCCATTATAGCCCATGGAAATTATTCTTTTATGCTTATCAACAAAAACAGCCCCAGTTTCGTGAAAACGACAAGCCGTTCTTTTAGAGATAATGATTGCTAAGTTCATTAAAGTTTCATCCCAATTTAGTCTTTTTGTTTTAGGATTTTTAAGGTCTACCATAATAATATAATTCAAATAATAATTAGAGAAATAAAAAAAGTTTTCTAAACTTTTTGTAAATAATATATCAAAGGTTATTCTATTTTAGCAGATTGAAAAATTTATCGCAAATTAAAAAAATCCCTTGAAAACAAGAGATTTTTTTAAATAAGATTTTTGGGATTGCAGTGTAATTAAATTTTGAATTTTAAATTTTGAATTTTGATTCAATTTTTAATGAAGAAATTATGAATTTATAGACAAAATATACAATTTTTCAATTAAGTCATTCAAAATTAAATATTCATTTGAAATTCGAAATTTAAAATTCAAAATTTAATTATCTCAAATATTTTAATTAATTTATATTTCCACCCTAACACCAGGTCCCATTGAAGTTGTTATAGTAATATTTTTCAAAAATACTCCTTTAGATTTAGCCGGTTTAAGTTTTTTAATGGCGTCTAAGATAGCAGTGTAATTATCTGTTAATTGTTCATCGCTAAATGAAACTTTGCCGATAGCTACATGAATATTAGCGGTATCATCGTTTTTAAAGCTTACTTTACCTTTTTTAAGCTCTTTAATAGCTTTAGCTGGGTTTGGAGTAACTGTTTCATTTTTAGGAGAAGGCATAAGACCTCTAGTTCCTAATATTTTAGCGATTTGAGCTAGATTTTTCATCATAGCTGGCTCAGCAACAGCTACCTCAAAATCGGTTTTTTCAGTTTTTTTAATCTCGGCAATTAAATCTTCGTTTCCGATTAAGTCTGCTCCGGCTGCTTTAGCTTCTTTTTCTTTTTCTGGGCTGACAAAGGCAGCTACCCGAACGCTTTTTCCGGTTCCATGTGGAAGGGAAACTGCAGTTCTAATCTGTTGATCTCCTTTTTTTGGATCAATTCCTAATCTGAAATGCACTTCTACACTGGCATCAAACTTTGTTTTAGAGAGTGATTTAGATAATCGAATAGCTTCTGCTAAAGGATATTTTTTTAATTTATCTAATTCTGGAATTTCCAGAACTTTTTCTTCTTTCTTGTTCCCCGAAGCTTTAGCGGAGGAGAGTTTAGCTTCTGTTTTCTTAGTCATATTTTTTTTCGTGGTGATAACGAAGTTGAAAGTAAAAAGTAGAAAGTTTAAAGTATATAACTTTTAACTTTTAACTTTAACCTTCTAACTAAATCTTCTCCCACAAATTTAATTTATATTATTTGCATAATTCGAATTCGCTATATTCCTGCCTACCGGCAGGCAGGTGCATATAATTCGCGAGATTCGCATTATCTTAACTTATTTAATTTCCACCCCCATCTGTCTTGCGGTTCCGGCGATGATTTTTTTAGCTTGTTCAATATCGTCTGTATTTAGATCTGGCATTTTTATTTCAGCGATTTCTTTAAGTTGATTTTGGTTAAGTGTGCCAACTTTTTCAATTAAAGCTTTGCCGGATCCTTTTTTAATTTTACCAATTTTTTTAATAAGTTCAGCTGCCGGAGGAGTTTTCATGATAAAGGAAAAAGTTCTATCTTCATAAACGGTAATTTCTACCGGAATAATATCTCCCATTTTATCTTTGCTGGCATTATTAAATTGAGTACAGAAATCTTGAATCTGTAATCCATGCTGGCCTAAAGCGGGACCAACCGGAGGAGCTGGATTAGCCTGTCCTCCTGGAATTTGTAATTTTATTTTAGTTAATATTTTTTTAGCCATATAATTTTAGTTAAAAGTTTAAAGTATAAAGTTTAAAGTTAAGAAAGAGAAGCATTATAATTTTTACTTTCTAACTTTCTAGCTTTTTACTTTTAACTTGTTTTTATATTTTCTTAATTTGTAAAAAGTCTAATTCAACCGGGGTTTCTCGACCAAACATAGAAACTAGGACTTTAACTTTTCCCTTAGCTTCGTCAATATTAGTAATCTTTCCTTCTAGATTTTTGAATGGTCCGTCTGTAATTTTGACAGGGGAACCGACCGAAACATCAATTTTAAATTTAGGTTCTTCAACTCCCATTCTTTTTTGTAAGTCTTTAATTTCTTTGTCGCTAATAGGAGTGGGGATTGTTCCGGTTCCAATAAATCCGGTAACGTTTGGAGTATTTCTAACTACATACCATGATTCGTCTGTTACCATCATTTCTACCATAACATAACCCGGAAAGATTTTTTCTTCAATTACTTTTCTTTTCCCGTTTTTAATTTTTATCTTTTTTTCTATAGGAATAAGAATATTAAATATTTTATCTTCCATGTCCATGGATTCAATTCTTTGTTTTAAGTTTTTTTCTACATTTTCTTCATAACCGGAATAAGTATGAAGCACATACCATCTTCTCCCTTGGTTAAGAGTTTGTTTAGCCATATATTTATAATGCTAATCCGCGAATTAATGCAAATATAGCGAATTGCGAATTATGCGAATTTTATAATAAATTATTTAGACCAAAAGAAAAAATATAATCTAGGGCACCTAAGAAAACGGCGACTGCAATGCTAATTCCTATAACGAGAAAGGTATAATTTTTAGTTTCCTTTTTAGTGGGCCAAGTTACTTTTTTCATTTCTCTTATTGAGCCCTTGATATATTCTGTAAGTTTAGACATATTTATTTAATAATGCCAATTTGCGAATTAATATATCTGCCTCCCGAAGGGAGAAATATAGTGAATTCACAAATTATGCGAATGTTTTATTAAAAAATTTAACTAAAAACAGCCCTGCCGGCTGTCCTTTATTAACTATTTTTATAATACAGGCTTATTTAATTTGTGTCAAGTAAGAAAATTTGCTAGTATTTAAATATTAAATTAGCTTAAATTTTATGAAAAAAATATTAAAATATGCGTTTTTAATCTTGCTATTCATTCTGCTTTTTTCTTATCTGAATTATAGGTCGGCTATTAATAAATCCTTTGCTGAGGGTGAGGATAAAATTTTTATCATCTCTAAAGGTGAGGCTTTAAAAACTATTTCAGCTAATTTAAAAAAAGAAAATTTGATTATCTCTAAAGATTATTTTGAAATTTACGCTCAGCTTTCTAAATTGGATAATAAAATGCAGGCTGGGGAATATTTATTGAATAGTAGCATGTCTATAAAAGATATTGCCAAGCGCTTAAGCGAAGGACTATCTCTTAGCCAAGAAAAGACAATTAAAATTATAGAAGGATGGGATATAGGTGATATTGAAGCTTATCTGCAAAAAGAAATTAAGTCAGAGGGATTTTATGATTTAAAAACTAAAAAATTGCATGATTATTCAGAGAGCTTGCCGGAAGATTCTTTTTTATCTAGTGTGCCTTCTAATATTTTTTTGGAAGGATATTTTTTTCCGGATACTTATCGTATTTTTAATGATGCTAGTTTAGATGACGTGGTTTTAAAAGTTTTGAATAATTTTAATGAAAAGTTAAGCCTTGAAATGTTAGAAGATATTAAAAAACAAGGGAAGAGTTTGCATGAAATTATTACTATGGCTTCATTAATTGAGAAAGAAGTCCGAAGCGAAAAAGACATGAAAATAGTTTCCGGAATTTTCTGGAATCGGATTGAAGCGGGGCAAGCGCTAGAATCATGTGCTACTCTTGCTTATATTCTAGGAGAGGATAAAAAGCAATACACTTACGAAGATACAGAAATAAAATCACCCTATAATACTTATAAAAATCCTGGGCTTCCTCCCGGACCGATATCAAATCCCGGATTGAACGCCATCAAAGCCGCGATTTATCCGGAAAAAACGGATTATTATTATTTCTTAAGTCGATTTGATAACGGAGAAACAGTCTTCTCAAAAACTTATGATGAGCATTTAAGAAATAAGGCGAAATATTTGAGATAGTGAATTAGTTAGGGAGTGTGAGAGTGGAAAGCACTTATTTTTTAAGTGTTTTTTATTTTTTAAAAAAATGGTATAATATAAAAAGAGACTAAGTCACTACGATTTTAAACGAATAAATGTTAAATATAATTTTAAGCTATTAAATCGTAGTGACTTAGTCTCTTTGGATAGTATTTTTATAAATTTAAATGGTCGATTTACTTAATCAAAAATTTAAAGATGACAAAATTCAGGGTCAGGATAATTTTTCGGAAAATTCTGAGTTAAATCCGGAACGAAAAAAAAGTTCTGATTTTAGTATTCCTGTAGTCGTAAGCGTGATTATAGCTCTTGTCATCATGGCCATATTTTTTTATTTGAAATTAAGCGGTTTTAGTTTTTTTAAGAAACCAGAGCCTGTTCAAGATTCCGTAAAGAAAGAAGAGCCTCTTAATATTTCTACTTCATCATCTTCTTTTTTGCCTCAAAATAGCAATCAAGACAATCTTGATTATTATGATTTAGGTACTTCTACCGAAGGGTTGCAAGCCGAGGATTTAAGTTTTGGTATGTTTTATCAAAAACCTCAAAGTAATTTTAAAGCTAGCTTAAAAACATACGACTTGCCTCTTAATTCTAAAACAGACATAGAAAATTATTTTAAGGTTAACCGAACTTTTAATATTGATAGTTTGATTGATGACTTAAATAATTATGGCTTTTCTATTTTTAATAGTCAAAAAATCGGAGCGCCAGATGATTTTTACGGCTCATTTCGTTTTTTAGCCGGGAAAGAAGTGCCGATTATTCTTACAAGCGATTTTTCCCTCTATTATTATCAGAGTGTTTTAAAGGAGGCTTATAAAGAAATAGAAAAGAGTGTTTTTTATGAAAATCTATGGAATATGTCTAAGACTCTTTATGATATTTCTTTGATTCGTTATAAAAATAAATTTTCGGAATTAGGGGATACTAATGACGCTCTTTTAGAAGGGGAAAGACTTAATGCGGCTTTTTGGGCTTTAACGCTTAAACTTCTTGAGCCTACGAAAGATCAGATCTCAAAACAAAACAATCTATCGGAAACTAGCCGTTTTAGCGAGCAGGAACTGAATCTTTTTCATGCCAGTATTCCCGCTTTTCTGGAAAAGGAAATCGAAGAGGAGCTTAAGCTTATTAGAGCCGGTCAGGGATTTAAAAAATCTCCGATTTTAACATTCGAAAGAGATTATAAAAATTTTCAGATTCCGACAACTTATCAACAATCTCCGAAGTTAATTAATTTTTATCTGGCAACCCGCTGGCTTAATACTCTTTTTCCTCTTTACGAACAGTCTCTTGATTGTCCGGATTGCCTTTTAGATAAAGACGATAATTTAATTAATTTGATTGCTGCCGGTCTTATTGTGGAGGACATTTCAAAAAATCAGGATGTAAAAAATTCTTGGGCGGCTATTTATAAATTTATTTCATTTTTTAGGGGCCTAGGTCAGGGTTATACTTTTTTAAACTATAATGACGCTTTCCAAAAAGCCTTTGGAGATGATTATAATTTAGAGAAAATTTTTGAAATAGATAATGTTGAGCGCGAAGAAAGTATTACTCAAATAAAAAATATTTTAGAAGATGTAGAATTTTTAGAAATTGACGGTGCGGAATCTTATGTTAAAAAAGATGCTTCTAA
>Ga0164318_10007016_pt1 | contig 10919 bp, 8 predicted proteins | sample GuaBasSedimGuay9_FD_113734 | JGI IMG/M metagenome (GOLD analysis project Ga0164318, IMG submission 113734) | Subseafloor sediment microbial communities from Guaymas Basin, Gulf of California, Mexico - Guay9, Core 4571-4, 0-3 cm | ecosystem: Environmental > Aquatic > Marine > Hydrothermal vents >...
CCGAGGTTAGCAAAAGTCAGTCAACTTGAGTATTGTATAAAATTATGTCTGCTCTGTGTTCTCCGTGCCCTATGGTTGGCAAGTCTCTCATTTCAGGTTCGAGCGGATAAAGGCCTCGACCTCGGGCAGGCCGCCCTGGAGTATCAGGTAGCCGTTGTGGGGTTCCTTCTCGGTTATCTCGCCGGCGACGGGTTTGAGCATGAGATCGCTGACTTCCTGCGGGTTGTCGGTCTGGCCGAGCACCCACGACAATTTCATGTACGCGACTTCCGGCAGCATATTGGCGCATGGTATAATGCCGATATCCAGCAGTTCGCGCCCGGTCTCGTAAACAAACATCTGCACGTATCCCCACAGCGTCTGCACGGTCATGACTACGTGTACCCCGGCCTTTATCGCCTTTTCCAGCGGCTCGTAGAGCGGACGATTGACGTGGCCCAAGCCGGTGCCGGCTATCACGATGCCCTTGTAGCCTTTTTCCACCACGGCTTCGACGATATCGGGCTTCATATTGGGATAGTAGTAGAGGATGGTCACCTTTTCCTCGAAGGCGGTGTTTATCTTCACGCTCCTGTCCTTGCGGCGGCGCTTGTAGTCGTGGCGCAGCGGGCGGAATTCCGTGGGGGTGACGGCCATAAGCGGCACGTCGCCTATGGTGCGGAACGTGTTGCGGTACGAAGAGTGCATCTTGCGCACGCGCGTGCCGCGGTGCAGCAGACAGTAGTCGTCGCTGGTGGACCCGAACATGCACACGACCACCTCCGCCACGTCGCTGAGCGCAGCGGTGCGGACGGCGTTTATCAGGTTTAGCGCGGCGTCGCTGGAGGGCCGGTCGCTGGACCTCTGCGACCCCACCAGTACGATTGGCACCGGTGGATCCTGCACCATGAACGACAGGATGGCGCTGCTGTGGTGCAGGGTGTCGGTGCCGTGGCCTATTACTATGCCGTCGACGCCCTTTTCGATTTCCTTCTTTATATTCTCCGCCAGGGTAATGTACTGTTCGGGACCCATGTTTTCGCTGAAAACGCCGAAAAGTTTTATGGTGTCCAGGTTGCAGATATCGGCCAGTTCCGGCACAGCGCCGTACAGTTCGCCCGGGCTGAACGCCGGAATTACCGCGCCGGTGCGATAGTCCAGGCGGCTGGCGATTGTGCCGCCCGTGCCCAGCAGGGTTACGTTGGGTTTGGCGGGATCGATGGGGAATTCCGACTCGGGTATCTTATAGTGGCCCTTCTTGTAGCCGGTTTCGACGATGTTGGTGATCGTGCCGGCGGCTATGCCCACGTTATAGCCGGAGGCAAGTTTGAGCACTACATGCCTGTCGTCCGCGGTCTCCGAACGCGGCAGTATGACACCCTTAAATTCACCTTCGTTGCTGGTCAGCGTTACATCGCTCCACACGCGCACGCCGTGCTTTTCCAGCACTTTTCGGGTGATGCCCCGGTAGCCTTTCAGTGGATCTTCGGACATGTCCGCCCTCCAATTTCTTTGACTTAACGTTGGAATCGCGTATTATAGCGGGTTTTCCGCACGATACAACAACCCTGAATAAACTGTCGGCAAAGAAAGATGAACAATATCGATTACAAGGCGCTCGGACTCAAGGCGGGCGTAGAAGTACACCAGCAGATTTACACCGAAAAGAAGATGTTCTGCAACTGCCCCGCCGGTCGTTATACCAAAGATTTCGACGCGGAAATCGTCCGCCACATGCGCCCCACCCTGTCGGAACTCGGCGAGTACGACGGCACCGCCCTGATGGAGTTCAAGACCAAAAAGAACGTCCACTATCTCATAAATGATGAAACTGTCTGCACCTACGAAATGGACGACACTCCGCCCTTCCCGGTCAACCAGCGTGGTCTGGATATCGCCATTGAGATAGCGCTGCTGCTGAACTGCCGGATAGTCGACGAGTTTCACGTCATCCGCAAGCAATACCTGGACGGCAGCATCCCCACGGGATTCCAGCGCACCGGCATCGTGGGCGTTGAAGGCTGGGTGCCGCTGGGCGGCAGGAAGGTTGGAATCATCCAACTGGGCTACGAAGAAGACTCCTGCCGCGAGATCCGCGACAACGGTCACGATATATATTTCAACACGGACCGCCTGGGCATGCCGCTGGTAGAGGTTGTTACCTACCCCGACCTGCGCACCCCGCAGGAAGTGGCGGACATGCTGTGGCTGATACACAAGATCACGCGCATAACCGGCAAGGTCCGCCGGGGCATCGGCAGCGTGCGGCAAGACGTGAACGTGAGCATCGCGGGCGGCACCCGCGTGGAAATCAAGGGAGTGCCGCGCATACCGCGCGTCCCGCTGCTGGTACACAACGAGGCGGTCCGGCAGAAAGTCCTGCTGGACATACGCAGCGAACTTCACGCGCGCGGCATTACAAAGGATACGCTCGTCTCGCGCACGGACGTGGTGACAGACCTGTTCCGCAGGTCGCAAAACCCCGTGCTGCGCAAGGCCGTGGCGGAAGGCATGACGCTGCGCGGCCTGTGCCTGAAGGGTTTCGCCGGAATATTGAAACACCCCATCTGGGAAGACGTGACGTTCGAACGCGAATTCCAGGGCCGTGTGCGTGTGGTAGCGTGCCTGGACAAACTGCCAAACTTCTTCCACTCCGACGCGTTTCCCCAATATGCCGGCTGGGAAAACGAACTGGCCGCGCTGCGCAAACGGCTCAACGCCCAGGTGCCCGACGCGGTGTTCGTAACATGGGGCAGCGCCGCCGACACCAGGACCGCCGTGGAGGAAATCCGCCTGCGCGCCGTGGACGCCACCGTGGGCGTGCCCAGCGAAACGCGCCAGGCCATGCGCGACGGCACGACCGTGTTCGAACGAATCTTGCCCGGCCCGAACAGAATGTACCCGGACACCGACTCCCCGCCGTCCGGCATCACGCGCGAGCGCGTGGAAAATATCCGCGCCGCAATGCCCGAACCGCCCTGGGAACGCGCCGCGCGATACCGCCAATTCGGACTGCCCGAAGACGTTATCGAAGTCCTGATGATATCGCCCCGCGCCGAGGCGTTCGACAGAATAGTATCGGAAACCCCGGTCAATCCGAAAACCGCCGGCGTGCTGCTGGCGCAGACAATGAAGGCGCTGCGCCGCTCCGGCCACGATGTCGACTCGATACCGAACGAACGGCTGGTGGAAATGTTCAGAACCGCCGGGGACAAGGGCCTGCAACGATGGGCGCTGGTGAAACTGCTGAAGGAAATCGCCGACAATCCGGATGAATCTATCGAAGAGGCCGTGGAAAATCTGGGCCTGCTGATCGTGGACGAAAAGGAACTGAACGACCTGGTGGGGAAAATCATATCCGAAAACACATTCGAGTACTTCACGTCCGACCACAATCCCGACAAACGGCTCCGCTATTACACGGGCATGGTAACCCGGCGCATAGGGGGCAGTGTCTGCGGCAAACGGGTCCGCGAAATCGTGGCCTCCCGCCTAAAGGCTTGACCGCCAAGAACGCCAAGAGCGCCAAGAAAAAAATCAAAATACTCAAGTTGACTGAGTTTTTGTTAACCTCGGTGACTGTTACCAATTACGGAGCCGTTCCGGCCTTGTCGGAACGGATCGTAGATTGGTGACTGTCACCGTAAGGTGTTGTGAAACAGCAGATTATAATCAAGCACCTACCATCGTCCAGAAAAAGTCAGTCAACTTGAGTAAAAAGCGAAAAGATTCCGCAATTGCTTGCCGATAATAAGATTTACCGGCTAACGGGCCGACTCTCGGGTTCCCCTCAACGGAAATACTTAAACGCCGGCGGCATATCGCGCGCCACCATCGGTCGGACATTCCTTAAATGTTCATCACCTGCCGGTCATTCGCCAAGGTTAATCCCCGTACAACCGCTTAAACCGGACCTGCGGCAAATTAAGGGGCCAGGTACCATGGCGCTCAAGGGCGACCTGGGGACAATTCAACTGGCTGACATCTTCCAGACTCTGGCCAACAATCAGTCCCGGGGCACGCTTGTAGTCTACGACAAGGACAGCAAGAAGCGCATTTACTTCGAGGGGGGGCGCGTCACACTTCACTCCTCCGGCACACGCAAGGCCCTGCGCCTGGGCAAGATACTGCTCGGCCGGAAAAAGATAACACGCAACGAACTGGACGCCGCGCTGAAGATCCAGGAACACTCCAGGGAGCATCTCGGCGAGACACTGGTCGGCATGGGCGTCATAACCCGGGAGGAGATGAACGACGCGGTAAAATTCCAGATAGAAGAGGAGATTTACGGCCTCTTCACCTGGAAGGACGCGCACTTCGAATTCTCGCCCGACCTGCCGACGATAGGTGAAGTGAACAGGCCCTCGGAAACTATCAGCCTGTCTCTGAACGTACAGGAACTGGTGATGGAAGCCGCGCGGCGCGCGGACGAATGGCAGACCATCGCCGCCGTCATCCCATCCATCAGGGACGTTTACAGGCACACCGGCAAGGCGCCCAAAGGTCTTGCGACCGAGGACCTCGAAGCGGAAGAAACCGCGGAACTGCTGCAGCTGTTCGACGGCACGCGCACGGTGCAAGAGGTAAGCAACGAGACCGCGTACGGCAGTTTCGTCGTGTGCAGGGCCCTGGCAAAGTTCATAGAAACGCGGGCGGTCAGGCTTGCGGACGTGAAAGAACTGATGGAGGCCGCGGAGCGGTTCGCCCGGATAGGCGACATAGACAAGTGCCTGAAGTTATACGAACTCGCCGCTTCGCGCGCCCCCAAGGACATCGCGGTGCAGAAGGCAATCGCCCGCACCTACGAGCAGTTCGGCAAGGGCCACATGGCCGCGGCCAAGTACAACCACGTCGGCGAACTGTTGCTCGACGAAAACAATCAGGAACTCGCCGCGAAATACTTCGAGCGGTCCGTGTCCATTCATGCCGCCGACCCCGAGGTGCTCCGTAAACTCCTGATCATCTATTCGAACCTCGACGACATGCAATCCTCCATACGCGTGGGCAAACGACTGGCGGCCCTCTACGATGAACTCGGCAAGCGTGACGAAAGCAAGTCCGTCTACGAGATGCTCCTCGAACTGGCCCCGGACGATATCCCTTCACGAATACGGCTGCTGAACATAGTGCTGGACGGCGGACAGTTCGCAGAGGCGGAGATTCATTACGAGAAACTGGCCGAGGACTATCTGAAACTCGGTCGGACGGGCAAGGCCGTGGCGGTGCTCAGGAAACTGCTGATAATCCGGCCCCTGCGCAACGACGTCAGGCGAAAAATAGAGACCCTGCTCTACCGGGAGTCGCGCCGCAAGAAGATAAAGATCTTCGCAATTGTCGGAATCGTGGCCCTGGGGTTCATGATGCTGGCAGGCGGTTACGAGTACAAGGCCCGCAGCCTGAGAAACGAGTTGAACGGCGCCATAGCAACGGCCGAACAAAACGAGGACTACGACACTGTGGTCGAGTGCTACCAGATGATTATAAACGCCTATCCGTTCAGCATAACCGCGCTTCAGGCAAGCAAAGAAATCGAAGAAATCAACAAGAAGAAAGACCTCTTCTACGGCAAGCAAATAAAACTCCTGACGCGGTCCGCCAGGGAGGAAGAACGGGAAGGCAGGCTGGAAAACGCCCTGAAGGTCTTGGCCCGGCTGAGGGAGTTCGCCAGGGAGGACGGCCTCAAACAGTACGCCGAGGAAGAAACGGCAAGGATTAACAAATATATCAAGGAAACCGAGGACCTGTGGAAACTGGCGCAAAAATACCAAAGTGAAAACCGGCTCAAGGAGGTCCTCGAATACAACTCGAAGATATACTGGGGCTATCCCCTGAGCAGGCATGCGAAAGAGTTGAAATTCCCGCTGCTCATAACGTCCCTGCCGCACGGCGCGGAGGTGCGTGCCGACGGGAAACTGCTGGGAACGACACCCTACGTGCTGCACTATCACCCTTCGCGAGCGCCCATTGTGACGATATCCCTCCCGGGCTTCGCGGGAGACCGGTACGACGTCGCAACAAAGGTGACACAACCTTCGTCCGAAGGATGGAAACTGCACGTGGAACTCGCCAAGACGCTCCGGTGGAAATTCAAGACTTCCCAACCCGTCGAGGCGCCGCCGGTTGTCTTCAAGAAGACCCTGATACTGGGCAGCCGGGACGGCAACCTGTACTGCCTCTATACGGCCGACGGCAGATTGAAATGGAAGAGGCGACTCGGCCTCATGGCGGACGTGGTATCGCAGCCGCTCCTGCTGGGGGGGCGCGTTTACGCCGGCTGCTTTGACGGCAACCTTTACTGCCTCGACGCCGTCGGGGGCGAGGTACTCTGGAGCGCCAAGGCAGGCGGCATGCTCCGCGCGGCGCCCACGACCTCCGAGGACGGCTCGATGGTCTTTATCACCTCGGACGCCGGCAAAATCCTGGCGATAGACGCGAAAACGGGGGAGGTCCGCTGGTCCAAATCCACCGAGGCCGGCATCGTCTGCTCGGCGGCCCCATGGCGCAACAAGTTGTTCACCGGAACCCTCGACGGCACGCTGCTGTGCCTGTCTCAGAAAGACGGCGCCGTTATCTGGAAGAGGTCGCTCGCGGGGGGCGTCACGGGCACGCCCCGCGTACTGAACGGCAAGATATACGCAGGCTGCATGAACGGCGGCATGCTTTGTCTTGACGCCAAATCCGGCAGGGAATCCTGGAGATACGAATCCCGAACCGCCATACGCTCCTCGCCGGCGCTCGTTGACGGCACGCTACTGTTCGGTAACGACGGCGGCTGGCTGTTCAGGCTGTCGGCGTCGGACGGCGGTCTGTTGTGGCGCTATCGCTTCAAAGGCGCGATACGTGCCACGCCCACCATATCCGCCGCGAGGGGCCAGGTCGTCTGCGGCGCTACGGACGGCGTGCTGTACGCGCTTGACCTGGAGGCGGGGTCGCTCAGATGGAAGTTCCGCACCGATAGCGCCATATATTCCAAGGTGTTGTCGCACGGGGGCAGGTTCTACTTCGGCTCGAACGACCACCACCTCTACAGCATAGAAGAGTGAGCGAGAGCGGCGGGACTCCGGCGGCAAACGCGCCGGGCAGGTGATTGAAAAAAAACGTCAGTCGCTAAATCGTCCACTGTCAAAAGGCGGCGAAATGCTTAAAGAATTCGGGCAAACACGACGATACTTCCGCAGGTGTATATGACAAAGCGATAATGGCGGGGAGCCTGTGGCCTGTGTGCCAAGAGACCGGCGTCCCCGCCTTTTTGTGTCAAGAAAGCAATGACCGGAGACTCGAACTCCAAGAGCGCAGGACCTTGCGCTGCTCATTTTTGGGTGAACCGACCAGCATGTCCGAAAAGCCAAGAAGAAAACGGCCCATCACACCTCGCAAGATGGAAAGAAAGTTGACCAGGGCGTACAAGAAAGCGCCCGGGCCTTCGTCCCTCGCTGCGCTGGCGGAACACTATCTCAGGTACCAAAAGTTCGACAGGGCGCGAAAGCTTGTCGAGGAAGGCCTGCTGAAGTACCCTGAATCCCACAAGTTACGCCTCCTGGAACAACGCATAAAGCGCACCGACCTCTACGAGGAGTTCCTGAAGGCCGGTCAGGAAATAACCGAAAACCCGAACCCGGACGCTTACGCCAATCTGGCCGCGCTCTACCGCACCGTGGGCGACATAGACAAGGCCCTGGAGACATGCGCCGCGGGATTGGCGAAATTCCCGAATTCCGTTCGCATTTATCTCAACGTCGCCGAACTGCGCATAAGCAGATATGCCCGGGACTACATGCCCCGGGACGCCGTAATAGCGCTGGCAAACCTCGAAAAAGCGGTCTCTCTGGACGACACCGACTATGCGGCGGCGATACTGCTGTCCGAGTTCTACATGGCCGTGGGCGCCGCGGAGTCGGCCATACATGCCCTGAAGAAACTGCTCGTGTCGCACCCCGAGGACGAACATGCACAGGAGATGCTGGATAAGGCCCTGGAGATGTCTCGCCGTGACGAGCCCGTGGAAGACCTGGTGAGGGACATCTCACAAAAGAGGCGCATGGCCGTTGAAGCGGGATTGCTCTGCTACCTGGAGAAATGCGTCCGGGGCGTGCAAGACGGGAAGGTCCGGCGCAGAATAGATGCCGAGAAGACAAGTAAGGCGCTGACACCGGCCCTGGAAGACACCGGTGCGCGGGCAATGGTCGTCCTGAACCCAGACGGCTCTCTGGCCGCCGAGGCGCGGCAGGAGGGCGACCCCATCAACACCGAGGCGCTGGCGCTGGCAACACGGGAAATCCACGACAATACGAACGACTACGCGCTGAGGATGGACCTGGGAAGTTTCGAAAGCGGCGAAATAGAGGGACCCTTCGGGCACATCCTCGTGAACTCCGTGGAAGGGTGGCTGATCTCGGGCATAACATCCGCCCGACCGTCCAACCGGGAGAGAATGCGAAAACGCATGCAGGAAGTGGCCGAGGACTGCCTCCTGACCGCTCCCGTCATAGATGAAGCGCAAGAGGAAGAGGAAGAGAAGCCCGACGCCGATACCGCTCAGCCGGACCAGGGGGCATAGGAACAGATGCGAGATACACTCAAAAACCTCAACCAGGTCGTAGGTATCAACGGCAGCATGCTGGTGACAAGAGACGGCATGGTCGTAGCCTCCGAACTGGGCGAAGGTCTGGAAGAAGAAGCGGTAGCGGCGCTGGCCACTTCCGTCATACGCACTACGACACGAGCGCTCAGGAAAATCAATGAGGAAGGTTTTTCGCTCTTCATCCTGACCGCCTCTTTCGGACGCCTGGCGCTGGTGGATGCCGAGATAGCGTACCTGGTCGTCGTAACCGAACGCACCATCAACATCGACGCCACAATACTGGAAATGCAAAGCGCCGTGCGCCGGATACGCAAGAAAGCCCGCATAACACTCAAGGATTGACGGAATAATGGTCCAGATAAACTTCGCCAGACGTGAGGTAAACTGCAAGATCGTCTACTACGGTCCGGGCCTGAGCGGCAAGACGACCAACCTGGAAAAGGTGCACGAGTTCGCCCCGAAGGAACACTGCGGGAAACTGACGTCCATAGCCACGGAAGGCGACAGGACCCTTTTCTTTGACTTCATGCCGCTCAACATCGGCACGGTCGCGGGCATGAACACCAAGTTTCAGTTATATACCGTCCCGGGGCAGACGTTCTACGAATCTACACGGCGGCTTGTGCTGCAAGGGGCCGACGGCGTGGTCTTCGTGGCGGACTCGCAAAAAGACAAGTTCGACGAAAACCTGGAATCATTCGAGAATCTCCGCCGCAACCTCAAGGAAAACGGCCTGAGCATCGAAGAACTGCCCCTTGTCATACAGTACAACAAGCGCGACCTGCCCAACATCGTAGATGTAAAGACCCTGGACAAGGCGCTCAACGCGGACGGACGGCCGTATTTCGAGGGAGTGGCGGTGAAAGGAACCGGCGTCATGCAGACGCTCAAGGCCGTCTCGGGCATGGTCCTGGAAACGCTCAACACCCGGCACCGGAAAACGCGCCGCCGCCCCACCCCCGACACGAGCGCGATAGAGGCCGCGCGGGATGCCGGGAAGACGGCGACAAAAGAGTGGACGCAGCCGGGGCCGCAACTTATAGGCGCCGGGACACGGACCGCCCGCGCCGCCGCAGGATCGGCGAGATCCGCGGCAACCCCGCAGACCCGCCGGACCGACGGGCATTCGAGGCAAGACATCCGCCGCGGAGTCCCCGGGGAGGCGTTCCCCTCGCGGGCCGACACCTCGAGATTCCCGCGCACCGGCGACCGAAGGCCCCTGAACACCGACACGGCGGGAAGGGACACGCGGACCATTCAACGATTCGAGCAGAAAAAAACCAACGGGATTTGGATCGCGGCGGCCGTAACGGTGGGCGCGGCGGCCGCCCTCGTCGGACTGCTGCTGGTGCTGTTCAGTTGAGACGACAAATCTCCACCGGGAGCGGAGAACGGAAAAAGGGCCGGTAAACGCCGGACCGGCTGTTGCCTGAAACGCAGGCTTGAAAAACCGGGAAAAAACGAACTTAACCGCTTGACCTCAGTCCGTGGCAGGAGGATGCAATGCGAACAGAAGACAAATTAAGAAACAACCGCCTTGTCTTCTATGAAAAGGACATCAAACGCATCGACAGAGTGCTCGAGGAATTCCTGAAACTGTCCGGCGCCAAACTCGCGCTGCTGGTTGACAGGGAAGGACACCTGGTCACACGCCAGGGAGCGCCCGTGGAATTCGACATGGACAGCGTCTCGGCCCTGGTCGCGGGCAGTTTCGCCGCCACCAGGGAGATGGCGCACTGCCTGGGCGAGGATGAATTCAGCATCATGTTCCACCAGGGCAAGAAGGACAGTATTCAGTTGACGCTCGTCGGCGACAGGACGCTGCTGGGAATCGTCTTTGACGAGAACACCACCATAGGCATGGTGCGCCTGTACGCGCAGGAAGCGTCGCGCAGACTGACGGACATCTTCGAGAAATCCGACCGGGAAAATCGCGAAGAGACCCCGATGGAGCAAGGTTTCGCCAACGACGCAAAGGACAAACTCAACGACATCCTCGGTGAATAGTCACACCGGCCTCATGGCGTTCTCCGTCGGAGAAACCCTTGAAGCCGGGAGAGACCCCTGCCCAAATCGCCATGCTGCGAAGCAAAGCGCCCTCTCGTACGTGCGAGGGGGCGCTTTCAGCAGGTGAATTCCTTGGATGAGAAAACAGGTATGCGGTGCATGGCAACGTTGGCCACAAGGGCCAGAAGGATGAAAGATGAGAGCATCGACGACCCGCCGTAACTGACCAGGGGCAGGGTCATGCCCGTTACCGGCATCAATCCCATCGTCATGCCGACGTTGATGTACACCTGCGCGGCGAGCAGGCCCACCACGCCCGCCACGAGCAGCCTTCCGAAAGGCTCGCGCGTGC
>Ga0164318_10007017_pt1 | contig 10919 bp, 10 predicted proteins | sample GuaBasSedimGuay9_FD_113734 | JGI IMG/M metagenome (GOLD analysis project Ga0164318, IMG submission 113734) | Subseafloor sediment microbial communities from Guaymas Basin, Gulf of California, Mexico - Guay9, Core 4571-4, 0-3 cm | ecosystem: Environmental > Aquatic > Marine > Hydrothermal vents...
ATCAGAAAGGATAGAGACCCTTATAGATGAAGGGACTTTTAAGGAATTGTGGAGTGAAATTTTACCTGCAGACCCCCTTAACTTTGTTGGAGCAAAATCTTATAAGGAAAAATTGAAAGAGGAGATGGATAAAACAGGTATGAAGGAAGCGATTGTTGTTGGAGAAGGCAATATAGGAGGTATCCCTGTAGTTATTTCAATTCTTGATTCCCACTTTCTTATGGGAAGTATGGGTTCTGTTGTTGGAGAGAAATTTGTGAGGGCAGCTGAAAGAGCTATTGAGAAGAAAATCCCTTTTATTTCTGTTTCAGGTGGTGGAGGAGGAGCAAGGATGTATGAAGGTGCAATTTCTTTAATGCAAATGGCAAAGACAGCATCAGAGGTTGGAAAGATGGAAAAGGAGATGGTTCTTTACATTTCAGTACTGACAGACCCCACAATGGGAGGAGTGGCAGCAAGTTTTGCTTTCCTTGGAGATATTATAATTGCTGAACCGAATGCTTTAATTGGATTTGCAGGTCCAAGAGTTATTGAACAGACTATAAAACAGAAATTACCTCCTGGATTCCAGCGCTCTGAATTCCTTTTCAAACACGGGATGCTTGATATGATAGTTGAAAGGAAGGATCTGAAACCAACAATAGAAAGGATTCTTAAAATCTTCCATTGATGGAAAAACCCATAGAATTCCTTGAAAGACTTTCAGACTTCGGGATAAAACTTGGTCTTGATAAAACATTATACTTGCTTAAAAAATTTGGAAACCCACATCTGAAATACCCTTCAATATTAATAGGGGGAACAAACGGGAAAGGGTCTGTTGCAAAGGTTCTTTCCGAAATACTTTACCATTCAGGATATAAGGTTGGACTTTATACAAGCCCGCACCTTTTAAAGATAAATGAAAGGATATGTGTGAATAATAAGCCCATTTCAGATAAAAAACTAAATTTTTATATAAAGAAACTTAAAAAGATAATCTCTGATTTACCTTACCATAATTACCCGACATTCTTTGAGGCACTTACAGTAATAGGATTTTTATATTTTTTTGAGGAAAAAGTTGATATTCTTGTTGCAGAAGTTGGTATGGGAGGGAGATTTGATGCAACAAATGTTTTACCTTCATTTTTGGAGATAATGACACCTATAAGTTTAGACCATACAAATTATCTTGGAAGAACACTTAATGAAATTGCCCTCCAGAAAGCAGGGATAATAAAAAGTGGAAGTTGTGTAATATCTGGCAGACAGAAAAAGGTTTGTGAAAATATTATAATGGAAAAGGTAAGGGAGAAAAAGGCAAAAATATATACTTATCTGAAGGATTTCAGGGCAAAGAGGGTTTACCAGTCAGTTTCCTGTCAGATTTTTAACTTTTACGGGAATGAAAAATATAAAGGGTTGAAGACAAAACTTCTTGGAAGACACCAGATTCAGAATATTTCTCTTGCAATACAGGCATCATGTATTATAAAAGAAAATGGCTTCAGAATAAAAGATGAATCAATTTATAAAGGAGTGGAGAATACTTACTGGCCTGCAAGATTCCAGATATTGAAAGAAAATCCGATTATAATAGTTGATGGTGCACACAATCCTGAAGGGATAGAGATTCTCAAAAAAACAATTTCAGAAGTATTTCCGGGTGAGAAATTCTCTTTTCTTGTTGGTATAATGAAGGATAAAGATTGGAGGAATATGTTAAAAAAAATATTTAGTATAGCAGATGAGATAATTTTTACACGCATTGATTCTGAAAGGGCGATTGAACCGGAAATTCTTGCAGATTTTTCTAAGAGGAGGAAAGGAATTAAAATAGAAATAATTAAAAGAGTGGATGAAGCTTTGAAGGAGATTGAAAAAAGAAAGAAGAATTTATGTATATGTGGTTCACTTTACCTTGCAGGTGAAGTTTTGAAAATTTTCAAAAGAGAAAGGAGGATTTTATGAGGATACTTATTAAAAAAGGGAGATTGATAAATCCCGGTGGTAAAAGCGGAGTTTTTGATATTTTCATTGAGGATGGGAAGGTTAAGGAAATAGGGAAAAATTTAAATTATAAAAATTCCCATATTATAAAAGCAGAAAATTTATATGTCTTTCCTGGTTTAATAGATATGCACTCACATCTCCGCGAACCTGGAAGGGAGGATGAGGAGACCATTTATACAGGGAGTTTATCTGCTGTAAGTGGTGGATTCACAACTATTTGCTGTATGCCAAATACAGACCCTCCACTTGATAACAAAATTGCAATAAGATTTATATACGATAGAGCAAAAGATGCTTTATGTGAAGTTTTACCGATTGGATGCATAACAGTTGGAAGGGAAGGAAAGGTTCTTGCACCGTATGGAGAGATGGTTGAGGAAGGTGCAGTTGCGTTTTCAGATGATGGGAATTGTGTAATGGATAGTCTTATCATGAGGAGAGCACTTGAATATACAAAGGTATTTGGAAAAGTTATAATTTCCCATTCAGAAGACCAGAACCTTTCAAAAAATGGTGTTATGAATGAAGGGGCTCTTTCCACAAAGATGGGACTTCCCGGGATTCCAAGGCAGGCAGAAGAAATTATGGTATACAGGGATGTATCCTTAGCAGAATTAACAGGAGGAAAACTCCATATTGCTCATATAACAACATCAGAAAGTGTTGAGATTTTAAGGAGAGCAAAGAAGAAAAATAAAAATATAAGCTGTGAGGTTACAGTCCACCACTTCACTTTAACAGAAGAATCTGTAAAGGGATACAATACAAATGCAAAAGTATCACCTCCTTTAAGGACAGAAAAAGATATTGAGGCTATAATAGAAGGGATAAAGGATGGGACGATTGACTGTATAGTGACTGACCATGCTCCACATACAGATGAAGAGAAAGAATCTGGATTTGAAGATGCACCTTACGGAATAATTGGATTTGAAACAGCCCTGCCACTTTCATTAAAATTGACTGAAAAAGGGATACCGATTGAAGTGATAATTTCAAAATTTACAATATGCCCGGCAAAAATACTCGGTATTGATAGGGGAAAGGTTGAAGAAGGAAAAAGAGCAGATATTGTAATATTTGACCCGAATAAAGAATGGATTTACAGGAAGGAAGATATAAAATCAAAGAGCAAAAATTCCCCATTTATTGGATGGAAATTGAAAGGAAAAGTTGTTTATACAATATTTAATGGTAAAATAGTTTATTCTTCAGAAAAGGAGGGAAAATGAAAGGGGTAATTCTGGCAGCAGGTAAGGGAGAGAAATTCATGCCATTTTCATATTACCGTCCAAAACCCATGTTCCCTGTGGCAAACCGCCCTTTACTTGAATATACCATTGAAAGACTTGTTGAGGAAGGGATTAAGGAAATCGGAATAGTTGTTGGTCACCGTCAGGGAAGGATAAAATCTTATTTTAAAGATGGCAGGAATTTTGGTTGCACAATAACATATATCAATCAGGCAGATATTTCAGGGACAGGACAGGCACTTCTGGAAGCAAGGCAATGGGTCGGTGATGAGGATTTTATTGTAATTTATGGAGATGTATATTTTGGTAAAGAGGTGATAAAAAAGTTAAAGGAAAAAATTGGAAAAAGCAAAACAGGAGTGGCAGCGGTAGAGGATGGGGAAGGAAGGTATGGTATAGCAGTTGAAGTTAAAGATAATTTTATAATCAATTACCACTGGAAAGACCCACATTATAAAGATTACCCATTACTTTCAGGAATTTACTGTTTTAAAAAGGAGATATGGAAATACCTCCAGTTTTTACCTGATATAACAGAAGAGACTGGAAATGGAATATTTCCATTGCAGGAGAAGGAACTCGGTTCAATATGCAAGGTATTGGCAGAGGAAGGAAAACCATTGATAGGTGTAAAGATTGGAAAGACAATAGATATGGATTTACCATGGCAACCACTGGAAATATTTGAATGTGTGGTAAAGGAGATGGAAAAGGAACTTAAAAAGAAAGTTGTGGAAGAAGGAGCAAGGATTGAAGAAGGGGCAGAAATTGAAGGGAATATTTATTTGGGAAAAAATTCTGTTATTAAAAAGAATGTGATGATAAAGGGACCTGTCTGGATAGGAGAAAATACTGTTATTCTTGAAGGTTCCCAGATACTACCATATACAGTGATTGGAAACGATTGCATTATCGGGCCTCACTGCAGAATCTGGGGAAGTATTGGGAATAAGTGCAGAATAACTCACTGTGCTGAATTTGAAGGTATAGTCCTTGATGAATCATATCTTGTCCATTATTGTGAAATGGCAGGAATATTTGGGGAAAGGAGTGAAATTGGTGCTGGAACAATGGTGGGAACAAGGAGATTTGATGATAGACCCAATCAGGTGATAATAAATGGTGTTAAATATGAAGCAGGGAAATTTTCAGGTGTGCTTTTTGGAGATTATTCCCGCACAGGGATTGGAGCCATGTTGATGCCAGGAAGGATTATAGGTCCATCTTCAATTGTTGGGCCAGGAGTGATTTTGATGAAAAATCTTGAACCTTTTAAAATGGTGCTTGCAAAGCAGGAGCAGGAAGAGATTCCATGGAAGCAGAATATCTATGATAAATAGGAGGTAAAATAGAGAGAAGACAGAAAAAACTTGAAAGTTTGATAAGGAAAGAGATAGAAGATGTTATAAGGAGAGAGGTATCTGACCCGAGAATAATATTTTTCACAATTACATCTGTGAAGATAAGTCCTGATTTAAGGCATGTAAAGGTTATGATTAGTTTTATGGGAAGTGAAGAAGAAAAAAAGATTGCATTTGAAGGGATAAAGAGTGCTGAAAAATATATACAGAACAGACTTGCAAAAAGACTTTCAATTAAATATATGCCATCTGTTGAATTTTTGCTTGATGAAAGGAAAGAATACAGGATAGAAGAGATTTTGAAAGAAATAAGAGATGAAAGAGATAAAAAGAAAGATAGCTGATAATATTTCAGAGATAATAAAGGAATTTCCTGAAGAGGTAAGAAAAAAATTTGATGGGAGAGTTGAAATAGCAAGGGGGATAAAGGAGGAATTTGGAGATTTTTCAACAAATATTGCATTCAAAATTTCAACAGATAATTACCCACCATTTAAAATAGCACAGGAAATTATAGAAAGGCTCAATCTTGATTTTATTGAAAGGGCTGAGTTTAAAAATGGCTTTATAAATTTCTTTTTAAAGAAAGATGTTTACCTTTCTGTAATTAAAAAAATATTGAAAGAGAAAGAAAATTACGGGAAAGGGAATGAAAATAAGAAAGTTCTTGTTGAATTTGTGAGTGCAAATCCTACAGGCCCTTTGACAATAGCGCATGGAAGACAGGCATCTTTTGGTGAATCTTTAAGCAGAATACTGGAATTTGCAGGATACAGTGTTGAAAAAGAATACTATATAAATGATTGCGGAAAACAGATAGAACTTCTCGGTCAGTCTCTTAAAGCAAGGTATTACCAGTTGAAAGGAGAAAATATGGAGATTCCTGAAGAAGGATACCATGGAGATTACCTGATAAAGATTGCAGAAAAAATAAAGGGAGATGATTTATCTGATGAATTTTTTAAAAATTTCGCAGTAAATGAGATTCTCAAAACTATAAAAGAAGATCTTGATATATTTGGAGTTAAATTTGATAGATGGGTTAAAGAGAGCAGTTTTTTAAATGAGGCAGAAAAATTGATAAAGTTTTTTGAGAAAAAGGGAGTTGTTTATGAGAAGGATGGATGTTTATGGTTTAAAAGTAAAGATTTTGGAGATGATAAAGACAGAGTTCTTGTGAAAAGCGATGGAAGTTATACATATTTTCTCACAGATATTTTATACCATAAAAATAAAATAGAAAGAGGGTATGATATTCTGATAAACATATGGGGGCCAGACCATCTTGGATATATAAAAAGGCTTAAAGCAGCAGTTGAGGTTCTTGGTTTCAATCCTGAAAATTTAAAGATAATAATAGTCCAGTTAACAACCCTTTATAAAGGTAAAGAAAAAATACAGATGTCAACAAGGAAAGGACAGTTCATATCTTTAAGAGAGTTGATAGATGAGATAGGGCCAGATGCTTCAAAGTTCTTTTTTATCTTCAGGAAAGCAGAAAGCCATCTTGATTTTGATATTGGAATTGCAAAGAAAAGAGATTCAGAAAACCCTGTTTACTATCTGCAGTATGCATATGTGAGATTGAAGCATCTTCTTAAATATTCAGAAGAAAAGGGGATAAAGGAAAATGAGATTGAAAATGCAGAAATATCATTTTTGAAGGAAAAGGAAGAGATAGATATTCTTAAGAAACTTTCTCAATTCCCTGAAATTTTGGAAAAAATATCTTCCACTTATGAAATACATCTTCTCTGTGAATATTTACTTGAAATTTCAAAACTATTCCATTCATATTACCAGAAAGTAAGGATAGTTGGGGATGATAAAAAAATTACACTTTCAAGGCTAGCACTTATAAAAGCTCTATTTTATGTATTTTCAAATTCATTAAAACTTCTAAATATATCTCTCCCTGAAAGGATGTAAATTATCTCAATCCTTTACCTGTAAACTCAACAGTTACCTCTATATATTTCCTGTTTATTGATTCTGGTAAAGGTGGGAAAGGAGAACTTTTCTTTATAGCATTTAATACAGATTTATTGAAACTGCTCCATCTTGCAGGTTTTTCAAATACAGGTTCTGATATCTTCCCATCCTTATAAATTCTGAAAGATACAATTGCACTTTCATCCATTAACTTTAAAGATTCTGGCAAATTCCAGTTCTCCTCAATCCTTTCCCTTATAATCCTTAAATACCATAAAGGCAAAGGTAAAGATGGCTTTTCAATTGATGGGACAGGATTTATTTTAAATTTTATATTTTCAATCTTTGGAATATCATAATTTTTCTTTCTTTCTTCTCTCCCTTCCCTCTTGAGCATTGATAATTTTTCCTCAATCTCCTTAATATATTTTGAATAAGAGAAATCCCCTTTACTTTTTTTAACTTCAAAATTCCCAAGTTTTTCCATCAATTTCTTTCTGTAAGAAGAAGGGGAAAACTCTTTCCTTTTAACATTAAATTCTCTTAAATATTTTTTTCTTTTAATTGCTGGTGTTATCTTTTTCTTTAATCTGGAAACGTAGGATGTTTTATTAGAAATTGTTTTCTTTGCAGGTGTATATATTTTCTCCTTCGGTATCTCAACGATACTTGCTATAAATATCTTTTGAGGATTTTCAACTTCTTTATACCTTCCGCATAAAAGAAATATCAAAAGAATCCCTATTAAATGGAGAAGAAAAGAGAAAGAAATACTTAAAAACCTTATTCTTATCTCCATATTAATTATTTAACAGGAACTTTAAGTGTCTGTCCAACAATTATTAAATCAGTATCAAGTCCATTCAATCTTTTCAAATAATCAACCGAAGTATTGAAATCTCTTGCAATCTTCCAGAGAGTATCACCTTTCTTAACTATATAAAATTTGAAAGGACTTAATGAAGTATCTAAATTTATTGATTCAAAAAGTTTAATTTTTGCCTTGTATATTGCAAGCTGACTTTCATATTTTGAAATTTCATCAAGCAAATTTTTAATCTTTGCATAGAAAAGCAATCTTTTCTCAAGTTCCCTCTTATACTCTTCCTCAAGTCTTTTCTTTTCTTCTTCAAGGAGATATTCAAGATTTTCTCCTGTTTTAACAATTTCTGGCCTGTATTTGAAAATATCCTCAATGGAAGATGTTCTTTTTTCCAGATTGCAGATTGAACTTTCATGTTTTGAAAGTTCACTGAGTATAACTGAGAAATTCTTTTTTAATTGTGAATTCACATCGCTGTAAATACCTTCTATCGCAGAATCAACTGATTTTTTAAATGAAGCCATATCTTTTTTAATTTCATTTTCAATATGGATAATCTGACTTTCATGGTTTGTGAGTTCTTCAACAATCTTTTTAAAATTCTCTTTAATATTTTTCTCCATACTCTTAACAGATTCTTCAATTTTGGCAATCTTTCCAGCCTGTTTTGCAAGTTCCTCAACAAAGACTTTTATTTTGCTATCAGTTATATTCTGTATCTCTTTACTTGTGATGAGTTTTTCCTCCATTATCCTTTTTTCAATCCAGTTTTTTAAATCTTTCTGATTTTGCTGGATTTTGATAATGCTTTCCTGTAATTTTAAAAGATTCTGGTTGATCAAATTGAAGGATTTGTTAAACTGGTCAATAATAGAGTAAAATTCCTTCTGACTTTCCTTAAGTGTGTTCAATCTGCTTTCAAAATCTGAAAATTTCAGTTCAAAATATTTTATAATCCTTTCCTTTTCTTTTTCTTGCCTTTCTTCATTATCTTTTAAAATCCTTTCAATCTTATCAATCTTTCCTTTAAGACTCTCAACCTCCACACCAAGAAAATTAACCTTTTCTTCAATATTTTCTTTTTCAGGAGAATCCTTTAAAGGAACATTTAAACATCCTGAAAGGAAAATTAATGGAAGGATAAATTTTATTATTTTCATTTTGAGATTAAAAATTCACACCTTCTATTTTTTGCCCATGCTTCTTCACAGTGTCTTGGGTCAAGTGGTCTGTCTTCACCATAACTGACAGTAAAAAGCCTTTTTGAAGGTACTCCCATGAGAATTAAAAACTTCCTGACACTCAGTGCTCTCTGTTCTCCAAGAACAAGATTATATTCTCTTGTTCCCCTTTCATCGCAATGTCCTTCAATAATAACAAGTATTTTCGGGTTTTTAATAAGGTAATCTGCAATCCTTTTAAGAACTTTATAATATTCCTTTTTAATCTTGTAACTGTCAAAATCAAAATAAATCCTTCTGAAAATATCTTCAAGTTCTTTACTTATCTTTTCTGGAGGAACAAATTCAACTCCTTCAGGTATTTTGCCAAGTGGTATCTGACCTGTTTTGATAATCTTTTTAAATTCAGGCAAATTCTCTTCTTCAATTTGGATCTGAGACTCAACTTCCACTTTTTCAGATGGTTTTTTAAGAATCTGTTTTTGGCATCCTGAAAGAAGAAAAAGTATGATAATTCCAGATTTTAAATATCTCATTTTAAAATTACCAGTTTCCAATATCATCGGAAGTTCCAAATTTCCTGTCAGGCCCTGCAGAGACAATTAAATACTGGATATTTTTATAGGCAGATTGCGGGTATCTGTATATAATCGGGTTTTTCCATGCATCAACAATGTTCCCATCTTTATCAATATCATCTTTCTTGAATTTAATATATGGGCCATTCCAGCGTGGACTATCACATGGGCCTTGCAGAAGTTCAACAAGTATTTTGCTTGTATTTTTGCTCTGTGGATAATCACCAAAATCGCTCTCATACATTGATAAAGCAGATTCAATTGAAGATATTATCATCTTAGTCCTTACAATTAAACCCTTCACTCTTGCTTTTTGAAAAGCAGGCAAGCATATACTCAAAAGGAAAGAGATGATCGCTATTACAATCAGTATCTCAATCAATGTTAATCCTTCCTCCATTTATCAATATTTTCATTAACAAAATCCTGGTCGCTCAGATAAGAATATTCCTCATAAACTCTATCAATCTCCTCTTTCTGACCTGGTGATAATTTTAATGATGGATTGACACACCTTATACTTTTCATAAGACCGCATTTAAAAAGCATATAGTGGACACCGGGTATACAACCTGCAAGGTTATGCCTTGCATCAAATACAGCACTGTCAAGGTCAATGATATCAACACCGAGTTTCAATATCTCAGGTGGCACAGGAAGGTTATTATCAACAATATTCCTTATCTTTTCAAAATGCTCAACAACCTTTTTTGTCCAGAATGCCCAGTGTCCCAAAAGCCCTCCACATATTTTTATATCCTGCTTTTTCCCTTTATAAATCATTAAAAGGTCAAAAACTATATTATCGTCATTGCCTGTATACAATGCAACATCATACCTTTCTGTCTCATCAACAGCCCTCATTACATCAACTGTTTTATATCTGTTCATAGGAGCAATCTTTATCGCATAAACATTTTCAATTTCAAGGAATTTGCACCAGAATTCAAAAGGAAGTTCAACTCCACCCAATTCAGCACTCAGATAGAATCCAAAAAGAGGGATAATTTCACTCACCTTTTTACAGTGCTCAATTATTTCATCCAGTCCTTTCCCTTTAAATGATGATAAACATAAAAGTCCAAGGTCATATCCAAGTTTTTTCTCCAGTTCAGCCTCTTTACAGGCTCTTTCAGTATCTCCAAAAATTCCTCCAATCTTTACAATTCTTTTATTATTTTCCTTTTCAAATTTCTCTATCTCCTCTATCCCGCATTTTAAAACAGGTTCAAGCAATCCAACCTTTTCATCATGTATTTCAGGCTGTGTCATGTGGACTGCTATTGCAAGTCCACCAGCCCCTGCATGCAGATAATATCTTGTAAGAAGTCTCTGAGTTTTCTCATCAAAACTTCCATCCTCATTTAAAGCAAGTGGATGAGCAGGAATTACAATTCCCTTTTTAAGAATCTCTCTCACATCCATTTTACTCCTCCCTTTTCCATATTGTACCATACTTTGTATCTTGTAAAATTATTCCTTTCTTCTTTAAATATTCCCTTATCTCATCAGCCCTTTTGTAATCTTTCCTTTTCCTTGCCTCCTCCCTTTCCTTTATGAGTTTTAAATATTCTTCAGGCAATTTTTCTTCTTTCTCATCAAGAATCATAAGAACACTATCTATTTCCTTCAAAAATCCCCTTACCTTTTCTGCATTCTCCTTACCGATATTTCCCTTAACAATTTCCTGATTGACTTTATTTATCATTTTAAAGATGCCCGCCATTGCAGGAGAGATATTCAAATCATTATCAAGATTTTTTATAAATTCACTTCTTGCCTCATCAATCAATACA
>Ga0164318_10007018_pt1 | contig 10919 bp, 6 predicted proteins | sample GuaBasSedimGuay9_FD_113734 | JGI IMG/M metagenome (GOLD analysis project Ga0164318, IMG submission 113734) | Subseafloor sediment microbial communities from Guaymas Basin, Gulf of California, Mexico - Guay9, Core 4571-4, 0-3 cm | ecosystem: Environmental > Aquatic > Marine > Hydrothermal vents >...
AGGGGCAGGGGCAACGGGCGATCCAGCATTGCGAGCAGGCCGCCAAGTCCGCTTCCCCCGATTCGCTGCTTGGGCGAGACGCCCGCTGCGCGTTGCTCAAACTACGCCCCCCTATGCCCAAACAAGCCCAGGGCTGGGGTGAGACGCTACGCTTGATGGCCGGGTTGATGATCTCCCCGGCGCTGGCGGCACTGGTCAACGCCAGGTTGGTCCCGTGGGAGATCAGCCTGCTGGCGTGGGTTGCGCTGATAGCGGCGACGGGAGGCGCTTACCTGTGGGTCTGCGCCACCGAAGTCACTCGCAATCCGGCAATGTGCTCCCTCTTTGGCGAGGCTGGCGTGGCAGGGCGCGGACGAAAAGCCCTGGTGGGACTGTCAGGCATGTTGTTGTGGGCCGCCGCACTGGGCCTGATCCTGGGCAAGATATAGGGAGATCAGGTGCGCGTCATAGAGTAAGGGCGAGCACTGCCTCGCCCCTACCTCGGCAGGGACGCCCGCGCTTTCAGGCAAGACCCACTACCAGGCACAAAAATTTGAGCAAGCGTTCGGGGGACATCCGGAATGAACCAAGAATCGCCTCAGGGCTTGTCATTGCGAGCGAAGCGAAGCAATCTCCCGCTTACAATGACCATGAAATAGGAGATTGCTTCGTCGCTCCGCTTCTCGCAATGACACTACCTGAGAGGTTGCAGATTTGACGGACACCCAGGAAGAGCAATGGCGTTGACACTTTTGTTTCTGGCGTTGGATTATTTATTCTCACTCGTCTTCCTGCTGCCAATCCAAGACCACCGGGGACGCTACCGCGGCTTTCCCTATATGACGTTGGGGTTGGTCCTGCTCAACACGGCCATCCATGCCTCGTTTTACTATCTGCTGCCCCGCTGGATTGGCGAAGAGGCCTGGAGCGCGCTGAGTATGAACCTGATGCTCCTCCCGACCGCCATACTCGAAGGCGAGGGGCTGGGGGCGCTGAGCATGATCACGAGCGCATTCCTGCACGCCAGTTGGGCGCACCTGATAGGCAACATGCTCTTCCTCTGGTTCTTTGGACGCAAGTTGGAGGACGTGCTAGGCTCATTAAAGTTTGGGATTTTCTACCTGGTCTGTGTGTTTGTATCCAGCACGGTCAGTGTGATAGGCAACGTGGCTCTGCCCTTCACTCAAGGAACAATACCGTGTCTGGGAGCCAGCGGAGCGATTATGGGAATCGTAGCTGCTTATCTGTTTCTCTACCCCGATGAGCGCATCCGCACGTTCGTGATGCTGGCGGTCATTCCCATACCTTTCACACTGCAAATGCCGGCCTGGGTGTTTATTCTCTACACCGTGACCGGAGACATCGTGCGCGGGTGGCTGGAACAGCAGGCCGAGGCGCTGGGGTTCATCTATAGCCTCATCGGTTCGTTTGCCCACCTGGGCGGGGTGATCGCCGGGCTGACCTGCCTTTACTTTTTTCTCCCCTCTGAACTCCTCCACTACCGCCATCGGGCCGGCGAAAAGCTCTAGGTTTTGCAGCAATTCCCGTTTTGTAGCCGCGATTTCCAAATCGCGTCTGTTTTCCCACGTAAAGCACCCTGCGCGATTGCGAAATCGCGGCTACGACCTGACTTTTCACCCATAACGGGAATTGCAAGTTTTGCCTTACCTGCGCACCAGCACGTACCGCCCGCGTGTGGCAGCCGAGGTGGCAGTGTAGAGATAGGTCGCCGGGCCGACGATGACCATGTCCCCGTGGCCGATGCCCCAGTTGTTCACCAGTCCCATAATCACCGGGTTGCCGGGGTACCTGTCCCACGGGCCATCAATCGCCAGGCCCGCGCTGCGGGCGAACCCCAGCCCGAACTGATCGTCCACGACGGCGGGGTTGCTGGGGCCGCGCACGCCCTCGTAGGCCATGTAATAGTGGTCGCCCACCCGCACCACATCGGCCGAGGAGATGGTGCGGAACTCGAAATAGGGATTGGCCTCCGCCCCCAGCGTGTCCACCGGCCCGTACCCCATCTCCGCCCCAAAGAGCGGATTTGAGGCACACTTGTGCAAGCCCCCGGCTGCGGCATGTTTATCGCCCACGTAGCAGCCCATGTGCCCCGGATCTCGCCCCAGCCCGACAAAAACGTAGAGCAGGTTCCCCTCGACGTAGATACCTGGCGGCGCGCCCACCAGGCAATTCCCGTACTCGGTCTCGTTATAGATGTTGGGGTGCTCGCCGATAGATTCCGCCTCGGCGCACGTTCCGGGTTCGGCCTGCCATTGCCCCGTGCCGGGCACGTGCGCCTCGGCCGACCAGTTGACCCCGTCGGCGGAGGTGCGCATAAAAGCGCCTGCTCCCCACTCATAGACTATATAAGCCCGGCCGGCAGCGAAAAAGACGCGCGGGTACTGCTGCTGCTGGGTATGGTCGGCGGGGGCGCAAGGGCAGGTGCGGCAGGGAAAGAGGCAGACGGGGTTCTCCAGCGCAAAGCCGAGTCCCCCGTCGTGGCTTTTCCACAGCGTGATGCAGCCGGGGAAGGGGACCGGATCGCCGCACGAATCCACCACTCCGGCCGACTGATAGCTGGCGTGCAAGTAAGACCAGAACTCGGCCCCGCCTCGGTAGACGGTGTCCGATTCGCCCACGGGCAAGCCCACGTCGTATGCTTCCAGCACCCACTCGGCGCTCCCGGCCCAGAACTCGTCCAACGTGGCGAACTCGCGCCCCGGCGGGGGGGCGGGGGAGAAAGCGGCCGGTGTTGGGGTCGGCGGGACGGCGGTGGCGATGGGAAGCGGCGTGTCTGTGGGCAGCGGGGTCGGGGAGGGGATGGGGGTTGGAGTAAAAGTGGGGGTGTCGGTCGGCGGTGGGGTGGGGGAGGGAGTGACGGTTGGAGTGGTAGTCGGTGTGAGCGTGGCAGTCGGCGCAGGGGTGCAGGTTGACGTCTGGGTCAGTGCGGGGGTGGTGAGGGGAGCGCAGCCTGCGCCCACGAGCACAACGCCCAGGGCCAGGAGCATGAGCAGGATAAAGTTGGGCGGATGAAATTCAAATTGATGTTGCATATCACAAAAACCCCGTAGGGGAGCAAGTGTAACGCAGGAACGGGCAATGGTCAAGTTGCAGTGAAAATACTGCCAATCTTCACTTGTCCAGGTCGCATTTATGCGTATACTTGAAATACAGCGCAAACACGGCGGAGAACAGCCGTGAATCCAGAGAAAGGCAAGTGATGAATATGCGGATCGGAATTCGTCGTGAAGATAAAAGTATTTGGGAGCGGCGCGTACCCATCATTCCGGAGCACGCCCGCCAACTGCAAGAAAAGCACGGCATCCAGGTATGGGTGCAACCCTCAGAAATTCGTGTCTTCCGAGAGAAAGAGTTCGCGCGGGCCGGCGTGCGGATCGAGCAAGACCTCTCCCCCTGCCCGGTCATTTTCGGCGTCAAAGAGATTCCCCCTCGGTTATTCCAGCCGAATCACGCTTATGTTTTCTTTGCTCACGTCATCAAAGGGCAACTGTACAACATGCCCATGCTCAAGAAAATGCTCGAGTTGGGATGCACGTTGATTGACTATGAAAAAGTGACCGACGAGAAAGGCCGGCGGCTGATTTTTTTCGGTCGCCAGGCTGGGCAGGCGGGGATGATCAACACACTGTGGGCGCTCGGCCGGCGGTTGGAACGACGCGGCATCCCCAACCCGTTCACCGACCTGCGCCAGACGCGCCACTATCACAATCTATCCGCAGCGAAGGCAGCGGTAGCGGCGGTCGGGGAGCGGATCGCGCGGGAGGGGCTGCCGGAGCAGATCACGCCCTTCATCTGCGGCTTTGCCGGCTACGGCAACGTCTTTCGCGGAGCCGACGAGATTATAAAGCTCTTGCCGGTGCAGGAGATTGAGCCGCGCCAGGTGACCGCCGTGGCCCAATCCACCGACTATGCTTGCAATGCGGTGTACAAGGTGGTGTTCAAGGAGGAGCACACGGTCGAGCCTGTCTCGCCGGAGCACGGGTTCGAGTTGCAGGACTATTACGACCACCCGGAAAAGTATCGTGGCAAATTCAACACCTACTTGCCCCATCTGACCACGCTGGTCAACTGCACCTACTGGGAGGCCAGATACCCGCGCCTGGTGACGAAAGCGGATCTGCGGGAACTATTTAGGGCAGGGGAACCGCGTTTGCAGGTCATCGGCGACATCAGTTGCGATATCGAGGGGGCCATCGAGAGCACGGTCAAATGCACCGAGCCGGGCGAGCCGGTTTTCGTCTACGATCCATTCGGCGACCACGCGACCGCAGGGTTCGAGGGAGAGGGGCTTTTGGTCATGGCCGTGGATATTCTGCCCAGCGAGTTGCCGCGCGACGCCTCGGAATACTTTAGCGGGGTGCTGATGGAGTACGTCCCCGCCATCGCCCAGGCGGATTACTCGGTCCCGTTCGAGGAACTGGCCCTGCCGCCCGAAATCAAGCGAGCCGTCATCGTCCACCGGGGCGAGTTGACGCCTGAATATCGCTACCTGGAGGAGTGCGTCAGTGGGTTGAGGTAGTTGGGCACGTAGCGCGAATTAGCGAGATAGGCGCAATAATACTGCGCCTATTTGAGAACTGGAAGATGTGCAAAACCTCAAGATCGTGTAAAATGGTGCAAGGGAGGAGAACGTTTGCTCTAAATGGACAAGGGAACGGCGTTACAACGAGTAAAAGAACTGGTTGATAGATTTGCCTATCACCACGCTGCATACACTGGATCTCATTCTGGCTATAATGAGACTCAGCTTCGTGTTGATTTTCTAGATCGCTTTTTAGCGGCGCTTGGTTGGGACGTGTTCAACGAGAAACAGGCCCCGCAACATTTACGCGAGGTCGTCCACGAGATTACTATAGAGGTTGAGGACAGCGACCAAGTCTTTACCAAGAGGCCAGATTACGCTCTACGGCTTGGAACCGAACGCCAGTTCTTTGTCGAGGCCAAATGCCCCTCTGTGCCTATCACTACGAGCAAACTCCCCGCTTTCCAGGTGCGACGCTATGGTTGGAACGCCCGCTTGCCTATCTCCGTACTGAGCAACTTTGACAAGCTCATCATCTACGATTGCCGCGTCCGCCCGCAAGCCGGGGACGACGCGCGCGTGGCGCGGCTCAAGGTCTACGACTATACCGAGTACGTCCCCAGGTTTGACGAGATTTACGCGCAGCTTTCCCGCGAGGCTGTGTATTCCGGGCGCTTTGATGAACAGTTTGACATCGAGGAAGAGCGCGAAGGGACAGAACCATTTGACGAGTATTTCTTGGGACAGATTGAGCAATGGCGCGAACGACTGGCGCAGGACATCGCGCAACAAAACCCAACCCTCGCGCAAGCAGAACTGAACTTTCTCGTGCAGCGGTTGCTCAACCGCATTGTTTTCTTGAGGATTTGCGAAGACCGCGAGTTAGAGAAATATCAAACGCTGCAAGCTGTACAGACGTATGATGAACTAAAAGTTCTATTCCGCCAAGCTGATGCTCGCTACAACTCTGGTTTGTTTGACTTTATCGATGACCAGCTTTCGCTGAATATCAGAGTTAGCGGCGCGGTTTTGATTAGCATATTCCAGGAGCTTTACTACCCGGCCAGCCCCTATGCCTTCTCGGTAGTTGAGGCCGCAATCCTAGGTGAAATCTACGAACGATTCCTGTCCAAGCAAATCACTGTGGATGATGGGCAGGTTATTGTCACTGAGAAAGATGAAGCGGCGGCTTCCCGTGGGGTGGTTCCCACGCCCAAGTATGTGGTGGATGCCATTATCCAAAAGACGCTTGCGCCGTTGTGCAAAGACAAGCACTTGGACAAACTGGCACAGCTTCGCCTTACCGACATCGCTTGTGGCTCAGGCATATTCCTGGTTGCTGCCTACGAATACTTGCTCAACACTTACCTGACACGGTATCTTCAGGATGGCGTCGAACGCCACAGTGACAAGATATACGAGGGCTCTCAAAACACCTGGTATCTCACGCTCCCAGAGCGGCAACGTATTCTTTGCACCCACATCTTTGGCGTAGACATTGACCCGCAAGCGGTCGAAATCGCGCGCTTTAGTCTCCTGCTTCAAGTCTTAGAGGACGTGCCCGCCGCATCCATCGCGGCTCACTGGCAACAGCATCACGCCCGTGCGTTACCGAACTTGCACACCAACATCCAATGTGGCAATAGCCTGGTGGATAGTGCCTACTTTGACTATGACAGTGATGCCTTGACCAATGCAGAACACTTTGCCCAACTCAATCCCCTGGATTGGGAAACCGCTTTCCCTGCCGTGTTTGCCAAAGGCGGTTTTGACGCCATCGTGGGCAATCCCCCCTACATCCGCATCCAGAATATGGTGCGCTATTCCCCCCGCGAGGCGCAATACTACCAGAGTGACGAATCTCCCTATACTTGCGCGCAAAGCGACAACTTTGACAAATACTACCTCTTCATTGAGCGTGGGTTATCTCTGCTCAAACCCACCGGGCGGATTGGCTACATCGTACCCTACAAATTCTTTACCCTCAAGTCCGGGCAATCGCTCCGCAAGTTGCTATCCGAGGGACAGCACGTTGCCGAGGTCGTCCACTTTGGCGTGCAGCAGGTCTTTGGTGAGAAGCGAACCACCTATACCTGCATTTTGGCCCTTGCCAAACAACCCACGCCAAGCTTTACCGTCAATCACGTTAGCAATCTACCAGCTTGGCGACGTGGGGAACCGGGCGAGTGTGAAACACACCAAGCAACAGACTTTGACGAGTCTCCTTGGGAGTTCGTGTCGCCTGCCGCCCGCCAGGTCTTTGAGCGATTGCGCGCCGCGCATCCTACCACACTTGAGCAAGTCGCCAACATCTTTGTCGGTGTGCAGACCAGCGCCGATAGAATCTACATCGTCGAGCCTGACGCAGAAACTGACAGCACAGTCACGTTCACCGACATTGAGGGAGCGACCTGGACCATTGAGAAAGCCATTCTGCGCCCCTGCTTGAAAGACGTTGTGCTTCCGGCATTTAGCCAACCGCAACCCAACACTTGCATCATCTTCCCCTACGAGATTGAGGATAAGCGCGCCAAGCTCTACACGCCTGACGAGATGCAAGGACGCTTCCCCGAGTGTTGGGCTTACCTCAACACCCATAAGGTCGCGCTAGAGCGGCGCAGTATCCAGGGCAGGACGCCGGAGACGTGGTATCGTTACGGACGCTCTCAAAGCCTCACCAAATTCGATGGAAGGCCCAAGCTCATCTGGCCGGTACTGTCGCTCGAAGCCCGCTATGCCTATGACGATCAGGACATCACCTTCACCGGCGGTGGCAATGGCCCATACTATGGCTTGCGCCCTCTGCCAGATACCGCGCTTTCCATTCACTACTTGCAAGCAGTGCTTTCTCACCCGGCCATTGAGGCGATGGTGCGGGCACGCGGCAGTGCTTTTCGAGGTGGATACAGGTCTCACGGCAAGCAGTTTATCAAAGACTTGCCCATTCGCCAGATTGACTTTGCCAACGTCGAAGAAAAGAACGCGCACGACAGAATTGTTGAGTTGGTCAAGACCTTGATCCAAACTACAGAACGGGTAGTAACCGCGACCGTTCCCTCGCAGCGCCAGCAAGCCGCGCAACAGGCCCAAATACTACGTCAGGCTGTGCAAGCGTTGATAGGCGGCCTCTACAACATCACCACGACCGATTTAGCCGCTGTGGGATATGGCGAGGCATTGGGGGGTGATGCAGCATGACGCAGCCCACCTATCAAAAACTGCGCGGGGGTTATTACACGCCGGAGCCGATAGCCCGCTTTCTGGCAAGTTGGGCTATCTGTTCGCCCGCCGATAGAGTCTTGGAGCCTAGTTGTGGCGATGGCAATATCCTCGTCGCTGCCGCCCGGCGCTTGCAGTCGCTTGGCGTAGCCTCCGAGACGCTGAATCAACAACTCCACGGCGTCGAGTTGGACTCGCAAGAAGCCGCTCAAGCTGCGCATCGTTTACAGTCGCTTGGGCTTTTTCTCACGGCCAATAACACCATCCACGTCGGAGATTTCTTTGCACACTGTCAATGCGACCTGTTCGGTGAGAAGGTGCTGACCCTGGTACTCAAAGAGCGGCAGCACTTTGACGCTGTGATTGGTAATCCTCCCTTTATTCGTTACCAGAATTTCCCAGAAGATCATCGCCAGATAGCCTTCAGCCTGATGGAGCAGGCTGGCTTGCACCCTAATCGCTTGACAAATGCCTGGTTGCCTTTCCTCGTCGTGGGAAGCCTGTTGCTCAATGAGAATGGCCGTCTGGCGATGGTCATTCCGGCAGAATTGTTCCAGGTCAACTATGCCGCCGAGACCCGGCAGTTCCTCAGCGACTATTACAGCCGCGTGGCATTAGTGACGTTCAAACAACTACTCTTTAAGGACATTCAGCAAGAAGTCGTTTTACTGTTAGCAGAGCGCAACCATACCTCAAATGATGGCATTCGAACTATCGAGTTGGACGGCATTGAGGATTTGGACACACTGACGCTTGCAAGGCTCAATGCAATCGAACTCAAACCAATGAACCATTCGACGGAGAAATGGACACAATACTTTCTCGACTCGGACGAAATCCGCTTACTGCGCGAAATGCGAGACCATCCCGGCGTCACCCTTTCCAACCAGGTTTTAGACGTGGATGTAGGCATTGTAACCGGACGCAACGCCTTTTTTGTCCTCGCGCAGAACCAGGTCGAGAGTTATGATTTGGAGCCTTACCTGGAGCGCATTGTCAGCCGTTCGGCCCACCTCACCGGCGCGATTTTCGGCGCAGCCGATTGGCAGAGCAACGCCGAGGAGCAACTACCTGCATTCCTCTTCACCCCGGCGGCCCTTTCCACAACAGACCTGCCGGAACCTTTACGACAATACATTGCTCTGGGAGAAACCCAGGGCTATCACAAAGGGTACAAGTGCCGGATTCGCCAACGCTGGTACGTCGTGCCCTCGGTTTGGGTGCCCGATGCTTTTATGCTCCGTCAGGTCCACGCCTACCCCAAACTGGTGCTCAACATCGCCCAGGCCGTGTGTACCGATACCATCCATCGCGTGCGCTTTCTGAATGGCGCCAACGGTGAGGCCGTGACTGCCGCTTTCTTGAATTCCCTCACCTTTGCCTTTGCCGAGGTCACCGGGCGCAGTTACGGCGGAGGGGTGCTAACTTTTGAACCCAGTGAGGCGGAAGCCCTTCCTCTGCCACTCGCAGGCGCCGAGCACCTGGATTTGGAACACATTGACAAACTACTCCGCGATAACAACATTGATGCTGTGCTAGAGATTACGGATGATGTTTTGTTGGTACAGGGCTTGGGCTTGAATAGAAATCAGGTCAGACAATTGCGTAAAATATGGAGTAAATTGCGTGATAGAAGGATCAACCGCAAGTGACACGAGGACTTGTCCACAAGCAGAGAAACACAAATCTCACCACAACGGAGGAACAGATGAAACACGTACTCGTTTTCGGGGCCGGGATGGTCGCCAGACCACTGGTCCAATACCTGCTCAACGAGGCCGGATTCCAGGTGACGGTCGCCAGCCGCACGCTCAGCAAAGCGGAAAAGCTGGTCGGCGGCCACCCGCACGGTCAGGCCGTCCAGTTCGACATCACCCAGGACGGTGACTCGTTGGGCGACCTGGTGGCCGGGGCCGACCTGGCGGTCAGCCTGCTGCCCTACATCTATCACGTCCAGATCGCCGAGCAGTGCATTCGTCACCACAAACACCTGGTCACAACCAGCTACGTCAGCGACGAGATGCGGGCGCTGGACGCGGAAGCGAAAAAAGCGGGCGTCATCCTGCTCAACGAGATCGGCCTCGACCCCGGCATCGACCACATGTCGGCCATGCGGATCATCAACCGCGTCCACGAAGGCGGCGGCGAGATTGAATCCTTCCGCTCCTACTGCGGCGGCCTGCCCGCCCCGGAGGATAACGACAATCCCCTGGGGTACAAATTCTCCTGGAGTCCGCGCGGGGTGGTGCTGGCCGGGCGGAACAGCGCCCGCTACAAAGAGCACGGCCACATTGTGGACGTTCCCAACGCGCGCCTCTTTGCCACCCATCACCTGATGTGGGTCGAGGGGCTGGGCGATTTTGAAGCCTACCCCAACCGCAACTCGCTCCCCTACATCGAAATCTATGGCATCCCTGAGGCCGAGACGATGTACCGGGGCACGCTGCGCAACCTGGGTTGGTGCGACGCGCTGCAAAAACTGAACCAACTGGGCTATTTTGGCCTGGATGAGCGGGCCGACCTGCCCGGTCAGACCTTCCGGCAGGTGATGGCAGACCTGATCGGCAAAACAGAGAGCGTTGCCCTCAAAGCCGACCTGGCTACCTTCCTCAACCTTTCCCCCACCTCCGGCGTGATGGGAGCGTTCGAGTGGCTGGGGCTGCTGGACGACGCCCCCGTCTCTAGCAAAGCGACGACGCTGCTGGACGTTCTGGCCGACCAGATGCTGGTCAAGATGGGCTACCGGGAGGGTGAGCGAGACCTGGTGGTGCTGGTTCACGAATTTCTGGCCCAATACCCGGATCACCAGGAGCGCATTAGCTCGACTTTGATCGAGACCGGCTCGTCCGATGGGGTGACGGCGATGGAGCGCACGGTGGGGCTGCCGGCAGCCATCGGCGCCCGTATGATTCTGGAAGGCCAGATCGCGCTGACTGGTGTTCACATTCCAGTACTGCCCGAGATTTACGAGTCGGTGCTGACAGAGTTGGAGCGACAGGGCATCGCCTGCACGGAGAAGACAGAGGGTAAGCGTCTAACGAGGCTACGCCTCAAACCGACGAGAGGGGAGAAATAGGACACGGATTAACACGGACTGGGCACACAGATTTTTTGTATCTTTTCAATATTCCGGGGCGTTTGCGCGCTGTAGCCGCGATTGGAAATCGCGCTGACTGTA
>Ga0164318_10007019_pt1 | contig 10918 bp, 13 predicted proteins | sample GuaBasSedimGuay9_FD_113734 | JGI IMG/M metagenome (GOLD analysis project Ga0164318, IMG submission 113734) | Subseafloor sediment microbial communities from Guaymas Basin, Gulf of California, Mexico - Guay9, Core 4571-4, 0-3 cm | ecosystem: Environmental > Aquatic > Marine > Hydrothermal vents...
CTTGATTATCTTCTTGCTCATCTATATTTATAATCAAACCTACTATCTCATCCCAATCCAATATAAAGTGATCTAGTTTATTTATACCTGTAACATTTGGATTATATTTAGCTTCTACTTTCCAAAGCTTATACTCAATACCAATCTTAATTAACTTCTTTCTCATATAATATGAAATTCCCATATCATTAAAGCTATCTTGCTCTGTATACCAGAACTCTTTTTTTGTATTAAATCTTTCATTCTTATTTAAACTTTGATATTTTGTCATGAGAGCAGTTAGAAATCCTGAAAATAAAAAACCATATTTTCTACTAACTTTTTTATTTACAATTCCAAATTCATCAAGTGCTAATAAATCAGTAGGCTTCTTAATACCTTGCTTTTCTAAAAATACTTTATTTCGTGGAAATGTACAAATCATATTTAAGCAGTTGCCTTATGTACTTTATATTTAGGAGCTAAAATCATATCTTTAAATTCATCTGGGTTGTAAAGTATAATTTTTCTACCCGCCCCACTTTGTCCTGTAAGTTGAATAGATGGTATTTGTCTTGCTCTTCTTCTTTCATCTATTTGTCTAGTACTTAATCCAGTTAATATAGATAATGTATTTTTATTGCAAGTAATTGGCTTCATCTTATCAGCCATTAGAAAATAATCTAAAAGCATATCTTCTAATTTAAAACTTTCATTATTCTCAATTCTTTCAATAAAGTCTTTAATTAATGGACTTGTATTTTTTCTAATAATTATTTCATAAATATGATCTTCACTAAATCCCAAACTACCAAGCTTTTTAATAAGTGTATAATTATCATTAATCATATTTATTTACTCATAGCTTTAACAGCTTCATTTACAGCTTCAAGATTGTATTTAAATGGTCTTTTAAAGCCTTTTACATGTGGTATCATATTTTGTTTTCTCAATGTATCTATTTTAGATGTTGTTAAGTTTAATCGTACTGCTAGTTCTTCTTTGGTTAGTAATTGTTCATTCATTATGCAACCAGCTTATTGTATTTCATTGTAAGATTATTAATATCAATCTGTAAATATTTTATTTTATTTTTAGAATCAGTATCTGTATTTTTTTCTAGAATAAAAATCTTTTCATTAATCTCTTCAACTTGCTTTATTAATTCTCTTTCAGTAGATATATTTGAATAGTAAGTTTTTATTATTTCTTGTTTTTTATTAACTAAAGACTCTTTATCCTGAATATCGTAATTATCAAACAAAGCACTTACATTACTTTTTGCTTTATAATTTAAATAACTATCTATACACCAAGAAATATCTTTTTTAGTTTTTGCTTTTTCTAAATCCTTAATATGTGATAAATGTAATTCATCTCTATATGTATTAGACTCTTGATTTTCAATAACTTTAGTATCTTCTTTTTGATTTTCATAAAAACTTTCATATAACTCATGTAATTCCTGAATTCCACCAAAAAATATTATTTCAATTTCAATCTTTTTGATTTTCTGATCTAAAGCTTCTAAATCTTTTCTATATTCTAAATATTGAGATTCATCTCTATTATTTAATTTTCGGATATTATCAGAATGTAATGTTTCAAGATCTACTTTTTGTAATAATAATCGTTTTAATAAATCACTATCTGCAAATGGTGAATCAGCATCACCACAAGTTTTTATTTCTTCAATTACTTTTTCTAAAATTTCTATTCTAGCTATTTGTATTTCATTCATATTTAGTTCCTTTATATGACTTAATATATAATCTACATTTTAATAGGGATTTTGGTATCCTTATATTAAAAATGTAAATAAATGTATATTTATTAAGTATTTGAGTAATTATACTCAATTCATTAATAAATGTCAAGGGAATACTCAAAATATGAATACAAATATTAATTTTCTTACTATTAGATCTAAATTAGGTCTAAATCAAACGGAATATGCTAAAAAACTAGATAGTTCTCAGAATCTAATTTCAAAATATGAAAAAGGACAAGTAGAACTTCCATATAAAATTATTAATAATTTGAATAAGGTATTCAATATAGATATAAATTGGCTACTTACTGGAAATGGTGATATGCTAATAGCTAACCATATATTACCAGTAGGAACTGATATAAGTGCAAATAATTTATTAGTCTTAACTCCTGATGAACATGAAAATCTTGCATCTGATGAACATGCAAGTTTAATAGCTGATAATCAAAAGAAGTATGGAGCATCTAAAGTAGATATACTAATAAATGATATTAAGCAGTTATCTACAAAAAGACAAGAGTATTATTATCATAGAGTTAAAGCTGATTTATTGGATGATGAGCTGTAGATGGAGAATGTTAAAGATCTAGTTCTAAAGATAGCAGAAATGTCAAATGATTAAAATTATTGAAGGAATAAAAGAGACTTTGATCTCAAGGCTCAAGAATTTATTTTTAGTAAATTTTATTTTAGCATGGTCAGTTACTAATTGGAAAATAACACTTGTAATGCTATTTAGTGAGAAAACCATTGAAAATAAAATAGATTTTATAAAAGAAGCACCAAAAGACTTATGGCTTATGCTAATAATACCACTCATATTAACATTTATATATATATTCTTATTACCAATATTTAATTTATGGTTAAATAAACAATATAAAAGGTTTGTTAGTAAGCATGAAGATATAGAAAAAAATAAAAATTTAAAAGAATATTACAAAGAGCTACTTGATGTAGAAAAAGAGAAAATTAAAGCTACAGAATTTGTAAAAGAAGATATACTTAATGATAGAGAAGTAGCTAAACTTGATTTACAAAAAGAAAAAAATGAAATTGAAGAAGCAGAATTATTAATCTTAAAAGAAAAGAATGAAGAAGAACAAAAAAATGTTAATATATTAAAAGAAAAGAATGAAGAAGAACAAAAAAATGTTAATATATTAAAAGACAAGAACGAGGAAGAACAAAGGAGTAGAGAAGAATTAGATAAAAAAATTATAACTGATAATAAATTGATTAAGATAGAAGAAAGAAAATATAATACAAATAATACAAAAGAAATAACAATCAAATTAGAAGCTCTTAATAAAGGTTATAAAGATTTAGAAAATAAAAATGAAGAAGAACAAAAGAAATTTATAGATATTAAAAAATTATTTATAGATAACAATAGAATATTAGAAAGTACTAATAATGATCATATTCTTAGAACAAACAAAAAACTTGAAGATTTAAATAAATCATTACTAAATAGTAAAAACAATAATATAAGTGGTGCATTAATTGAACATTATAATTATAAAATCAAGGAAACACAAAAAGAACTTGAAGATTTAAATATTTTAGCAGAAAAATATAATAGATTACATTCCTTAGTTGATAATTATAAAATCAAGGAAGCACAAAAAGAACTTGAAGATTTAAATAAATCATTACTAAATAATAAAAACAATAATATAAGTAGTGCATATTTTAAAATAGTTCAAGTAAATAGAAATAGATACTTTAGTTGGGGTTTACATAAAGATAATGGTGAAATAGTTATGTCAAGTACCAGTAATTTTAAAACTTTAGATTCAATAAAAGCAAATATTAAAATAGTTCAAGATTTTTGTAGTAATAAAGCTAACTACGAAACAATAGTACTCAAAAATATTGATTTTCATTTTCTATTTACCGTTAATAATTTAAAAATAGGAATAGGAGAAACTTTTTATAATAATTATAATTTAAATCTTGCAATAGACTTTTGCCAAATAAATGGTGGTACACAGATAATAATTGAAGATTACTGATTGTTAGCAAATTAAAAAAAGGAAGGAAATAAATATGGATTTTACAGAATTACGAAAGATTAAACGTCGACTTGAGAAAGAACCAAAAGTAAAGTTACTATTACCGCATACCTTTTCATTTAAGCGACAAGGTATTAATAGTTTTGACACTCTACTTTCTTGGTTTGATTGGAATTTATATAATAGACAAGTAGTTATAGATTTTACACATTGCAAATCACCAAATTATCAAGCATTATCATTAATAGTTACTTATATATGGAAACTTAGAATGCAAGGCTGTAGAATAACTATAGAACTAGATAATGAATTGGGTGGAGCAAGTGCAATGTGGAAAAGAATGGGTGCTCATGAGTTTATTCAAGTTTTAGATAATGAAGATTTAAACTTTATTAGTCATGATATGCAACCACTTTTTGCTATTAGAAACAATAAAGATTTTAATCAAGTACTTGCAAAGACAGAATCATACATTAAAGATGTGGATGCAGAGTATTTAAAGACATTACGATATATAATTAGTGAATTACTATACAATACTATGGAGCATGGTTCTGGTATAAAAGACATTATTCCATCAATGACACAATTTAGTTGGTATCAGAAAGCTGATGAACTACAGTTTATTATTGCTGATTGTGGTATTGGAATAAAAAAACATCTTGAACAAACTTATCCTGGATATGATACTCATGCTGATGCAATTAAAGATGCAATAAAGCCTCAAGTATCTGGAACATTTAATGTAACAAATGAATATAAAGCAAAAAATAATGCTGGTATGGGAATGTTTATATCAACAAACATTATTAAACGACTAAATGCAGATATACATATATTATCTATGGATGGTCTTGTGCATGTTTCACCAAGAGATATAACATCAAAAATATTAAAACATAAATGGCCAGGTACCATTGTACTTGTAACTATTAAACTTGATAAAAATACAGATTTTATTTTAACAAAAGCTATGCAAGAATTTAGAGAAGTTGCAGTTGAGGAACAAATGAAAGCAGATAATGCTGAAAAAGAAGATATATTTTATATAAATATTAATAATCATTTTGGACCTTATGCTGAAGATAAAAGTGCAGCAATAAAATTTAGAGATAAAAAATTATTTCCTAAAATTAAACAGGGTAAAAATATTAAAATAGATTTTAGTGGAGTTGAAACTGCTCCTCATAGTTTTTTAAGTGCATTACTTGCTTCACCAATTAAAACCATGAGTATGACAGCATATAAAAGATTAAAAATAGTAAGTGCATCTTCAGATATTAGAGAAACTATTGATTTTATTTTTGATGATAATACTTGATAAACTCTACTAAATAGAAAGGTAAATAAATGGAAATAGAAGCTAGTGATAATCGAAACTATAATAAAGAGTTAATATTATGGGTTGGGATTTTAATTATTACAATAAGTTCATTATATGTATTTTATAACAAATTTACTATAGATACATACTATACAACTTTCAATAAAGATACAATTAACAACATAAACAAGCAACACTTTATAGATAAAGAAACTCTTTTAACTTCTTATGAGCAATATTTAAAAAATTATAAACATAATACTTCTGGGTTAGAAAAACAATATTTATATGAAAATAGCAATTTAAAAAAATTCATTCGATTTAATAATAAAGAGAGAATGGAACTTTTAATAGATAATTATTATATATTTGGTGAATATGAAAAGAAAAATAGTAGTATAAATATATATTTAATAGTAAAAAATAAATCTAAACTGAGCAATAAATATCATGTGCAATATAGTAGTACTCATAAATTAATATATGAGATTGAGTATGATTCATATAAAAATATAGAAAATGACATATATATATCTAATATAAAAAGAGTACGTGTTAAATATTTCAAAAAAATTATAGAATCACTAAGTAAGGAAAAGAAAGAAGATTTATATAAAATAATTAATTCAAATAAGTTTGATGAAGTATTAATAGCCTCAATAAAAATGAATACTAATTTATTAAATAAAATAATTAAACATGAAGCACAAGAAAGAGAAGATATATTTATAACAATTAGCAAATCATTTAAAAAAGTTAATAATTCATATCATGAAGCATATCAAAATAAATTAAATGAAGACAATATAATTCCACAACTTTTTGATATCTTTTTAAGATTTTCACTAATGTCAATTTTAACTACATTAATATTTATATCAATACTACAAATTAAAAAGATTTTAACCATTCAATTAAATTTTAAGACACATAGTAAATTATTAAATATTATAAAGAATGAAGATATTTTAAAAGATAATGTAGAGAATAATGATAAAATCATTACACAGCTACTTAAAATATCATCTGATAATAATAATTCACAAGATAAATTAAATGATACTATAATAGAAAAATTAATCAATACAATAAAAAGTTAAATAATAAAATAAGGACAAATAAATGAAACTATCAAGTAAATTAAATGAAATACACAAGTTAAATATAGTAGGTGACTTCTTCGGTATAACTAATAATACAAATAATAGAACTACTATTGCAAATATAATTAGCAGCAAAATAAAAATACAAAAGTTAGAAGATTTAGAATTATTTAAAGAAGAAATAAAGAAACTAAAAACAAGCTTTTTATTCACAACTTCAAATGATTCTGTAGTTGTAGCTACTGATAAAAGCCTAGTGCAACTAAAACAACTAATTAATAAGTTAGTGGTGGGAAGTAAAGTTTTAGTAGATGTTGGACTAACTATAAAGCCTATTACTAAAGAACATTCAATATCTATACAATTAAGCAATACAAATAACCTAGAAAACATAATTACTGATATATCTGCATTAAATAAATATATAAACCAAGTAATAACACATAAAGACATAGATGGTGAATTAACTATAAACAATTGGGAAAATGGTTCTTACTGGTTAGATTTAAGCCTAAAATCTGCTCAAGCAGTAACTTTAATATCAACAATTGCTTGGTCAAGTACTGTTATAGCAAAGAAATATATGGAAGTTGAAATATTTAATCAACAAGCAAAATCATATATGACTAAAAATGAAAGCTTACAAGATTTAAAAGAAGGACAAAAGAAATTAATACAGGCTATGATAGATGCAGAAGCAAATTATATTTATGATGAGAATATTAAAAGTAAAGAGTCTGCTGCACATAAGAATGATTATATTGAAAGACTAAAAGGTACAATAAAAATGTTTTCAGAACAGATACAAAAAGGTGCTGAAGTACATCCAAGTTTAATGGAGCCTGAAAAATCTACAAACTTATTTCCAGATTTTGCAAATATTGGAAAAATTGAATCTAAAATTAAACAAATAGCAGAATAAAATAAAGGATATAAAATGATAAATGCAGAAATAGCAAGTAAAATAGGATTTAATAGTCAATTTGACACTACAGAAGGCTTAGTAAGTGATTTTCTAGACATTCAAGATATGCTTAAAAATGCTACATCACTTAATCAAGAGCAAATATTAGAATTCTATTTATCAGCACAATTAAGTAAAGATTCTAATGATGACTTAGCAAATGATACTATTGCAATATATAAATTATTAGAAAAAGAAAAAGGATAATATTTGAGTAAATTAATATATCTAGTAGATGGGATAATATGTAGAACAACTATATCTGCTATTTTTGAAAGTCAAGGTGTTAGTAATATTGAATCCAAAATACTTATGTTACCAACTAATGGTTATCAATTTAATTATGAATCTAATAAAGCACATGCATCAAAATATGATATGCAAAATTGTGATGAAAAATCTAATTATGTATTTAATAAAGATTCCTCTGAAAAATTAAATGAAATTATTAATAGAATAGATGATGATACTAAATACTCCAATATTGATATTTTGGAGATAGCATTGTTATATTTTAAACAACAATATACTACAGAATTTAATCTAAAAACAAGTGATAATAAATATAAAACACTTCTATTAAGCCAATGCTGGGATAAATATTTAGATAATAATAAGATATTAAGTGACTTATGTAATAATAATTGTAATATTATTATATGTTATAAATAAAAGGATATATACATGAACTATAAAGATTTGGAACAATTAATAATTGAACAAGAATGTGATATTACATCAAATGCATTTAATTCTAAGGTAAATACATTATCTAAAGATACTTTATTAGATTATATTTTAAATTGTACTATAGATTCTGCAACTACTTACAGAAAAGATAGAACAAATAGTAGATCATTATTTATTGATGCTTTTATTAAGAGTAACAATTCTTTAAATAATGTATTTAAACAAGAGAACTGTTCACATAAATATAATAAAAATACTGATATAACTTCATTATTTAAAGATAATCACAATAGACCAAATTTAGATAAAAAAGTTAAGATCACTTATTATACACGAACCCATCATTCTTCTAAATATCAAAAAGAATTAAAAAATGCAGAATCTAAAACCAAAAAGATAGAAATCGCAAAAGACAATATTAGTATGATATTTCAAGCAGTAGTAGATTTATATATAGAACTATCTAGTACATCGCCTATTCTTAAAAATATACTAAATAAATTAAAAAATGAGTTTGAATTATTTGAGTATAAAACAGTTAAAAGTATTCATCTTTATGGTGAACTGTATTCTGTTAATATTATGGATAGTGATGATTTAAAGATAGCATTCTTTTTAGGACAAAATTTAGCAAAATACTTTGAAGATAATAATGAAATTGAAAAAAAGAGAAGTATTCAATTACATATGATTTCTGTAATGAGTTTTATAGTAAAAGCTTCAACAGGATCATCATTAGATATAGATATGTTTTCCAAATTACAACAGTCTATAATAAGAGATGATACAGAGAGTTCATATGGAAAATATGGTATATATTCAATATTTAAAGGATGTTATAATATTACATCATTTTATGATAATGAAATTAAAAAATCATTATTATAAAGAAATATAAATATATTTTGATAATTTAACTTAATTGAAGATTAAAAGTATGAGTAATGCAGAGCTAGAATTAATATTAAAAGATGATACAACTACGCATACATTCATGTTAACACCACATGAAGTATTATTACTTATAAGTATGCCATATAAACTAATGAGTTCTAATGAACCAGACTTAAAACCATCACATATAAATATTCAATCTAATATTCCACTTGATATTTATAGATTATGGAATGAGCTTGAGTTTAAATTTAATGATAAGAGCATATTAGTAAATGTAAATTTTAAAGAGTTAGAAAAAGAATTAACTAGAATATGGGAAAACTTAGCTCAAGGAAATTCTGAAAAGTTACAGCTAAAATAAGTAAAAAGAACCCCAGTCTTACGAAGTAACTGAGGAACAAATAAAGTAGTGTTTTGTATTATCCAGAATAAGTGTAATTATTACTTTTTATCTTTCCAGTCTCTTAGCACAGATAGGGCGTGCCAAAGAGTAGGTCCAACAGTAGCAATAACCATTGCTTCATAAATTCCCATAATTTTCCTTTCAAAGAGAATCCACCCCTATCCCAACTTATGGGTTAACGAAGTCCACAAGTTACTACAATAAAAAAGCCCAGCCCAAAGGACCAGACTATTTTATTTCTCTTCTTTTGAAAGTACATAAATCTATGTTTTTCTATCTGAATGTTTATTTTAAGTCCTTCTCACTACAAAAAGACTGGCGTCAGGAGTTAGTCTAACTAGAAGAACGTGTTCGGAGGTTTTTCATACTTGTATTTTATCTACTACAACCTTAAAGTTTCTTTATGCTTTTAAATACTCAAATACCTTATTCAAGCCTTTAGCAGCAGTATCAGTTCTAACTTTTGAATATCTACCTGTAATATTTGTATTAGTATGCCCTAAAATAGCAGCAACTGTTTCAAGTGGTAAATCTAATTCATTAACAGATATTTCACCTATTAAATGTCTTAAATCATGAATAGTAACATTTGCTTCAATACCAGCTGCACTTAAAATTCTATTCCATGCTCTTCTAATATCTTTAAACTTTTCACCTGTAACTGGTGATCTAAATATTAATCCACTTCTATGTTCTGAATTAATAAATACTTCTAGTAATTCTGAAGTAATCTCATAAATCATATTTCTTTTAGCTTTATTAATATCATAACCAACTGTATAAAGTTTTTTATCAATATTTAACATACCCCATTCCATACTTAACACTTCATTTAATCTCCTACCATGAACTAGAAATGTAAATATTCCACGATATATCATTTCATCATAATTAATAATTGTATTAAACAATCTTTTACTCTCATCATTAGTTAATGGATATGTTCTAACATTATCAAATTTTGGTATATCAAGATATCTAGCTGGATTATCTTTTGCATACTCATTCTTAAGAGCATAATTAAAAATTGATGAAATAGTATTTCCAATATTTTTAGCAGTTTTAGGTGAGTTTATTTTAAGTGAATTATTTATAATAGTTTGAACATCATGATTTCTAATTTTATTAATACTCTTTTTGGCCAAAGATTTTTTAATATGATTTTTCCAATGTCCTTCTTTAGCAGCTATTGTTTTTTCTGAATTAGACTTTGAACTTTTTATATGATCTAAATACATATCCCAAATATTCTCAAGAGTTAATTCTTTATTTACATAATTACCTTTTGATGCAATCTCTTTTAACTCTTCTTTTTTAATAAATGCAATCTTATCAGTAGTCCTATATTCATCATTTGAATACCCTACTACTTTTCTATATTTTTTAGCAGCTACAATAAATACAGCAATAAATACTTTTCCTTTAATATTATCATTATAATATTTTAGTCCATCATACTTGGTTGGTGATAGTTTTGGAAATGCCAATATAAATCCTTTATCAAGGTGTCCTTTTTAGGTGTCCTTTTGTATTGTAAATATATGTATATTTATTAAATATAACTATAGTTAATATTAACTTAACTATTGTTAAAACCCCATATAATAACAATTTTGTAAATTTAAGTATATATTGTATAGATTTCTCATAACCCGTAGGTCGCAAGTTCAAATCTTGCTTCCGCAACCAATCAAAACCCCTTATAAATACTAGCTTTACAAGACATTCAAATTAGCTTATTTTTCTAAAAAAATGTGAAAGTGTCA
>Ga0164318_10007020_pt1 | contig 10918 bp, 8 predicted proteins | sample GuaBasSedimGuay9_FD_113734 | JGI IMG/M metagenome (GOLD analysis project Ga0164318, IMG submission 113734) | Subseafloor sediment microbial communities from Guaymas Basin, Gulf of California, Mexico - Guay9, Core 4571-4, 0-3 cm | ecosystem: Environmental > Aquatic > Marine > Hydrothermal vents >...
AAAGAATTCTTGCAAAACAAAAGATATGTAACCCAATTCGTAAACCCAGTGATGTCCAAAATAAGTCGTTTTCCTGATTCAAGTCCAATATTTCGAACACTTAAGATGGCAAGATCGAGATAGTCGTGAATTTAGGTTCCATCATTGGGATTCCTACTGGCAAATGAAATCAGTTTTTGGACAGGCATGCCGTAACCTATAAATTTGTAAAAGATTCTAGACTCGGGTTGTATATTTAATCTATAATAGCTGATTGGACAAGGATGTTGACTGATTAATAACAAATTTTGCCGGAGGTATTGAAATGGACACAAATCCCTTGCATCAGATAATGAGACCTTCATCCGTTGCAATAGTAGGGGCAAGCAACCATCTGGATAAGATGGGTACCATAGAATACCTTAATCTTGTTAACAGCGGTTTCCCCGGGGAAGTCATGCCAGTGCATCCCACAGAGAAAGAGGTGTTTGGTAAGAAGGCGTATCCAAGCATAAATGACCTTGACCATGCTCCGGACCTTGCTGTCCTGGTCGTACCAACATCCCTTGTCCCTGAGATGCTGGAGGACTTTGGGAGGCTTGGTACACGCTATGCGGTAATAGTGACGGCAGGTTTCAAGGAGACAGGGGATAGTGGCAGGGAGCTTGAGCAAGAGATAGTTGATATTGCATCCCGTTATGGCATGCGTTTCATTGGGCCTAACTGTATGGGTATAATAAACACTGAGCTCCCGCTTAATATATCGGTTATGCCGCTCAAAAGACTGAATGGTAAGCTGGGCCTTGCTTCCCAGAGCGGCACCTATGTTGCTCAGACTTTATCTTACCTATACGACCGTGGTGTTGTGTTCAGCAAGGCAATAAGCGTTGGTAACGAGGCAAATATTGATGTGGTTGATTGCCTGGAGTACCTTGGGCAAGACGAGTCGACAAAGGCCATTGCCCTATACCTCGAGTGCATACGTAGGCCGGATAGATTTCTTGAAGTGGCGAAAGGTATAGATAAGCCCATAGTGGCGCAGTACGTTGGCGGAACCCAGTCAGGTGCCCGGTCTGGCTCCAGCCATACAGGTGCCATGGCCGGCCCGGATTATGTCTATGACGGCCTGTTTGAACAGGCAGGTGTTGTACGAGTGGACACGATCGAGGAGCTTTACACAATAGGCTGGGCACTCGCATGCCAGCCAGCGTCAAAAGGCAGGCGCGTGGGTATACTTACAAACTCAGGTGGTCCTGGGACTGCCATAGCAAATGCATGTGATAAACTAGGACTTGAGGTTCCTGAGCTATCTGAGACCACTCAGTCAAGGATAAAGGAATACATACCACCCCACGCAAGTGCTAGAAACCCGATTGACCTTACCTTTCACATAGACATGACACCCATGACCCGCTACATACCGGATATATTACTCTCCTCTGGGGAGGTTGACGGCCTCATAATACACGGTATAATGGATACAGGTTTTTTCTCCTACATGATGCCGGTAATAGAGAAGGCCTTGGATGCCAAGGGTGAAGATATACTAAAGGCCATGGAGTTGAAGCTTGACCGACTAGTGGAAATGCCTTGGAAGTACGACAAACCAATTGTAATATCAACCTTTTTCGGCAGAGAGGACCACAGCACCAGGACTTTCCATGAATCCTGTATCCCTACATTTGATTCGCCCGAGAAGACCGCAAAGGCAATGTATGCACTGTACAAGTATGCAAATAGGAGGTTTGGGTCACGACCTGTACCCAAGGAAGATTACCCAGTGCCGGAAGAGGCAAAGGACATAATGAAAGGTCTTATCCAAACCATGGATAGTGGTAAAATCGCACTGGACGAGTACACGGCGAAAAGAATACTTAGAAGCTATGGCATCCCAACCACCAAAGAAATGCTTGTGAACAGTATGGATAGTGCCCTAGGTGCAGCGCGGTCTATAGGCTACCCGGTGGTGCTAAAGGCATGTTCCCCTGAGATACAGCACAAGACAGAGAAAGGAGTTGTTCACATTAACATAATGGATGAGTCCGGGTTGAAGGAGGCGTTTGCGGACATAAGGAAAAAAGTACCGGACTCAAGCGTTCTAGTCTCGGAGATGGTAAAGGGAGAGAGGGAGCTCATGGCTGGTGTTACGTATTTTCCCGGGTTCCCGCCTTGCGTGATGTTTGGCCTTGGCGGTATATTCACCGAAGCACTTAAGGATAATGTGTTCCGTGTCGCGCCCTTGAGTGAAGATGATGCCCGTTCCATGTTGATATCTATCTCAGCGAGTAATGTCCTTGGGTCATACAGGGGAATGGATCCTGTTGACAGTGATGCCCTGGCATCAATCCTGGTAAAGCTGGGCTATGTTTCACTTCACTTCCCGGAGATAAAGGAGATCGATCTGAATCCCATAATTATCAGTGGTGAGAGACCTGTGGTTGCCGATGCCCTGTTCGTAGTGGAGGCCTGGAATGGTGGAAAATGAGAAGATAAGGGAAATGCTGGATGCCTATCCTGAAGACGGCAAGATTCCATGCGCAGTTGCACATTATATCGCGGCTTTGCTGTCTGTGGCACCTATAAGGGTAGCCAAGGTGATAAACCAGATGGGTCTGAAGATTTACCAGTGCCAGCTTGGCCTTTTCGGCTACGGCAGGAAAGGGGTTTCGAGTTACAAGGTCATTGGCAGGGAGGTGGATATTCCACAAAGGTTCAAGGAACTGCTTGAAGAGGAGACAGGGGGAGAGATGGTTGTATCCTGCGAAATGCTGTGGGATATCGCTGAAGAAGTTGGAGTAACGCGTTTTGAGGCAGGTAACGCTGCCGATGCCTACGGGTACAAGATAACCCCGTGCCAGCTAGGTTGCTTCTAGGGGGGATATGTCCAGGAAGAAGAAAAGGTTTTGTGCCTACTGCGGTAAGCCATTGATAAGTACGCAGATAGAGGGCAAGATACGAGAATACTGTCCGCATTGTGATGTTGTTTTCTACGAGAACCCATTGCCTGTATCCAGTTCTATTGTTGTTAACGATAACAGGGAGATTCTCCTTGTAAAGAGGAGAAATGAGCTATACAAGGGCATGTGGTGCCTGCCCATGGGTTTTGCTGAGACAGGCGAAGATGTACGCGGCGCAGCCCTGAGGGAATTGGAGGAAGAGGCCGGTATAGAGGGGGAAGTTGTAAGACTTATTGACGTGGATACGGTTGATAACTATTATTATGGCAGCCTAGCCATAGTTACGTACGAGGTAAAGGCTGTTGGCGGTATTCTCAGGCCAGGTGACGATGCGATCGAGGCTAAGTACTTTCCCATATCAGATCACCCGCCCCTTGCATGGTCTTCAAACGAGAAGGCCATAAATATATACCTGGATTTTTACAGAGACATATGGGCCATGCTTGATTCCTTTGAACAACTTTTCCCTGAGCTGACTACTGAAGAGATTCTTTTTGACTCAAAGAAGAAAATGAATCAGAGGTCGTTTCTATCAAATATCCTAGTCAAGATAATCGAGAGAGATTTCAAGCAGATCTCCGAAAAGTGGGTAGGTGACGTGGAAAAGAACATACCCTCTCTCAAGGATCACCTGGACTTGTTGAACAGTATAAACTCAAATATACTGGATAGTATACAGCTGTGGCTAAAGGGTTACAGAAAAAAGATTGATTTCTCTCCTTTCCTTGATGCAGGCTCCAAGCTGAGCAAAAGGGGTGTGTTCCTTCCTGATGTGTTGAATGCAATGGCTTTGAGCAGAAAGGCCATATGGATACACGTGTTGAAGCAGAATATACTATTATCTCCACTTGAGATATACACTGCACTTGAGCTTAACAACAGGATTATTCTGTTCTATGACAAGGTGGTATATGCACTTTCCTTTGGATATGTAAAGTAATCTCGGAAAAGGGTTGGTCTATTTCTTCCAGATGCTGTTTCCTTCCACCATGGATCTTATGGGGAGCGCAACCATGGGTATTATTACACACTTCAGTATGTCACCCGGTAAGAATATCAGCATGCCTGCCTTTATGCTGAACGTTATTGCATCTGGCTTCATCAGTATGTACTGAAGGTAGAAGGCAAGGTAAGGCATGCCTAGAAGGTATATAACTGAGGTTCCTATGAGGCAGGCAATAAATATGCGGGCTTTGGTGTACGCCGTTTTTTCAAGGTAAAGACCGACTGCATATGGAGCGCACATAAAACCAAGCAGGAAACCAAACGAAGGTTTCATGATATAGGATATACCTCCACCACCCGAGAAAACCGGGAGTCCAAGGAGGCCGGTGATAACGTATACAACCTGGCTTATACTACCTTCCACAGGCCCCAGGATTACACCTGCAAGCAGAACAGAGAACGACTGAAGTGTGATTGGTACAGGTGCTAGCGGTACCTTTACAATGGAACCGGCAGCTGTCATTGCAGCAAACAAGGCTATCAACGTTATTCTCCTTGGTTTCATGCACAACGTCACTAGCACATCAACCCTAATAGGTAAACATTACTTGGGTATAAACAGGTTTAGATATGCGTGATGTTATAGCACGGTGTAATGATGGGGATAGATACCCGCCCCTGCGTTTATTTTACCAGACCAGGCAAGGACAATTTTGCCATGTCGTGGGCCAAATTGTATTTGCACTTTGGCAGGTGATGCTATATATTATTTACATACCTTACTATTATTATATGTCCTTTCCTAAGACATCTTTTTGGAGGTGAAAGTCATGCAAGTAGAGATAACATGGCTAGGTCATGCAAGTGTCATGATAGAAGGGGCAGGGTTGCATATCTATGTGGATCCCTGGAAACTTAAGGGTGATTTGCCTGTAGCAGATATTGTGCTGGTCACTCATGAGCACTATGACCACTATTCCGAAGATGACATCAGGCGTATAAAGGCAGAGGATACCGTTGTTGTTTGTTCGTCCAAGAGACCTCTGGTTGATGAGGTAATGTTGCCGGGTGATAATAGAGTGATAAAGGGTGTTAAGATTGAAGCCGTACCTGCATACAATATCAAAAAGGATTTTCATCCAAGGGCCAATAACTGGGTAGGTTACATGGTTGACCTGGATGGTATGAGGATATACCATGCCGGTGACACAGATAGGATACCGGAGATGAAAGGTCTGGGGGTTGACGTGGCGATCCTTCCTGTGGGGGGAACCTACACCATGGATGCTGAAGAGGCAATTGCAGTGATAGGAGATATAAAGCCCAGGCACGTAATTCCCATACACTTTGGAGACATCGTAGGCAGCAAGGCGGATGCCGAGAGATTGCTACAGGCCAAGACGGCCAGTATACATATCCTCGATCCAGGTGGAAAGGTCAAGTTAGATTAAGAAGATGGATGAAAGAGTCTCCCAGATATCATCAGTGCTGGGCAATGCACCTTTTGGCGTGGTGGTGCTGAATGCCGAGGGCAGGATAATTTACACAAACCCTCAGTTCAACTCTGCGGTAGATTCCGAGGGCATACCAGTAACAGGAAGGTCCATATACAACCTTATACCGGAGCTTCTATGGGACTACAGCGTAATTAACAATATAAAGAGACTCATTGATACGGGAAAACCCTTTTATACAGTGGTGGAGACCCTTAGTTCAAAGGGAATAAAGGGGGCTGACTTTGTCAACATAAACGGTTACAAGCAGGACGATACCTATATACTTATAACAACGATAGAAAGTGGATCTTTCAAGAAGGAGACACGTTACAAGAAAGTTATACAGGTAGCACCTGACTCTATCATAATAATGAGAAAGGGCGTTATAACCTTCTGCAACCCTGCCTTTGCGGGTATAATCGACTTGCCATACGCGAGCATAGTAGGCCGCGAGATTTTCGAGTTCGTATCAGACAAGGACATAGAGACCCTCTCCCCCCTAAAGGACGACCAGATAAGGGAATTCAATGCAACAATCGAGGTAATGACATCAAAGGGCAGGAAAATACTAGGCGGTAAATTCCATCCCATAGAGGAAAGTCCTGGTATGACCATGGCCATATTAAGGGATGTAACAGAGAAGGTTGCCTTAGAAAAAAGGCTTTTAAGGCAAAATCAGGACCTCTCTGTTATAAACCTTATATCAGAGACCTTGAGCTCTTCTCTGGAAGTGGAGAAAATGCTTCATAAGACCTTGGATAAGGTGCTAGAGGTGATGGGTATAGAGGCGGGATGGATATATTTTTTGGACGAGAAGGAGAATATCCTTGAATGTGTGTGTTACAGCGGGATATCCGAAGAGATTGCAAGGCACATAGATAGTCTGAAAGTCGGTGAAGGGCTGGCAGGAAGTGTTGCATCTACTGGCAGACCTATAATAATAGAGAACGTGTCAGATGATCCCAGACTTACCAGGTTTGTATTAAAGGAAAAGGGCATGCGTTCTTTCGCATCCATCCCTTTAAAGTCTAGAACCAGGCTCATCGGTGTCATGGACATTGCCTCTTACGGGAGCAGGGAATTCTCACAGGATGACAGGCATCTGCTTACGAGCATAGGCCTTCATATGGGCATGGTGACAGAGAATGCACTCTTGTTCAAGGAAGTTGCGGATACATCCAAAAGGCTCAGAAATGCCATAAAGATAATCAAGGAAAGAAACCTGGAATTGAGAAACCTTATATCTACTGTCTCTCATGATCTCAAGAGTCCCCTCATTGCTATAAATGGTTTCATGAAACGTCTCATGAAATCTGCTAGGCCCAAACTTAATGATAAAGAGCTCGAGTACGTGGAAGCCATCATGGACAGCGGAAGACGAATGGAAAAGTTCGTTGCAAATCTCCTTGCGTTTTCATCCGTGGGAAGGCACAGGGTAAAGAGGGAAAAGGTTTCACTCCAGGAGGTCTTGGATGGTATTATCCGGGACGTGGCCCAACAGTTAGAAGAAAAGAATGGCAAGATAATACTTGCTGATGACATGCCTGAAGAGATAGAGACTGACAAGACAAGTCTTATACAGGTCTTCTCCAACCTCTTGACAAACGCTATAAAGTATTCATCGCCCAAGAGGGATCTTGTTATACGAATCAACTATGGTCTCAAGGACAACATGCACGTCTTCTCTGTGAGTGATAATGGTATGGGTATACCGTCAAGACATGCCGATGCAGTATTTGATCTTTTCTTCAGGACTTACGAAAACGTTGCCGAAGGTGATGGCCTTGGCCTTTCCATTGCAAAGAAGGCAGTAAACTCCATGGGTGGCGATATCTGGCTTGAGTCTGTTGAAGGTCAAGGCTCAACATTCTACTTTTCAATACCCTTGGAAGAGGCGGGTGAAGGTGCCTTGCAATGAAAATACCGGAGTGTTTGGCCTTGACACCCGGCCAGGCCGAATGTATAGACTCGTTAAACAAAGGGCCGCTAGCTCAGTGGGAGAGCGCTACCTTCACACGGTAGAAGTCACAGGTTCAAATCCTGTGCGGCCCACCACTTGTTAATCATCTTGCTTGGCCTTTCATATTACAGAAAGCACACTATTGTAGTGTTTTTCCCTTGCATCGTCGGGGAGTTCCAGGAATGCATTGATATTCTCCAGCATGTCCTTCTTGTCTTTCATAAGCCTGCCTTGGACATGTATGTAATTATTGGCGTGGTCAGAGAGTATCACCGTACCCTCTGCATCTAGGCGTTCAATGAGTTCCTTTAACTCCCTTACTGTGCCTTCGGGTGTTTGCGGTACAAATTCTCCTGACTTTATCCTTGGTATAAGCCTGGATGCAGGGTGTATCCACAACCTCCTTATCCTAAGGAATTGAGGTTTTACCGCATTTACAACATCGGCTGATTCTCTTACATGTTCTTCCCACCACAACTCGCCACCCAGTCCAGTAAGGAAGTAAAAGCTTATTTCCATGCCTGCTTCTTTTACCTTAAGGCCGGCCTCTATATGCTGTACCTTGCTTGCTCCCTTTTTGTGGAAAGCAAGTATTCTGTTTGACCCACTTTCCATCCCAACGTGTATACGGTCAAGCCCACAGGCGTGTAACTCTTTAAGTTCCACTAGGCCCTTTTTCCACAGGCTGGAAGACCTGCCGTATGCTGTAACACGCCTTAAAGACGGAAACCTTTCCCTGAGATATCTTATGACCTCGACCAGGAAACCTGTGTCAAGAGCCATTGGGTCTGCATCTCCCAGAAATGCGGTCTCAAAAATATCCCCGTGTAGTTCCAGGAGAGCAACTATGTCCTTTTTCATCTCTTCCAAGGACCTCAGGGAATATCTCTCTCCGTAGAGATCGTAGATGCCGCAAAAGAGGCACCTGTTCCAGCTACAGCCTCGAACTACCTTTACAAGTAGACTCATTGCCTCGCTGGGTGGCCTTATAACGAGCTGTTCAGGTATGGTAATCATACATATATTATAGCCTCATTTGAGGTGCCTTATCAAGGCTGCATCATAGACCTGCCAGGATGTTGGAAAGGGCCTTTTCCATGCACTCAGTACCGGAGAGCCAGAAATGGTCTGCGCCATCGCACAGTATTAACCTGTCTTCTTTTACAATGCTACCAAGGGCATGCATGTCCGAGAACTGGTCGTTTGTGCCTGCGATTATCCATGTCTTAGTCTCTTTAAGCGCTGGAAACTCAAACATGGTACTCGGAGGGGATATCAATACTGATCTGAGTGGGTTTTGACTTGCATATCTGGCTATTATCCATGCACCGAATGAGTAGCCAATGAGGATTTTTACATCTTTCGCATACCTTACAACTGTATCCAGGTCTTCCAGCTCACCTTCTCCTTGTGTATGTTCTCCCTGGCTCTTTCCCGTGCCCCTGAAGTTAAACCTTATGGTCGTGTAACCCTTATCCACGGCAATGTCGCTAGCCAGCTTTACCACATGATTATGCATATCCCCACCATATAGTGGATGTGGATGGGCCAATATTACGCGTGGTGAATCACCTGGTCCATCCAATATAGCCTCTAACTTTGGATTGGAACCTATCCAGACATGATCCATGAGTGCCTTTATATTAAAATCCTGCCTAGTTTTCAATCTTGGCCTTTGGCACCTTGATTTTTCCCGCTGCACAAGCTTAATAAAGAAACAACGGAATGCAATGTTATTCAATGATATTTTCGTTTGACAATAATCCCAAAATATCGTTTTATCTTTACCTTATGAGGACGAGAAATGGGAGTGGATACTGGTGGTGGTTTGTTTGTATATAAGGGGGGTCGACTTCAGTAAGAAATCCAGGGAAGGCGGCCTCGGCCGCCTTTTTTATTGCTGGCCTGGTGTAAGGTGCGGCTTTAAGGGGGAATTTACCATATGAGCGAGGCTATTTTACTGGGTAACGAGGCCATTGCCTATGGCATACTTGGTGCGGGGGCAAGCGTGGTGACTTCCTATCCAGGAACGCCTGCTTCCGAGATACTTGCCACTGTAATGAAACTGGCTAAGGATGAGCATCTTGATGTGCACGTAGAGTGGTCAATAAATGAGAAGACCGCATTCGAGATAGCCTTTGCCAATTCCATAGCAGGCAGGCGTTCAGCTGTAAGCATGAAGCAGGTAGGCCTTAACGTGGCATCCGATGCCGTGATAAGTGCCTCTTACATGGGGATAAAAGGTGGACTTGTCCTCGTGGTTGCTGATGACCCTGGACCCCATTCGTCCCAGACAGAGCAGGATACAAGGATGTTTGCCATGTTCGCAAAGGTACCGGTGCTAGACCCTTCCAGTCCTGAAGAGGCCATGGACATGGTTCAGCAGGCATTTGAGCTCTCGGAGAAATACAAGACCCCTGTAATACTCAGGCCAACGACCCGCGTATGCCATGCAAGGCAGGGTGTGAGGCTACCTGAGATAGAATGTAGCCATACACCACCAAGCTTTGAGAAAGATCCTTTCCGCTGGGCAGCAACACCTGGACCTAGGCTAAGATTGCACAAGGAGCTTAATGAAAAACTAGACAAAATAGAATTAGATGACATTGCAATGCCCAGGTTGATACTGGAAGGTAGAGGCGACCTTGCCGTAATAAGTTCCGGCGTTGCCTATGCCTACGTAAGGGACATACATGCCATGGGATTAGCCAGGGATATAAGCATATACAAGATTGACATGCCTTATCCCGTGAACAAGAAGTACCTTGATGACATACTTAAAAGACATAAAAAGGTGCTGGTTTTAGAGGAGACCGAGCCTGTCATAGAGCTTCAATTCTCTTCAAGGCAAAAGGTCTCTGGCCGACTTGATAAGACCGTGCCCGGGGCAGGGGAACTCACACCAGATAATGTACGGCAGATTCTGGGGAGTTTTACAGGCATGGAGGAATTTAAGCTACCTGAGTCGCCGGTCCAGAAAAGACCGTCACTGTGTCCGGGATGTGCCCATCGGGCAGCCTTTTTCGCTATAAAAAGGGGTGCACCAAAAGGGATATACACCTCTGACATAGGCTGCTATACCCTGGGTCTTAACCTGGGTGCTGTTGACACCTGCCTCTGTATGGGGGCATCTATAAGCCAGGCATGCGGTTTTTACCATGCATACAAGGGGAAAGACAACAGGCCACCTATTGTTGCCACCATTGGAGATTCCACGTTTTTTCACGCAGGTATCCCGGCCATCATAAACGCGGTTGTCACTGGTGCAAAGTTTGTACTGGTAGTCCTGGACAACGGGACCACAGCAATGACAGGTAATCAACCTACACCTGCTGTTGGCTCGGTTGCAAATGACTTTGATGGTAATAATGTGAGTATAGAGCAGGTGCTCAAGGGTTGCGGGGTAAAGACAATACTTATAAGGGATCCGTACGATGTTCCAAGTTTCACGAGGACGGTAAAAGAGGCGAGAAAGAAGATAGAGGATGAAGGGGTTGTTGCCATAATAGCAAGGCATCCTTGCATAAGAGACAAGATGGTACTGGCTAGCCAGGATGTTTATTCTATTAGAGTAACAGATA
>Ga0164318_10007021_pt1 | contig 10917 bp, 4 predicted proteins | sample GuaBasSedimGuay9_FD_113734 | JGI IMG/M metagenome (GOLD analysis project Ga0164318, IMG submission 113734) | Subseafloor sediment microbial communities from Guaymas Basin, Gulf of California, Mexico - Guay9, Core 4571-4, 0-3 cm | ecosystem: Environmental > Aquatic > Marine > Hydrothermal vents >...
ATAGGTTTAGCTATTTTAGTTATAATTTTTAGAAATCGTGGAACTGTAAGTGTTAGAAGAATGAATATTTTAAAGGGGTAATTTTGTGGAGTTTTTAAATACGTATATTTTAATAATAGTTTTTTCTCCATTATTTAGTTCTTTAGTTGTTGGATTAAATTGTAGAATAATAAATAACAAATTTGCACATTTTATAACTATTTTTATGATGTTTGTATCAAGTATATTATCATTAAAAGTATTATATATGTATTCATTTCAAAATATTCAAATATTTGAAACAACATTATATACTTGGGGTAATGTTTGCGACGTAAAATTTGAAATAGGTTTTTTAATAGATAGACTAACAGCAATTATGTTATTTGTTGTTTCATTCATTTCTTTATTAATTCATATATATACTATTGGCTATATGACAGGTGATACTGGTTATAATAGATTCTTTTCATATATTTCATTTTTTACATTTGCTATGTTAATGTTGGTGTCATCAAATAATTTCATTCAATTGTTTTTTGGCTGGGAAGCTGTTGGGCTAGCATCATATTTATTAATAGGATTTTGGTTTAACAGAGAAACAGCAATCGTTGCTAATATGAAAGCTTTTATTGTAAACAGAATTGGCGATCTAGGATTTTTACTTGGAATAGCTGCAATTTTTTGTTGTTTTGGAACATTCAATTACAAAGAAGTATTTGACAATGTAAATAAACTAATTATTGATAATTCAAATTTATTAAATACATTTTCATACTTCGATTCAGTCTCAGCTGTTACATTTATTTCCATCTGTCTATTTATTGGTGCAATGGGCAAATCTGCACAAATACCATTACATATATGGTTACCTGATTCAATGGAAGGCCCAACTCCAATATCTGCTTTAATTCATGCAGCAACCATGGTTACCGCCGGAATATTTATGGTTTCAAGAATGTCTCCAATCTTTGAATATTCACAAACAGCATTAATATTCATTTTATTTATTGGAACAATAACATGTTTTTTTATGGGGTTGTTAGGCATTGTACAAAATGATATTAAAAGAGTTGTTGCATATTCTACATTATCTCAATTAGGTTTAATGGTTGCAGCATTAGGTGTATCCGCTTATTCTGCCGCCATGTTTCATTTAATTACACACGCATTTTTTAAAGCCTTGCTTTTCCTAGGAGCTGGATCAGTTATAGTAGCTTTACATCATGAACAAGATATACGTAAAATGGGCGGTTTAAAAAAATATATGCCTATAACATATTATACTATGTTAATAGGTAGTTTAGCTTTATGTGGTTTTCCTGGATTCTCCGGTTTTTTTTCAAAAGATTTAATTATTGAATCAATTAAATTATCAACATTACCATATTCAAATATTGCTTATTATTTTTTAATAACAGCTATATTTTTTACATCATTTTATTCATTTCGAATGTTTCTGTTAGTTTTTCATACTAATAATAGACTTGATAAAAAACTTGGTGTAATAAAAGAATGCTCATGGGTTATTACACTTCCACTTGTATTTTTAGCATTTTTTGCCTTATTTTCTGGATGGATGTTATTTGATTATATAATAAATGGATATTTTAGTTTATCAATCTTTGTTAAAGATCTCGATTTTTTAAATAGAATTTTAAATGATTTACATAATAGTAAACATTTATTTTTTCATGGATTTACAGCACCAACATTTTTAATTAGTATATCTGGAATGTTAAGTGCCTGGTATTTATATTCTATTAATATTAAACTTACTGATAAAATAAAACAAAAATTAAATTTAATATATATCATATTAATTCATAAATATGGATTTGATACATTTAATCAATATATTTTAGCTAATAGTGTAAAATTTTGTGGTAAAATTTTATGGAAAATTGGCGATGTTTTTTTAATAGATAAATTAATTGTTAATGGTATTCCATTAATGTTTAAATATTTATCTAAATTTATGCGAAACATACAAACAGGAAGATTATATAATTATGTTTATATAATGATAACTGGTTTTGTATTATTATTATTCGCTTTATCATCTAATGTAACGTAAACAATTTTGGAAAATAGTATGTTTTTAAATATACCTTTATTAAGTTTTATAATTTGGTTACCAATTATTATTGGATGTTTAATGTTAATTTTTAACAATGATAAAAAAAAATTTATTGCTAAAAATTTTTCTTTAATAACATCCATTTTTTCATTGTATTTATGTTATTTATTATATTTAGAATTCAAGCCAGGGTTATGGGAAATGCAATTACTTGAAAATAAAGCATGGATATCAAATCTAGGTATATTTTATACCTTAGGTATTGATGGCATTTCCATGCCATTAATTATATTAACATGTTTAATGACATTTATTGTTATAATTTTTTCATATAATTCTATTAATAAATATGTTAATCAATATAATGCTTATTTTTTAATAATGCAAGGATTAGTATGTGGAGTGTTTGCCTCACTGGATTCTATTTTATTTTACGTATTTTTTGAATCAATGTTAATTCCAATGTTTTTAATAATTGGCATATGGGGTGGGGTTAACAGAATTTATGCTACAATTAAATTCTTTATTTATACATTCCTTGGTTCAGTGTTTTTTTTAATATCATTAATTTATTTACATTATGTATTATATTTTAATAGCGGTGAAATAACATTTTCTATATTAAAATTTCAATCTATTTATTTATCTATTAGTCAACAAAAAATTTTATTTTGGGGAATGTTATTTGCATTTGCAATAAAAGTACCTATGTGGCCAGTTCATACATGGTTACCTGATGCACATGTTGAAGCACCTACTGGTGGATCTATAATATTAGCAGCAATAACTTTAAAAGTTGGTGGATATGGCATAATTAGATTTTTATTACCAATTGTTCCAGATGGTTGTTTAATATTTTCAGATATTATTATTATTTTATCATTTATAGCAATAGTTTATATAGGCTTAGTTGCGATTGTTCAACAAGATATAAAAAAATTGATTGCATATTCATCCATTTCACACATGGGTTTTGTAACATTAGGATGTTTTTTAGTTTTTTCATTTAATTTTAATTCTGAATACTTTAGAGAAGCAATTATAGGCGTTGAAGGCGCAATGATGCAAATGATATCACATGGATTTGTTTCAGGCGCTATGTTTTTATGTGTTGGCATTTTATATAATAGATTACACACAAAATTAATTGCTAAATATGGTGGAGTTGCTCATAAGATGCCAGTTTTTGCATCATTATTTATGATTTTTATTATGGCTAACTCTGGACTGCCCGGAACATCTGGTTTTGTCGGAGAATTATTAATAATACTAACAGCATTTAAAGTAAATTATCTATATGCTTTTTTTGCAGGATTAACATTAATTTTAGGCGCAACATACAATTTATGGATGTATAAAAGAGTAATTTTTGGGAAAATTATTAATTCTGATATATTTAAACTAACTGATGTAATATGGCATGAAAAATATCCTTTATTTTTATTAGCTTTTTTAATTATTCTTTTTGGTATATGGCCAGCACCACTTTTGGATTTAATACATCCATCTATTGAACATTTAGTTTATCAAATAATGCAATCAAAAGTTTTTTAGGTATTTAAATATGTATACTGGATTAATTGTAATGTTACCAGAAATAATAATTTCTGTGATGGCATGTTTTATTTTAATTTTAGATTTATTTATATCTAAAGCTAAAAAAAATATTATTTATTATTTGTCACAAATAACTATATTAAGTGTTATATTTATATCTTTTTATTTAATCACCACACCACGTTGCACACTGTTTTATGGAGCATTTGTTTCTGATTTTTATAGCGTATTATTTAAATTTATAATAGCAATTGGTGGTTTTTGTATATTTTTATATTCTAAAGAATATCTTAAATATATTGATTTATTTAAAGGTGAATATTTTGTTTTATGTTTACTATCAATATTAGGCATGATGATCATGGTATCCAGCGGTACTTTCTTAACATTATATTTAGGCTTAGAATTGCTATCATTACCCTTATATTCATTAATAATCATGAATAAAAGTGCCGTTTCATCTGAAGCATCAATGAAATATTTTATAATGGGATCTATAGCATCCGGCATTTTTTTATTTGGAGTATCTTTGGTTTATGGTATGACCGGTACAATAGATTTTAAATTAATAAATCAAATTATTATAAACGAAGAAGTATTTTCTAATATAACTTTACAATATGGTTTAGCTTTTATTATTGCAGGATTAGTATTTAAATTTGGCGCAGTGCCATTTCATATGTGGGTTCCTGATGTATATGAAGGATCACCAATTACAATAACAATGTTTATAGGCACAATTCCAAAAATCGCTGCCCTAGGAATGGCTTATAGATTAATTATAGATACATTTTCAGTATTAAATACAGAATTAGAATTCTTATTTATAACTATTGGTACTATATCATTATTCTTAGGTAATATTTTTGCATTATCTCAAATAAATATAAAAAGATTACTTGGATATTCTGCTATAGCACATGTTGGTTTTATTTTTTGTGGTTTAGCAGCATCTGATGTTAGTGATTTTGGACCAATAACATTTTACGTCTCTATTTATATTTTATCATCACTTGGAGCCTTTGCTATAATTATTGCATTAAGTTCTAAAGAAAAAGAAGCAAATTTAATAACAGATTTAAATGGACTTGGATTATCTTATCCTGTAATGGGTATTATGATGATGTTATTTCTATTATCTTTAGCTGGAATTCCGCCTACAGCTGGATTTTTTGCAAAATTTTTTGTAATTAAAAGCTTAATATCATATGGATTTTTTGAATTAGCATTATTTGTAGTATTAATGTCAGTTATTGCTTCATATTATTATTTGAAAATTATTAAAACAATGTTTTTTGAACAAATATATACAAATATTAAAATAAATGGAATGTCTAAATTAGGGTTATGTTTTATTTTAATTAATGGTGGATTAATTTTATTTATTGGCATTTTTCCTGACATGTTTTTAAAAATATGTTCTATTCCTTAATGTAATATACTATATGTATATTTATAAAAAAATAAAACATATATATAAAAATAATTAACATTTTAAATAAATAGATATATTATTATATTTATATTAATATATCTATTTTTTATAATAATTTATTTTAATACATTTTTTTTTTATAAAAACCCGTTCCCGCTGGTATTAATTTACCAACAATTACATTTTCCTTTAACCCAATTAATCTATCTTTTTTTTCATTTATTGCTGCATCTATTAAAATCTTAGTTGTTTCTTGAAAAGATGCTGCAGAAATAAATGACTCTGTTGTTAATGATGATTTCGTTATACCTAATAATATTTGTTTATATGTAATTAGTTTTTTATTTTTTTCAATTAATTGCATATTAATTTTATTAATTTTATTTATATTTTCCTGATCTTTTATTATTAAATTACTATCACCAGGTGATAAAATTATTCCTTTTTTTAACATTTGTTTAATTATTATTTCAATATGTTTTTCATTTATACTTACACCCTGCATTTTATATATATCTAACACATTTAATTTAATATATTCAGTTAATTCATTAACCCCAAGTATATTTAATATATCATGTAAATTATACTCACCATCTACCAACACCTCACCTTTACCTATTATTTCATCTTCAAATACATTTGGAGTTTGCCAACTTGGTATTATAATTTCATGTTTTATTTTATCTATTGTTTCTATAATAATAATTGTTTTACCCTTTTTTGCTTTATTGAATGAAATTTTACCAGTTGCAGTTGCTAAAACAGCTGAATTTTTAGGATTTCTTGCCTCAAATATATCAGCCACACGTGGCAATCCGCCTGTTATATCTTTAGTTTTAATTGCCTCTCTTGGTATTTTAGCAATAACATCACCTTGATTAATTAATTGTTTATTACCAATTGTTAATATTGTTCCAGGTAATAAAAAATAATTTATAAATGCACCTACATCATTATTACCATGTTTATTAATTATTCTAATACATGGTTTTGTCTCATCATTTAAATCTTTTTTTTTATCAATCTCAATTACTCTTAAAATTGACAACCCTGTTACTTTATCAGTTTCTTTTTTAACAGTAAAATTAACAACTAAATTTAAATAATTAACAGACCCATCAATTTCTGATATAATTGGATAATTATGTGGATCCCATTGTGATATAATTTTTCCAGTTTTAATATATACTCTATTTTTAACAATTACAGATGCTCCATAAGGAATTTTATGATATTCTTTTTCTTTATCATTTTTATCTACAATTTTAATTATACCAGCATGTGATACTGAAATCATTTTACCACTGCGTGCATGCTTTACAGTTTTTAAATTTTTATAACTAATTCTTCCAGACGATTTAGCTTGAACACAACTTTTTAAACTTGTTTTAGAGGCTGCGCCACCTAAATGAAATGTTCTCATAGTTAATTGAGTTCCTGGCTCGCCAATTGATTGCGCTGCAATAGTACCAACAGCTTCTGCTATATTTACTAAATTACCAGTACTTAAATCCATGCCATAACATTTTACACAAATACCTTTATATAATTTACATTTTATTACTGATCTTACTTTAATTTGTTCTATATTTAATTGATTCAAAATACGCATTTTTTCTTTACATATAAGCGAAAATTTCTTTATTACAATATTTTGTTTATCATCTAAAATATCATCTTGTATTATTCTACCATACACTCTTTGTGATAATGCTTCCAATACAGTTCCGCCTTCTATAATTGGCTTAATAAATAAACCATCATCAGTTTTACAATCATATGCTGTAATTACAAGATCTTGTGCAACATCAACTAATCTGCGTGTTAAATATCCTGAATTAGCTGTTTTTAAAGCTGTGTCAGCCAAACCTTTTCTCGCTCCATGCGCTGAAATAAAATACTCTAATATATTTAAACCTTCCTTAAAGTTAGCTATAATAGGTGTTTCTATTATAGATCCATCTGGCTTAGCCATCAAACCCCTCATTCCTGCCAATTGCCTGATTTGAGTAGGCGACCCTCTAGCCCCTGATCTTGCCATCATATAAATTGGATTAAAAGACTCTTTTATAATAAGAACATTATTTTCAGTAATTATTTTTTTTACTGATATTATTTTCATTAAATCTTTTGTTATTATTTCACTTGATCTTGACCATATATCAATTATTTTATTATGTTTCTCTTCTTTGGTTATTAATCCTAAAGAATAATGCTCTTCTATTTTTTTCACATGCATCATAGATACTTTAATTAATGCTGGTTTTGTATCTGGTATTTCAACATCATCTATTCCAATTGAAATGCCAGATTGTGTTGCATATTTAAAACCACACGTTTTAAGTTTATCTAACAACAATATAGTTTTATCTACACCTAATTTAACATAACAATCTGAAATTAAATCAGAGATGTCTTTTTTTATAATTATTTTATTTATATTAAATGTTAAACCACTAGGTATTAATCTATTAAGTATTATTTTACCTAAAGTAATTTTTATTATTTTATTTTTAATTTTTAATTTTACTATATCATTAATATTTATTAAATTTATTTCATAAGCTTTTTCAACATCATTTGTACTTTTAAAATAATATGTTTCTTGTATTTTTTTTGTTTTAGATAAATAATGTAATCCTAAAATAATATCATGTGATGGAACAATCACAGGATCACCATTTGAAGGTGACAATATATTATTTGTTGCCATCATAAGAATCTTAGCTTCTATTTGAGCTTCCAGTGTCAATGGAATATGTATTGCCATTTGATCGCCATCAAAATCAGCATTAAAAGCAGAACATACTAATGGATGCAATTGTATTGTTTTACTATTTATTAATTTAGGTTCAAAAGCCTGTATTCCTAATCTATGTAGTGTTGGTGCTCTATTTAATAATATTGGATGTTGTTTAATAATTTCTTCTAAAATTTGCCATATTTGCTCACTTTGTTTATCAATAATTTTCTTTGATTTTTTTATTGTTGTTGACAATTTACGTTTTTGTAATTCATGAAAAATAAATGGTTTAAATAATTCTAATGCCAATTGTTTTGGTATTCCACATTCATTTAATTTTAATTGCGGACCTACAACAATAATAGATCTACCAGAATAATCAACACGTTTACCCAATAAATTTTGTCTAAAACGACCATACTTTCCTTTTATCATATCTGCTAAAGATTTTAACGGACGTTTATTAAAACCATTTATTGGCTTACTTTTTTTATTATTATCTAACAATGCATCAACAGCTTCCTGCAACATTCTTTTTTCATTACGTATTATTATTTCTGGTGCATTTAAATTAATTAATTTTTTTAATCTATTATTTCTATTTACAACTCTTCTATATAAATCGTTAAGATCGGATGACGCAAAACGCCCTCCATCTAATGGAACAAGTGGTCTTAAATCTGGCGGCAAAATAGGTAAAATTGTTAACATCATCCATTCAGGTCTGTTATTAGATTTTATAAAAGATGTAATTACTTTTAATCTACGTAATAATTTATTAAATTTAGTTTCAGATTTTGTTTTACTTATTTCTTCTTTAATAACATTTGATTCTAAAGATAAATTTATATTTTTAAGCAATGTATGTATAGCATCGCCACCGGTTTTAATTTTAAACTCATCACCATATTCTTTTAATGTTTTAATATAATCATCTTCATTTAATATTTGATTATCTTCCAACAAAGTTGCTCCAGAACTTGATGTAATATATTCTTCAAAATATAATATTTTCTCTACATTTTTTAGTGTCATATTTAAAATCAAACTAATTTTAGATGGTAATGATTTTAAAAACCAAATATGTGCAACAGGCGTTGCGAGAGCAACATGTCCCATTCTACCTCTACGTACTTTAGATAACGTTACTTCAACACCACATTTTTCACAAATCACGCCTCTATGTTTTAATTTTTTATATTTACCACATAAACATTCATAATTTTTTGTTGGACCAAAAATTTTTGCACAAAACAAACCATCACGCTCTGCCTTAAATGTTCTATAATTTATTGTTTCTGGCTTTTTCACCTCACCATAAGAAATTGATAAAATTTTTTCTGGTGATAATAAACTTATTCTTACAATATTAAAGTTTACAGTATCTGATTGTTTTTTTAATATTTTTAATATATCTTTCAATTTAAATCTCTTCGTATTCCAATTCTATATTTAAACCAAGTGATAAAATTTCTTTTGATAATACATTAAACGCCTCTGGAATCCCAGGATCCATTTGATAATTACCATTTATTATATTTTTATATATTTTTGTTCTACCAGTTATATCATCTGATTTAACAGTTAACATTTCCTGCAATGTATATGCCGCACCATATGCTTCCAAGGCCCACACTTCCATTTCACCAAATCTTTGCCCACCAAATTGCGCCTTACCACCTAATGGTTGTTGAGATATTAAACTATAAGACCCAGTTGCTCTAGCATGCATTTTATCATCTATTAAATGATTCAATTTCATTAAATATTGATAACCTATAGTTATATCATTATCAAACTTCAATCCAGATCTACCATCATATAATGCTATTTTACCTGTTTTTGGCAGATTTGCTAAACTTAACATATTTTTAATATCATTTTCTTTAATTCCATCAAATGCAGGAGTTGCTATTGGTATTCCATGTTTTAAATTTTTAATAAAATTTCTTAATCTATTTTTAGAAAAATTTTTAATATCAATATTCTCAACTTTTAAATTATATATTTTTATCAAAATATCTTTGATTTTATTATAATTTAAATCAAAATTCTTACTTAACAAATATATTTGTTCACCCAATTCTTTAACCGCCCATCCTAAATGAGTTTCAAAAACCTGACCAAGGTTCATTCTTGATGGCACGCCTAAAGGATTTAATATTACATCAATTGATTTACCATTTTTTAAATATGGCATATCCACGGCAGGAATAATAATTGAAACCACTCCTTTATTTCCATGCCTACCAGATAATTTATCACCTACTTGTAACTGTTTTTTCATAGCAATAGACACTTTTACAATTTTAACCACTCCTGGCGGCAAATCATCAGCATTTTTATATTTATTTTCTAACTGTTTTATTTTTTTTTTATATTTAATAGAAAATTTATTTAATTCCATTTTAATTAAATATATTTGCCATTTAATTTTCTCATTATTAATTTTTAATTTTTTATAAGTATCAAAATCCATATCCAATATACTACAAACGGATAAATTTATATCACCTTTTATTATCAACTTTTTAATTTGATTAATTAATTCATATGTTAAAATATTTAATTTATAAGTATAATTTTTTTTATCTTTTTGTAATTTTATATCTTCAAGTTCCAAAGTTTTTTTATCTTTTTCCATACCATATCTATTAAATATTTGTATATCTATAACAGCACCAATAATACCAGTTGGCACTTTTAATGATGTATCATTCACATCCAACGCTTTTTCACCAAAAATTGCATGCAATAATCGTTCCTCTGGAGTTATTTGATGTTCTGTTTTTTTTGTTACTTTACCAACTATAATATCACCAGTTTTAACATGCGACCCTAATTTTATTATACCAAACTCATCTAAGTTTTTAATTAACTGTGTATTTATATTCGGTATATCTACAGTTATTTCTTCAGCACCCATTTTAAAATCGCGAACCACACATACTAATTCTTCTATATGTATACTTGTTAATTTATTATGTTTAATTATAGTATCTGATATTATTATAGAATCTTCAAAATTATAACCATTCCATGACATAAATGCTATAAACATATTTTGACCTAATGCTAATTCACCCAAATCTGTAGATTGACCATCAGCTATTATATCAT
>Ga0164318_10007022_pt1 | contig 10916 bp, 8 predicted proteins | sample GuaBasSedimGuay9_FD_113734 | JGI IMG/M metagenome (GOLD analysis project Ga0164318, IMG submission 113734) | Subseafloor sediment microbial communities from Guaymas Basin, Gulf of California, Mexico - Guay9, Core 4571-4, 0-3 cm | ecosystem: Environmental > Aquatic > Marine > Hydrothermal vents >...
GGGACCGTCCGGATGTACCAGATACCACCCTCCGACACCGTCCGCACCATCGAGGTCTTTGGCCAGGCCTCGCAGCTTTCGACCCCTTTTCCCCTTGGCCTCGGGCGCCACCAGGAGAATCGCCGTCGCCACCTCCGAAACCTCATTGACCGATGCGGTCGGCAGGACTAGGTGCTTTGAAACGAGGGTCGCCTTGAAGCGATCATAATGCCGCAACTCAGCGGCGACCCTGGTATTGATCGCCTCGATGTCCTGGCCCAGGAGAACCGGGGCGATTCCGGCGTGAACGAACACGGTGTCGACTCGGCGTACGGTGGTCGGCAAGGTTCGCAACCACTTCCCGTAGACGCCGTCCGGACCCAACGCCTCCAGGTACTCCAATTTCCCCGCGGGGTAACGGGCCATCCACTCGTCCCGGGCCTCCCCGATCTGATCCTCGGGCTCGGTCCCCAGACGCTCAACCCTGATTTCTTCTATCGAATCCTCGGGGTCGGTCCCCTGAAGTTCGACCGTGGTCGTCCCTGTCGCTTCCTCGGGGATGGGCTCCAAAAGTTCGGCCCTGGTCTCCCGGCACCGGGTCATCGCGGCAAAGGCATCGCTGCGCCGTACCTCTGAGTTTTTGTCGACAAAGGCCTCATAGACTTCAGGATTGACATCCCGGGCCAGTCCCAGGAGATTCATGCCCTCGTGATTTCCCAACAGACAGATGACTTCACCCCCTGCCTTTGGGGCCTCACGCTGCAGCCTCATCAACAAATCCATGACCTCCCTCACATGCAGCCCACGGTCGAGCAGATCTCCCTGCTGAATCAGGGTCGTCGACCCTCCAATCCATCGCCCAGAAGCGTCAATCACACCAGCTTCCTCGAGAATACCGGTCAAGCCCTCCAGGCTCCCGTGAACATCACCGACGGCCACAACGCGCTCCGGACCGCCGGCAACGGCAAGCGGCATCCAAGCCGACACCAGGAAGAGAAATGTGAGGAGAACGATCACACCATGAAAACGGTTTCGAGTTCCAATCATCAGCGGGCTCCTTCCCAATTCAGGCCGGTCTTGGATAACTGTCGAAAAAGAGCCTTGACGATTTCGATATTGTTGGAGAGCAGGTCAAAGAAATCGTCGGCCTCGATGATCAATACGCGGGTCGGTTTCGAGGCCACTGCGTCTCCGTCCCGCATCCGTCCACTGAGAATGTCACCGACACCGAACCGGCCCCGTGGGCCGACCCCGTCTTCGCGCCCGTCCCCGTGAACCAGGCGGACTCTGCCCTCGACGACACAGTAGAGCGCATCCGCCGGGGTGCCACGGACATATATCGTTTCGCCTTCATCAAACCGCCACTCACGGCTGATGGCGGCAAGGCGCAACATCTGGTCGGCATCACAGAAGGAAAAGAGGTCAACCCCCTGCAAAAAAGCCATCATTTCGATTCGGGCCATCTCGGTCATGTCGATCTCCCCGGTCGTTGGGCCGCCTCCGTCGGAGGCCGAAGGCACCACCCGGCGTCTTCCCTGCAGGGCAGATCCCTCCTTCATCTTAGCCGCGACCCACTCTGCGGTTTCCCGGACCAGCGGATGGGTCCCGGCAGTCACGAGAGCCTCGACCTCAGGCAGAAGAATCTCGACCCGGTCGATGGAGACACCATACATCGTCGCAACCACCAGTCCCAGGGCATCGGGGTCCCGCTCCAGATCGAGGGCAAGGAAACGCTTCATCGTCTGCTCGGCACTCTGAACATAGAGAGAAAACAACTGCTCCCCCCGATGGACCTTATCGTCGATCGACAGGTCGTCGATGACCGCAAAGACGTCGCGGCGAACGCTTCCGGTGAGACTGTTGTCCAGGTACTCGAGGGCCCGGACGACCAGCGCCCCCTGTTCGCTCGAAAGACTCCTCGAGGCCGCCCGAATATCGTCCGGTGGATAGAGAAGTTCAAGCAGGCCAAACAAATTGTCGATACCCTGCCGCATTCGACGGGCCAAGAACTGCTGTAACAACGTCGGTACACGGCCCTCGCAACCCCACCCGGCATGCGGCCCCTCGAACCGGAGATGATGGGGCGAACTGACGGCGACCAAATCAACCAGATAGCCGAGATACCGCCTGGCCTCCTCCTGGATCTGGTGCCGCACGATTTCCGGCGCGACCTGCAATTCCCGATTCTTGCGCCGGAGCGAAGACAGACTCTCGATGACCTTGGCCCTGAGAAAAGCGTCCGAAACCCCCAGGCTGTCCATCAAGGCCGCCACGGACCCCGCCCCCCCCGTCAGAGCCATCGTCTTGGGGATGGCACGTCGGACCCAAATCTCCTCGTCCGGAGAGTTCATAAACAGAACAAGGGCATCAACAGCCTGGTCTCCATGGGCGACAATCGCTTCCCGAGCCTCATGTTTAAACCACCGGTCACCCATCAGAGAGATCAAGACCGGGATGCTCAAGGGGCTGCAATTACCCCGTTCCTGGCGCCGGCCTGCGGCTCGAATAGCTTCACGGACGACCTGACGATCAGGGTCATAAAAGAGCTGAATCAACCGCCCCTCGTCCCTCGATTCATTGACCTGCCCCAAAGCCTTGGCGGCCTCGCAGCGTATTGCCCCATTGCCGTCAGACAACATTTCCAGCAGAACCTCGGAGGCCTTGTCCCTGGCTTCCGGTCGCCCCAGGTCCAGGAGAAAGGCCACGGCTGCCGCCCGCAAGCAAGGATCCCGATCATCAAGCCGGTCCTCCATCATCGACGCAGCATCCTCTTTTTTCAAGGTGGCCAGGGCGCCGATCGCCGCACCTCGAACCACCGGGTCGACATCACCGATCGCCCTCTCAATCGCACCGGCGGCATCCTCGCGACTCTCATCCGCCAAGACCTCGATGACACGTCGCCGGACCTCGGCGTCGTCATGATGCAACAGCAACGGAGGCACCAGCCGGCCCTGGCCGTTGGAGGCGAGCAACTCGATGCTGTGAATGACCTCTCGCGCATCCGAACTCCCCATCGCCTCGACGAGAGTCGACATCGTCGTAACGTTGTCCAGATCAACGGGCTCAGGTTCGGAAATACTGCCGGATTTGAGGCCTTCCCGAAAAGCCCGGACGTATTCACGCCGAGTCAACTCTGCAATCACCAGCCACATGACGATGACAACAAGAGTCATGACGCTGACGTAGGTCATTCCAAAAAATTCAAGGGCCACGGGAAGAAGGAGGACCGCAGCTATACCCTTGGCGAAGCGCTGCACGAAAACGTCGATGAACGCTTTGCCGCGACGGCGGAGGTCTGGACGTACCGGCAGGAACAACAGCTCCCGGGTTGCCTGGTCGATTGAATGCCGCAGACCACCTTCACTGAGCTTTAACAACCAAGCCGCCCCGACGATTACTCCAGGTACGACACCGATTGCGAAAATCAAAAACACCGTCGACACGGCCACCGTCACCGGCAGTACCCGCATACTGAATCCAACTCCCAGCCCCCGATGAATACGGCGAGTGAATATCAGTTGAAAGATGAAACCCACCAAAGCCATCGCGCTGAAGACCCCACCATACATCGCAGTTCGGTGGTCGAGGTCCGTGGTGACTGACTGGATGACCAGGTTGAACTGCAGATCGACCATCTGGGAAACGATCATGGTCACCATCACCATCAGGGCGATCATCTCCAGCAGCCGCGACCCCAAAACGGTCCGCAATCCACCTCTGGCTTCCCGGATGAACCGGTCCTCCAGACGGGCGGTGTGGGCCTCCCCAGCTGAAGACCTCTGCCGTTCGATCAAAAAAACCACCGCTGCGACCATGAGGAATAACGAACCCGAAATCAACAGGGTGGCGTAGGTCCCGGCCCAACCCGAGACCCCACGAGCGATCAGCCCTCCAGGGATTCCTCCCAATAAGCCCCCGGCGCCGACGAAGGCGAACAGTCGCCTGGCTTGACGGGGGTTGAAAACCTGCCCGGCGTACGACCACAGCTGAGACACCGCCACACCGAAGGCCACCGTTGACCAGACGTAGAAGAGGCCCGGCACCCATCGGCCCGGAAGGGCAAAGAGTTCGTAAAAGGCCGCCAGTGTCAGCCCATGAAGGACACAGAAGACGATAATCGTCCGATGAAGCCGGTATCGAGCAGCAATACGCGTGTAGAGGACTAACACCGGAAACGACACCAGCGCCAGAGCCAGATACACCCATGGCAGTTGTTCTGCACCCCAGCTGTCGATGAACGCCGCCTGCCTGACGCTCTTGATGGCATACTGTGCACAGGCCAACACGAAGAAGTAGACGAAGAACAGCCACGCGATCCACCCCTCGCCCGGCCGGATGCCAAAGGGCATGGTTACCGGTGAAGGCCGAATGACCGACCGCTCGTCAACCTCATACTCCGGCCGTCTCTCGATGAAGGAAACGGCCGCAGTTTTGGGACCAATAATCGTTTCAGAACTCTTCATTCATCCTCGGGCCCAGTCAAAAGTTCACACCAAAAACAAGGGGTTGAGTCTCCATCATACAACCTCCTTGGGGGTCAGCCCCAACACCTCAGCGTCATACGGATTTTGCGGGGTGAAGTTGTCCACCTTGTGCCCCGTGGCCTTTCAGGCTAGGGTATCGCCCATGAAGATTACGACATGTTCTGCAGTTTTCGCCCTGATAATTCTCCTTGCCGCCTCAATCCCCTCGGCAGAGGGTATTCCTGCTCCAGCAGACGTCGCTGCGGCGCCCTCGGACGCGATGACGACAGAAAGCGGTCTGGCTTCCAGAGTCCTCAAGCATGGTGAGGGCGCCGAGCATCCAAAAGCGACCTCGAACGTGACGGTTCACTACACCGGTTGGACCACCGATGGAAAAATGTTTGATTCCTCCGTCACTCGAGGAAAGTCCATTTCCTTCGGCCTCAACCAGGTCATCCCCGGCTGGACCGAGGGATTGCAGTTGATGGTTGCCGGAGAGAAGCGTCGATTCTGGATTCCGGAAGAGCTGGCCTACAAGGGTGCGCCGGGAACGCCGCAAGGCACTCTGGTGTTCGATGTGGAGCTGATCAGCTTTAAGTGATTCAGGGGTCCGCAGCGAGCGGACTGTAGCGTGCAAACCCGAGAGCGCCTCATCTCCGACGGGACGTGCCTCTAAGATTAGTCAAGGTCCTTTCTTCGAAGAATTGGTCTTCCCCCGTCGTCGTCGGTCCTGTGGTAGCTGTGGGTAAGGCGCGAAGCGGCTTTCCACAGCCACGTCAGATTCCATAGCACGCACCTATCCCCTCCGGGAAATGATCGAGCGGGAGTGCCGTGAGGCACTCCCGAAGGCCGGGGTTCAGGGACAAGGCCCGGGAGAGCCGGCAGCACCGGCGTCAGCAGGTTCTCTATTAATTACCAATCAGATCCTGTTGAGTCCATCTCGAGGCGTTTGGCAATAAACTCCGGCCCGCGGTGTTGGTGCATAATCGCAACAATTCTTACCACATCCCCTGAAACAGCGTAAATAACCGAAAATGGGAATCTGCTCATCAATACCCGACGACAGTGGGCGCCAAAAACGTGGCCCGCCTCGGGAAATTCCTGCAACAGCCGGACTGACACTTCGAACTCGTCGATGAAAATCGAACCGAAATTTGGAGCTTTTTCTTCGTATTTTCCTGATTCCTCGATAAGTTCTCTCGCAGCTAACGAAGAAAGGACGATTTTCATGAACGAAGTCTTGTTCGGGCCTCAGAAATCGCAGCGCTTACTTCAACACCAGAGTCTTGACTTGATTCCATGCGGAGAAGACGATCTTCCGCCTCTTTGAGCCAGAGGGCATCGACTTGATCACGAGTCAAGCTGTCGTCCGAGTCGAGGCTTCGAATTAACTTCACCGCCAAGCGAGCCTTGGCCTCGTCATTCAGTCGAAGAACCTGTGATTCAAAGTCATTTCCTTGAATATCCATGATTTCTCTCCCGTTTCATTATCTCATGAGTAGAGGTGTCAGATTGTCGGCGACTTGGGCAGACAGGCGCCGCGGCATTTTGGTTCTCAGGAACGGGCACGGCACGCCGGGCCCCTACGCTCGGACCGAGGGCGCCCCGCTATACTCGTGCGGTGAACCAGGAACCCATCACCCCAACCCTCACCCAACCCGTTGCAGCCGCCGCCACCCTGTTGGCTGTCGTGGTTCTGTGGATGGGTCGGGATGTCATGACTCTTGATGTTGTCCTTCGCCTCGTGCTTCCGGCGTTGTGGCTCGGTATTTGGACACTGGGTTGTGCCGGCGCCGGATGGCCGGTGGTTGCCACGCTCTTGAAAAAGATCAACGGCGATCGTACACCCCTCATCCTGATCGTCGCGACGGGGGCGGCAGTGTTGGCGCTGATCGGAACGACCCTGGCTCTGACTCATCTCCTGTACCGTCCGCTCCTGATCGGTCTGCTGGCAATTTCAGTCCTGGGCGGCCTGTTCGTTTTGGGGCGCTATCGCCGCCACATCGAAATCCTGCCGAAGGGCTTATTGTCCCCTCTCGGGGGCATCTTGATGATCCCGGTAGGCGCTGCTCTCCTCCTGGTGTCAACCCCACCGGTGATGTACGACGTCCTCCACTACCATCTCGCCTTCCCCGAACAATGGCTGATGGCCGGAGGCTTCGTCGAGTTCGCCCGCGAGTCTTTTTCCTACTATTTTTCGGCACACGGCATCCTCTTCACCTTCGCCCTCTCAACTGTCGGCCCGTGGGGCGCCAACGCTATCAGTTGGTGGATGGCGGGAGTCGCCATCATCGCCGCCGCTACGCTGGGCAACCGTCTCGGTGGACCCAGCGCCGCCCCCTGGGCGGCCGCCTGCTACGCCCTGACCCCGGCAACTCTGGAAATTATCGGCTATGCCAATGCCGACCACGCCGTCGCTGCATGGGCCGGCGCCGCACTGGTTGCCCTCACTGACCAGATCGACCGAATACCGACGACCCGCATGATGGTTCTGGCGGGCTTCCTTGGAGGCACTGCCGCCACCTCCAAATACCTGGCCCTTGCAACCGTCCTGATACCCCTTGCGGCGGCTGCCCTGTTGACACTTCGAGCGTTCCAATCCGGGCGCAGGGTCCGAGCCGCTGTCCTGCTCATGGCTCTGGTAGCCGGTACTGCAGTACCCCTGGCCCCCTGGATTGCACGTAACGTCACTTGGACCGGCAACCCGGTCTACCCCTATTTGATCAGCGTCTTTGGTGGTCCCCCATCAGATATGAACGTCGACATGGAGATCAAACGCAACATTGATCTTCCCGCCTCGACAGCAGGCAGAACGTTTGCATCGGCGGGCGCTCTGGTGCTCCGCACCTTCAACCCGCGCGGTGAAGGGGGTCTCCTGGGTCCGCATTGGCTGTTTCTCCTGCCCGTCGCCGCAATGGTCACCGGCCTCAGACCCCGTCTTCGAGGTCCACTCTGGACGGCGGCCCTCATCGGGTTTCTCTGTTGGGGTTTTCTGGTGCAATACGCACGGTTTCTACTGCCGGCCCTGGTCCCGGCGGCGGCGTTGGCCGGCACCGTTCCTCCCGCCCTCGGCCGGAAAGTCAGCGCTCTGACTCGTGGCGCCTTCACGTTTCTTTTGTTTGCGGTCTTCGCCTGGAATGCCAGTATGCTCCTGTCAAACCTCAATATCGACCGATTGGCAACGGTTGCCGGGATCCTCAACGAGAAGGACTATCGCTTCCGTTGGATCGGCGCCGCCCCTGCCACAGACTTCATCTCAGACAATCTGCCCTCCAACGCCCGAATCTTGATGGTCGGAGAAGCCCGTTCGTTCGGACTCAAGAGACAGGTGATCGTTGAAGACCCCTACCGGGTACCCCTTTTGGTCGAATTGGCCGAGGCTGCAACCTCAGCTGAAGATCTGAGCAGAAACCTCCATCATCTCGGAGTGACCCACATCCTGGTCAACGAACCGGAGATGAAACGATTTGCCGGGATTCGCCGGGTCGATGACTACTGGACGCCCGCCTCGGACCAATCCAGGCGACTGATCCATTCCTTCCTCGAGACCCGGGTGACCCGCATCTTTGATCTCGGTGACCTCTGGGTCGCAAGCCTCAAGGCGCCGCCATCTGCTCAGGATACAGATCCAGGGCAAAAGACGTCGTGAGAGAGGCAGACGGCTCAGTACCGACTCCCGAGGGGTCGAACCACACCCGGTACCGATCAAAGTCATTAAAATTCATAGGCTGACTGACAAAATCATTGCGCAACCACACGGCGAAGTGCCGATAGCGATCGAGGTAGGTTGACTGCCTTTCCGAACACCGATGGCCCAAAGTTATCCGCAACACCGACGGATCATCAGAGTGCTCCCAAATCTCCAGGGCACTGAGAACCCGACCTTCGGCATCGATGACCTGAAGGTCGTAGAGCGGGTCGAACATCACCCACCGCTTTTCATCTCGGAGCCAGGCTTCGATGACTTCATGTCCTTCGACGGTGACGCATCTCGCCGGTGCACCAAAACTGGTGATCGCCTGAAGCAGGACGAAACAGTACTGCGCGCAAAAGCCCCCGGTCACGCCCTGTCTGATGTCCCTCAGGATGATGCGTGCATCGGGTGGGGGGTAGGGATCAGGCCGGCCCGGCTCCCATTGATCTCGAACCCAACCCATCAGCCGACGAAAGGCCTCCTGATCGCCCCTCGCACCCTCGACAACCTCGTCGAGCCCTTCCTGTTGCCGGAGGTCCTGCAACACGGCAGGGTTTTCATAGACGAAACGGAAACGGGAAAAGTGTCGAACCTGAACCGGATCGGCGAAGAGGTGCACGGTCATCAAGGGCTCGTTTTCCTGCCGGGCGCCTTGAGGACTATGGTCGGCCGAATTCCACCCGCACCCGAGACTGCCCCCAAACAAAAAGGCCGTTAAAGCCGGCGCCAAAAGCCGCGCAAGCTTGGTCGAAATCATTTGTCTTGATGGTCCAGAACCCGAAGTACACCACGATTCAGCAATGCATGAATCACCAATCGCTGTTCCAAAGGCAAACCCGGGACCATAGTGAGGATCTGTTCAACCGTGTAGGCGCCGTTGACTCGAGACAGCAAAAACCCCTCCTCCCGACTACAGGGCAATTCGGTCAACGCCTCGGTTGGGATGGCCAACTCGAGGACAGACTGGTCATCGATTCCCGCTTTGTCCAGCTCCTTTTCGATCTCAACCTCGAAGGCAACGACGTGGTCCAATGCCTCCCGATTGCCGTCGGCCTTGACCCGCAAACTCTCCAAAACATGATAAGCCTCGAGCAACGCTCCCCCAGCCATTGCCTTCTCGGCCATTTTGAGTAGTGTTCGCCAACCGGTCTTGGAAAAGCCCGGGATCGAACGCTCCTCACTAGCCGGCGGCTCCACTTTGAACACGCCGGCCCCGATGCCCTGCATGACAAACTGCCTGATGGGAAAAGACCCCAGACGGCGAGCAAGCCCAATGTCTTCAATGCTGTTCGTGCCGTTGATTTCACACAATAACCTGCGCTCTTCGGAAGACAGGCCATGAACGTCGAGGGCGCCGATGACCTCGGGAATCCAATCATCACCACCGATAACGTCCCGACTGCGCTCCCATTCGTCCAGGCGCCTCACACCTTCCAGAACCAGATGGTCAACGGCAATATCAAGAGGATCGAATTTTTTGGTTGGCAAAATCGCCTCGAGAAACCGGAATTCACCTTCGGTCCACAGGAAAATGTCGAAGATTGAGGCCTCGGTCTTGACCCTCAACACCTCGGCCAACTCCTCCCGCGACAGACGACCGATGATCACCAGGAGTTCGCCCAGCAACGCGCCGTGCCGGTCCTGCATGTCAAGGAGTTCTTGAAGTTCATCCTCGGCCACGAAGTTCCATCCGACAAGGTAATAGCCCAAGAACTCTCTAGGATTATCCGAAGCCGATGCAACGACCTTGCCCTCACGAAAGTAGAGCTTTTTTTTGAAAACCGGACCATCGAGCGCCAAAGTGCCGGTCTTGCGACTCTGGGAAACCCACTGGAGCAAATCGGGGAACGGCATGGTTTTCAGATTGCCGCTGATCGACATCGGATGCCCCTCCCCGATTTCTCTCTTCAGCCCCGACCAGCCTCAGTTTGAGACCGGCTGCTGTGCGTCCGGGCGCGTTTGAACCTGAGGCTTCGGCACGATCACCGGAGGCTTGACCGATTCCAGTGCCTCGCAGATCCCTCGCTGCCACTGCCTCTGCCGAGTCCGAGTTTCTTTGAGTACCTTTTGGGCTTCCGGCTTGGTCTCAAAATCGTTTATCAGGGCTCGGAGTCCCTCGATCGCATCGTGATACCCCAAAATAAACGTCTTCCGGGCTTCGTCGGAGGTCAATCTAATTCGCCGTTGGTTGCTTCCTTCCTCCAAAGTGCAATTGATCACTTTGCTCTCCAGAATCAGGCCCTGGACCGTTGCCTTCGAAGCCTCGAGGTGGGCATCGACCACTTTAAGGCAGGCTTCGGCATCATCCCACTGCTCTCGAACTGTCTTCCAAACCACCAAATCGATCTTTGAGAGTTTCTCTCCCAGTTCTTTGGCCTCGATCTCGAGAGGCGTCAAGGGGACCGGGGTGGTGACGACCTTCCGGGGAACCCACGTTGGGGTCCCGGTGGGCTGAATATTCTGTTGGGCTGAAGCGAGAAGAGAGACACCCAACAACCCTACGACCATCGCAACTGTAAAAAGTCGAACCCTCAACATGATCAGAACCTCCTTCCGAGCGAGTGTATCGCAACCCGCCGACGCAGGGAGCAAACGGAGCAGGGCGCCGTATACCCGAGCCCGAGCCCGTTATCGTTCCCGATGTCTGAGTTCATCAAACCTGTTCGCGCGAGACATGAAAAATTCGGGCACGGGCTCGGGCTCGGGCTCGGGAGAAGCGAGTTCCCCTCAGGCTGTCCGCGCTTTCGAAACCCTCACGGTCTCCCTGAGGTATGTATCGA
>Ga0164318_10007023_pt1 | contig 10916 bp, 8 predicted proteins | sample GuaBasSedimGuay9_FD_113734 | JGI IMG/M metagenome (GOLD analysis project Ga0164318, IMG submission 113734) | Subseafloor sediment microbial communities from Guaymas Basin, Gulf of California, Mexico - Guay9, Core 4571-4, 0-3 cm | ecosystem: Environmental > Aquatic > Marine > Hydrothermal vents >...
AACAAGTTCCTTTGCCGGGCCATCATTTGGAAGGCTATGAGGTCGTGGCCATCCTCGAAGATGTGATGCGCCAATATCCGCTGTGGCGTAGCTAAGGGCATAGGTTCTTCTTCCCCGGGGATCCCAGGCTGGAGATTCCAGACCCTTAACATGGACGGCATATTTTTCACCCCTGTGCAGGATTTCCGAGGCTCTCTTAACTCCTTCAGCGAGGATTGCACCTATGCCCTTTCTCAGGGCAACCATATTCAGCAGTTTTTCCTCTGCCTCTTTGTCTCCGAATCCTTGCACGATAAAGCCAATCTCGTCATTGCCAATCAATCCCCTTTCCACCAGTTCGAAGAGCCATCCTATCACGTTCCCAGAGGCGATGGAGTCAAGACCCAAATCGTTGGCAAGGTGGTTAAAATAAGCCACCGCTGGAAAATCGAAAACTCCCGTGCAGGCACCTAACATGGCCAGGCTCTCGTATTCTGGCTTCAGAAAAAACTCTCTGCCCCGATAGCTTATTCTCACATATCTCGCACACTTCACCGGGCATGATTTTCCGTGGATATACTCCGCGGCCTCCACCTCGTACTTTTTCACGGCGTTTCCACTCAATTTTTCCGCTCTTTCCTTTTCTATGTATGGCCTCTGGAAGTTGTATGCGGGGGCCATACCGCTGAAGGATGATGAGAGCAGACCATTGGTGGTGCCGTATTCACGCATGTCCTTCAGCTTCTCCTCCTTTTCGTATTTTTTGTAATATTCCTCCCTCAATTTTTCCCATTTCTCCTTGTTGTGAATTCTTAAATCCATTTTGCAGTTTTTCACTACAATGGCTTTAAGCTTCTTACTTCCCATAACTGCACCTAAACCTCCCCTGCCAGCTGCCCTCTGCTTATCGAATATTATATTGGCAAATCTCACCAGGTTCTCTCCCCCCACCCCTATGGCAGCTACTGCCGCTGTACCATGGGCGTCCCAGAGAGTATCAGTTGTATCCATTACCCCCTTTCCCCAGAGAGCTGTGGCATCCTCAATGATTACCCTCTTTTTCTCTACTAATATGTACACAGGCTTATCACTTCTTCCCTCAATTATCAGTGCGTCGAAACCAGCCCTTTTGAGCATCGGGCCGAATCTGTCTCCAGCATAGCTATCGTTTATCAACCCTGTTTCTGGGGAGAGTGACACAACGGCAACCTTGCTCGCCCCAGGCACAAGGCCACAGAAAGCTCCGGGGATGAAGAGAATTTTATTTGAAGGGCTCAAAGGCACTGTGCCCGGTGGGATTTCGAGGTATACGAAATAATATCCCAAGCCCTTACCACCTATGAATTTTTTAATCATATCTTCCTCGAGTCTCTCGTATTTTACGGTGCCACTTGTGAGGTTGACCCTCACAATTTTATTATTGTATCCAATCATTTAATTCGCCTCCATAACCTCCATAAATAAGAGGGGAGATTGTTTAAATATTTTCCCCCTTCGGGTTGTTTTTGAGAGCAGCAAATCCTACCTGCAGGCATCGATATGAGAAAGTGAAGGGTTTTCTATTCTTCATGAATTCACAGTATCTCTCTCCAAATAGTTCGATTGTTTCTCTCTCCTCGATACTGAGAATGAAGTACAGGGCGAGCATGGAAACCCATCCAGCGTAAAGTATGGCGATAAGTTTCATTGTGAGAAGGGCAATTCCCATTCCGAAGAATATGGAGCCGAACTGGGCCGGGTGGCGCATGCAGGAGTATATTCCCTCCGTCACGAGCCTGTCAGGCTTTCTTATCCCCTTTTTAATTTCCATGTGTCCGTATCTCTTGAGGGTTTTACCGGCAAGGGCATTAAGCATTAATCCGTAAAGGATAAGCCCCGCTCCTGCAGGTATGAGGAGATAAAGGAATGTGCTCCACGGAATGATTCTGGGAGATATAAGGCCTACAGCTATTATTGAGCCCCATGAGCCGAACCAGAAGCCGAATTTCCACGCGAATCCCATAGAGTGGGATAGGAGTAATGAAATAAAGATTTGTCCATATAAAACTCTTAAATATCACGAAGGCATAGATGGAAGCATGGAGTACCGCATCATTGCCGAGACCTATCAGCGCATAGAATCCACATCAAAAAGATTGGAGATGACGGATTATCTCGTTGAATTATTCCAGAAGACACATTCAGAGGTGATAGATAAGGTAATTTATCTCACTCAGGGGAAACTTTACCCCGATTATATGGGTATAGAACTGGGTCTCGCCGAGAAGTTGGCATTGAGAGCTATCACCAGGGCCACGGGTATAAGAGAGAAGGAGTTAGAAGAGATGCTTAAAAAATATGGAGACCTTGGCTCTGTGGCGCAGGAGGCCATTAAGAAGAAGAGGCAGACAACCCTTTTTTCGTTTGAGGAGGAGAAAACTCTCACGGTGGAGAAGGTATATGAGAATTTTGAAAAGATTGCGAGGGCTGAGGGTGCAGGCTCTCAGGACAGAAAGATGCAGCTTTTAGCTGAGCTTCTCAATCTTGCAACTCCTTTAGAGGCAAGATACATAATTCGCACGATTGAGGGAAAGCTCAGGCTTGGAATAGCGGATATGACCATTTTAGATGCGCTGGCCGTGGCATATGGCGGTACCAAAGAGCTTCGAAGCCTTGTGGAGAGAGCCTACAACATACATCCAGATCTCGGGTACATAGCGAAGAAGCTGGCGGAGGAGGGCATTGAAGGAGTGAAAAATGTGAGGATAGAATTGGGGATACCCATTCGAGCTATGCTTGCCGAGCGCCTTCCATCCTTGGAAGAGATTTTAGCCAAAATGGGGGGGCGTGCTGCCTTTGAGTACAAATACGACGGGATGCGCATCCAGGGGCATGTTGGCAAAGATAGGGTATGGCTCTACTCCCGCAGGCTTGAGAATCTCACGGGGCAGTTTCCAGATGTTGTATCTGCCCTTAGGGATGCATTTAAGGGTAGAGAGGGGATATTTGACGGAGAGGCTGTTCCTGTGGATATAAACACGGGAGAGATGCTCCCCTTCCAGGTGGTTTCGCATCGCCGCGGGAGAAAATACGGAATTGAAAAAGCCATTGAGGAGTACCCCGTGGTGCTTTTCCTCTTTGACATCCTTTATTTGGATGGCGAGGATTTAACACAGAAGCCCTATCCTCAGAGGAGGGAGATACTGGAGAGGGTTATTGTGCCAACGGAGCGCGTGAAATTTGCCCACAGGCTCGTATCGGATAATATTGAGGAGATAAAGGAGTTTTTCAACAAGGCCATAGAGGATGGATGCGAGGGGCTGGTTGCGAAGAATATAGGTGAGGAAAGCATATATCGTGCAGGTGCGCGGGAGTTCCTCTGGATAAAGTACAAGCGGGATTATAAGGTGGAGATGGGTGATACCGTGGATCTGGTTGTTGTGGGTGCCTTTGCCGGGAAGGGTAAGAGGCGTGGCACATATGGGGCGCTTCTCATGGCAGCTTACAATCCTGAAAAGGATAGATTTGAGACCGTGTGCAAGCTGGGCAGTGGATTTACGGATGAGCAGCTTGCATACCTGCCCAAGAAGTTTGAAGAATTGAAGATTGAAAAGAGGCATCCCCGCGTGTGGAGCGAGATTGATGCCGATTTCTGGTTCGTGCCGAAGGTAGTGCTTGAGGTAATAGGTGCAGAGATAACTCTGAGCCTAACGCACACTTGTGCGAGAGATGCGGTGGAGAAGGGCAGTGGCCTTGCCATAAGATTCCCCCGTTTCACAGGGAAATGGAGAGATGATAAGAGTCCTGAGGAGGCAACGACAACAAAAGAGCTTGTGGAAATGTACAAAAATCAGATAAAAAAGATGGGATAGTTATTTGAGTTCCCTGTAGGTTATGACTATCGTTGCAATCGCTGTGGAGATTATGAAGTATGCAAGCATTATCTCCATTCCTGTTAGGAGCTGAACGTTGAAAATTGTCATCTTCATACCTCCTGCTTGTAGCGTCTCCATGTGCGTTGGATACGGATTTCTGAGAACGTTCTCTATCACACCGCCTGCGTAGGTTATGCTGAAGAGTGGTTCTATGCCTGTAAGCATGGCTATTGAGTTCACCACGTTGAATACGAAGAAGTATAGGATGGCGGTTATGGTTATGGACACTGCCGAGCTTTTGAAGAAGGAGGAGAACATGTAGGTCAATGCGAGCAGACTGAGCAGGTACAGCAGGGTGAGGGCGAAGGACTTGTATGCTTCAATCTCTATTGTGCCCTTCACAAAGAACGTATCTCCGAAGGCGATTCCCCAGTAGAGCCCAACCACTATGAGTGATGCCAGGAGTGATGCTAGGAACTTGCCCCAGAGTATGGTCCACCGCTTTATGGGATTCGGGAACAGGAAATAGCCCGTTTTATTTCCGTACTCGCTGGATATGGCATCGCCGCCGAAGAAGAGAGCCGATAGCACCACCAGGAACGTGGAGAAAGAGGCCCAGTTGCTTATGAACTCGTTTGAGCTCATGTGCTCCGGGTTCACGTACTGCCATATCACAATGAGGAATATCACGGACATGGCTCCCGTGATTCCTAAGAGTAGGAAGAGTCTCTTTGAGCGGATGTAGTTTAGAAACTGGTACTTTGCAATGGTAATCAGCTGAGCTGCGCTGCTTTTCTCACTCAATATTATCACCTCCTATGAGTTTGAGATATGCCTCCTCAAGAGCCAGAGACTCGCTTTGGAAGCTCACAACCTTGTATCCTCTTTTAATCAGGCTCTGAAGTATGCTGTACTGGGTCTCAGGACCGCCTTTGAAGGCGATTCTCATCTTCGAGGATGAAAGAACTTCAATGGCCCTGACCCCTTCAATGGATTCGATTCTCTCGATATTGTTCACAGGATGCAGAAATTCCACAACAATGATGTCACTGGAGAATTTGCTCGTTACGTTTTCTATGGAATCGTAGAGAATGAGCCTTCCACGGTTTATCATGGCCACCTCATCGCAAACGTAAGTAACCTCAGGCAACAGGTGGGAGGACATGAATATAAGAAGACCCCCTTTTTTGAGTTCCTTTATTATGTCTCTTATTTCCCTCATTCCCTGTGGGTCCATTCCTGTTGTGGGTTCGTCCAGAATCAAAATCTCCGGATTGGTCACCAATGCCGAGGCAAGAGCGAGCCTCTGGAGCATTCCTTTGGAAAACTTTCCCACCTTCTTATTCCTCCATTCGTAGAGTCTCACCTTTTTCAGGCTATCTTTGATATCTCTTTTGGAGGTGCCCCTGAGCTCACAGGCCATGGAGAGTATCTCCATAGGGGTGAGATGAGGATAGAAATTTGGAGTCTCTATCAGCGTGCCCACATCGGCCAGGGCTTTTTTGACGTTTTTCTTCACATTGTACCCGTTGATGATAGCATCTCCTGATGTGGGGCGCAGAAGATTGGTGAACAGCTTTAATGTGGTTGTTTTTCCAGCTCCATTGGGTCCGAGGTATCCCACGCATTTTGCTCCCTCAACCCTGAGATTGAGGTTTCTAAGCGCGTAGAAGTTCCCATATTTCTTTGTGAGATTCACTGCCTCTATGTACATATTCATTCACCCTTTTTTCTTTCTTTCACCAGGAGTACAATGCCCACGATGATGACTATAATTCCAACAAGGCATATTCCTCCACTTGCGAGAACCCACATCCCAAGATTTGTGAGACTGGTCTGCTCTTTAAGAACCACACTCACAGTCACGGTTTCATTTTCCATATTTGTAATTTTTAGTGTATATTTTCCCTCGAGATTATCCAAGAGCACTGTGGCTTGGGTTATGTTTTTCTCCTCCTTAACCACACCTGTGGAATTTTCAAATATGTAGCTTATTTTGCCTGAAGAGGAGAGCACAAAAGCATAGTTGCCAGCTTTCAGATCATACTCAATACTCTTTGTTTCATTTCCATTAAGGGTTATATTTTTTACATTTTCTCCAATATAGCTGCCGGAGTAGGCAAATATTCCTATGGCGCTTACTAGGAGTATTATGCCTACAAGAAGCACCACCACTCCTTTCTTCATTCATCATCACCTCCATTTTCTTTTTCCAAATCCAGAATTTCCATCTTTCCGCTTTTCAGAATCCCGTTGGATATCCTTCTCAGATGGGTATAGTCTTGGATGAGGGTATCAAGAAGCTTTTTTCCCTCATCCGTTAGCCTGTAGTACTTCCTGGGAGCTCCGAGCTCGGAAGAGGCCCAGAAGCTCTGGAGGATTTTATGCTTATCCATGTACCTCAGAACAGGATAAACCGTTGCCTCCTTCAGTTTCACATCTCCTTTCGTTTTTTCCTCAATGTGCTTTATTATCTGATACCCGTAGGCCTCCTCCAGCTCATCCACGCTCTTCAGAATGAGCAGCGTGTACAATCCAGACTTGAGCTCTCGATTTATTTTCTCTCTGAGCTTTTCTCTAGTGCCCATACCTAACGCCGTTAGGTATATAATACTGTTATATAAGTATTTCTCTATATGGGGAAGGTGTTTTATATGCATTTGCCATTAGGTTTTCATAATTTCCGTGGTGAAGAAAAATGGATGAGTATAATGCCAAAGCAATTCAGATTTTGGAGGATTCACAGGCTGTTCGTAAGAGGCCCGGAATGTATATTGGAAGCACGGATGAGCGGGGGCTCCATCATCTGGTATACGAGGTGGTGGATAATTCCATAGACGAAGCCCTTGCAGGATATTGCAGGAGGATAAGTGTAATCATACACAGCGATGGGAGTGTAAGCGTTGAGGATGATGGTCGTGGCATTCCTGTGGATATACATCCGGAGAAGGGGAAGAGCGCCCTGGAGATAGTGATGACAATTCTTCATGCAGGTGCAAAATTTGATAAGAAGGCCTATAAGGTCACTGGCGGATTGCACGGCGTGGGCATACATGTCGTCAATTTTCTTTCCGAGTGGCTTAAAGCATATATAAAGAGGGATGGAAATGTGTATTTTCAATGGTATAAACGGGGGCAACCCCAGTGTGAAGTGAAGGTTGTCGGGAAAATAGAGGATGGAAGAATAGTGTGGCTGGAAGAGGGCCACGGGATAGAGTTCAAATACCATAGAGGTACATATATTCGATTTAAGCCGGATCCGGAAATATTTGAGATCACAGAGTTCAAATACAATGTTATAAAGAAAAAGCTCAGGGACCTGGCATTCCTGAACAGAGGTGTGGAGATAGAGCTTGAGGATGAGCGTACTGGTGCGAGGGATGTTTTCAGATACGAGGGAGGTATTGTGGAATTTGTCAGGTTTTTGAACGGAGGATACAATCCTATACATCGCGATGTGATTTATGGGCTTGAAGAGCAGGATGGAATAATTGTAGAGTTTGCCCTGCAGTACAATGATAGCACCTCCGAGAATCTTTTGGCATTTGTGAATACCATACATACGGTGGAGGGGGGGACCCATGTATCCGGGTTCAGGAGTGCGCTTACGAAGGTGATAAACGATTTTTCTAAGGAGAAGAACATGCTTAAAGGGATTCCTTCTCTGCAGGGGGAGGATGTGAGGGAAGGATTGACTGCCGTGATTCATGTCAAGCATCCAAATCCACAGTTTGAGGGGCAGACAAAAGCGAAGCTTGGGAACAGCGAGGTTAAGGGCATAGTCTTCTCCGTGGTGAATAAAATTCTCAGCGAATATTTTGAGGAGCATCCTGATGTTGCCACCAGCATAATTACCAAGGCAGTGGCCGCTGCCCGGGCGAGAATTGCCGCCAGAAAAGCGAGGGAGCTTGCGAGAAGGAAGGGCTTTTTAGAATCCCTGGATTTGCCTGGCAAACTGGCTGATTGCAGCGAGGAGGATGCAGAGAAGGCGGAGCTCTTCATAGTAGAGGGCGATTCTGCAGGTGGCTCGGCGAAGCAGGCCCGGGACAGGCATTTTCAGGCTATTCTTCCCCTGCGGGGCAAGATTTTGAATGTGGAGAAAGCCCGGATAGATAAAGTGTTCAAAAACAACGAGATACGTGCTTTAATATCCGCCATAGGTACCGGTGTGAGGGAGGATTTCGATTACTCCAAGCTCCGGTACGGGAAGATAATAATAATGACGGATGCAGATGTTGATGGTGCCCATATCCGCACATTATTGCTCACATTCTTTTATCGCTACATGCCAGAGCTCATAGAGAGGGGGCATGTTTATATAGCTCAGGCACCCCTTTACAGGATTCAGAAGGGAAAGGATGTTTACTACGTTTACAGTGATGAGGAAAAGGAAGAGATGCTTAAGAAACTGGGAAATGCCTCAGTGCAGCGTTTCAAAGGACTGGGGGAGATGAATCCCCAGCAGTTATGGGATACAACGATGAATCCGGAGAGCAGGAGACTCATAAGGGTAACTGTGGAAGATGCAGCAGAGGCTGACAGGCTTTTTTCCATTCTTATGGGGGAGGCAGTTGAACCCAGGAGAGAATTTATCATACAGCATGCGAAGGAAGTTCTCAACATAGATATATGAGGTGTTGAAATGAGAATAAGTGAGATATCAATTGATGAGGAGATGAAGAACTCCTACATGGATTACGCCATGAGCGTCATAGTTTCCCGTGCGCTGCCTGATGTGAGGGATGGGCTGAAACCCGTTCACAGGCGCATTCTCTACGCCATGTATGAGCTTGGATTATATCACAACAAGCCCTATAAGAAGAGTGCGAGAATAGTTGGAGAAGTGATGGGTAAGTACCATCCCCATGGGGATCAGGCCATTTACAATACCCTTGCCCGTATGGCCCAGGATTTCTCAATGCGCTACGTTCTTGTGGATGGGCAGGGAAACTTTGGAAGCGTGGATGGAGATGCTCCCGCGGCCATGCGATACACGGAGGCAAGATTATCCAGGCTGGCGGAGGAGATGCTGAAGGACATAGATATGGAAACTGTGGATTTCATGCCGAATTTTGATGGTACTCTAAAGGAGCCTGTGGTTTTACCTGCCAAGATACCGAATCTTTTAGTGAACGGTGCCAGCGGCATAGCTGTGGGTATGGCTACCAATATGGCACCGCACAATCTGGGAGAGGTGGTGGATGCCCTTATACATCTCATAGACAATCCCGATGCGGATGTTATAGAGCTCTTAAATTTCGTGAAAGGCCCCGATTTTCCTACGGGAGGAATGGTTATAGGATATGAGGGCCTAATAAATGCCTACAAAGAGGGGAGGGGCAAGATAAAGATTCGGGCAAAGTACAGGATTGAGGGGGATAAAATAATAATTTACGAGATTCCCTACGAGGTTAACAAAAGCAATCTTCTGAAAAAGATAGCCTCCCTTGTGAGGGAAGATAAGCTCAGGGGAATATCCGATTTGAGGGATGAGAGTGATCGTGAGGGGATAAGGATAGTTGTGAAGGTAAAGAGGGATATGAACCCGGAGATTGTGATAAACCAGCTTCTGGAGCATACTGATTTAGAGGTGACTTACGGGATAATAAATCTGGTACTTGTTGATGGTGTGCCAAAAATCCTCAATCTGAAGGAGCTTATGCAGGAGTATCTGAAGCACAGAATGGGAGTTCTCATCAGAAAATTGAATTACCGGTTGAAAAAGGCTAAGGAGAGGAAGCACATAGTGGAGGGGCTAGTGAAAGCACTGGGAATGATAGATGAGGTCATAGCCACGATAAAAGCCTCTAAAAATGTGAAGGATGCCATGGGGAATCTGATGGATATGGGCTTCACTGAGATTCAGGCCAAGGCGATTCTTGAAATGAGGCTTCAGAAGCTAACATCCATGGAGATTGAGGCTCTCATAGAAGAGGACAGAAAGCTGGCTAAAGAGATAGAGGAGATAGAGGAGCTCCTGAGCAGCGAGAGCAAGAGGTATGAAATTATCAAAGGAGAGCTTATGGAGATAAAGAAGAATTACGGGGATGAACGCAAAACCGAAATTGTTAAGGGCAAAATAGAGAGCAGGGACATAGAGGATCTCATACCGAATAAATTAAACGTTGTAATTCTCACAGAAAGAGGCTATGTGAGAAGATTGAGCTTGGAGGAATACAGACCCCAGGGTCGTGGAGGAAAAGGAGTTATGATAAATTACGGAGAGGGAGATTTGCCCAGGAGCATAATAACTGCGAATCTCCACGATTATCTTCTCTTCTTCACGAAGCGAGGGCGGGTTTACTGGCTCAAAACCTACGAGATACCTGAGGGCACGAGGAGAAGCCGTGGGAGGGCCATAGTGAATGTCCTGCCAAAGCTTGGAAGTGATGTTGTCAGCGTCATAAACGTATCCGATTTCAATGGATACCTCTTTTTCGTGACAAAGAAGGGAATCGTGAAAAGAACATCCCTGGATGACTTCTCGAGACCGAGAAGCACGGGTATAAGGGCCATCGTGTTTGATGAGGACGATGAGCTGGTGGATGTGAAGATAACCAGCGGAAGTGAGGACATATTTTTATTTACCAAATACGGGCAGGCCATAAGGTTCAGCGAGGATGATGTCCGTGTTATGGGTAGAACCGCCCGCGGAGTTCGGGGCATAAAATTGAAGGATGCGGATGAGGTGATATCCTGCGGGATAACCTCTGAAGGCTCGCATGTATTTGCCATACTCAACGAGGGCCACGGTAAAAGGACAAGCGTAAAGGAGTACAGAACGATTAAAAGAGGTGGGATGGGCATAAGGAACATAAAGATAGCCAACGGCTATGTGGTAAAGAGCATGCTCACCAAGTCTGGAGATGAGGCACTCCTGTTGACCAAGAATGGGATGAGCATAAGGATAAGGATAGATGATGTATCCGTTATGAGCAGAAATGCGAGGGGTGTGAAACTCATAACACTGGATGAGGGGGATGAGGTGATAAATGCTGCGAAGATATCTACGGAGTAGATGAATAATCCCAGAGGTAAGGCCCGTATCTCACGATTTTTTCCCATCTCTCTTTGCACACGCAT
>Ga0164318_10007024_pt1 | contig 10915 bp, 11 predicted proteins | sample GuaBasSedimGuay9_FD_113734 | JGI IMG/M metagenome (GOLD analysis project Ga0164318, IMG submission 113734) | Subseafloor sediment microbial communities from Guaymas Basin, Gulf of California, Mexico - Guay9, Core 4571-4, 0-3 cm | ecosystem: Environmental > Aquatic > Marine > Hydrothermal vents...
CCCGGACTGCCCAGGGCCTTACACGCTGATTGGACAGGTATTCGTTCCTTTCATAGATCTCCTTCTTGAACGGCCAAGATTAGATCGACGGGATTCGGCCCTATTTCATGTATTCGCACTCGTCGAGGATTTCCTCGGAGAGACGGACCCGAAAATACCGAATATGATCTATGTTGAGCTTCTTGAATCGCGGCGGGCAACATGGTACGAACGGGCAATACCCTTCTTGGGGAACCGAGCTCTGGCCACCCTTGACGAGTACGACGAGGGGTGGAGAACCCGGAAAGACAAGGATGACGACCATGTCGAGCTGAACTCCCCCCACGGCATCGACGCCGTTGTCGACGAATTGCTTCGAGCTAGAACCTGAGGGTATTCCTGAGGGACTTTCGGGCCACGCTTCAGGACCCGCTCCTCCTTCGATGTTGGACGTTCAGCCCCTATTGACCCCTTTGACCTTTTGACCTCTTCGACCTCCTTGATTTGACGTTCCTGTACATGTCCAATATCCTGTACAGGCCGACTCATCAGAAGAGAGTCATACGGAGGTGTTCATGCGCGCAATTTCCTATACCGCAGCCAGGGCCAATCTTGCAGGCACCATGAAAAAGGTCTGCGACGACCATGATCCGGTCATTGTGACCCGAAAAAATAATGAATCCGTAATCATGATGTCGTTGGAGGATTTTGAATCGCTCAAAGAAACGGCGTATCTCCTTCAGAGCCCCAAGAATATGAGACGACTTCTGGAGTCCTTTGAAGAGCTCGAGGCCGGCCGAGGTCAACAACGAAATCTCGCTGAATGAAACTCATCTTCTCCGAACATGCCTGGGATGATTACCTCCACTGGCAGAAGACTGACAAGAAGACTCTGAAACAAATCAACAACCTGATACGTGATATTCAACGGAACAAATACGAAGGTATTGGAAAACCGGAGCCGCTGAAATACGCCTTGTCCGGCTATTGGTCCAGAAGGATCAACAGCGAACATCGTGTCGTCTACAAAATCGAAAACGACGCCATCCTGATCGCCCAGCTCCGATACCACTATTGATCCCCCACAACATTCCTCCAAGGCCTCCCTTCATTCATTTTCAGCTGAGATGCGGGGCAGGAGCCCCGCGCTCCTTAAATCCCGCCTGCTTTCTCTCTTTGTGCCTCTAGGTGCTTTGTGGCTCTTCCTTCTTTGCGTCTCTGCGTCTCTTCGTTAATTTCTTCTTCCGGCGCCCCTTGCCCACCGGTCCAAAATCAGCGACACTTCATAGATGGATGAAATGGAGTCCCTCCGCCTGGATATCTGGCTCGACGTCGCCTGCTTGTTCAAGACCCGGTCCCAGGCCCAGGCAGCCTGTAAGCGGGGTCGAGTCGACGTCAACGGCCAAAATGGCAAGCCGCATCGGGTGATCCGGCCGGGCGACAGGATTAATATTTCTCTGCCCGGCGGAGGCAAGCGCATCGTCGTAGTCAAGACTCTGACGGACAGGCACATTCCCAGGGCCCAAGCCCGTGAACTCTTTGACGACCTGACTCCGAAACCAACGCCGGAAGAACTCGAGCTTCGAAAACTCCAGCGCCTGTCCACTCCCGTACCCCGGGTTCACGGCGCCGGGGCCCCAAAAAAGAAAGAACGCCGAGAACTCCGCCGAGCCAAGGAAGGCTGGGCGGAGGAATGAAAGGGAAAATGACATGAACACAACACCAACCTGGGATCTTCTGGTCCTCGGAAAATCAGTCTTGACCATGGAACCTGGAGTTGCACCTATTGAGAAAGGCGCCGTAGCGATCGCGGACGGCAAGATCGTCGAGATTGGTTTGGTCTCCGAACTGCTTGAACAGGCTCCGACCTGTGAGGTCCTCGATGCCGGCAACTGTCTCGTGATGCCGGGCCTGGTCAATACGCACTCCCACCTCGCAATGTCGCTGCTCCGCGGTCTCGCCGACGATCTTCCGCTCAAGACCTGGCTGGAAGAGCACATCTGGCCGGCGGAGGGGAAGCACATGGACCGCAAGACCGTCGCCCTCGGTACTCAGCTGGCCGCCGCCGAACAACTGCTCAGCGGCATCACGACGACCACCGACATGTACTTTTTCGCCGACGCAGTATGTGAGGTTCTCGCAGACGCCGGAATGCGTGGTGTCATTGCCGAGAGCCTGATCGACGCCTCGACACCACGGTGCGCTACGCCTGAAGAGATGTTGGTCAAACAACGAGAACTCTGTGAGGGCTGGCAAAACCACCCCTTGATCACACCCTCGATTGCGGCCCACGCCCCCTACACCGTCTGTGGCGCAAACCTGATCAAGGAGGCCGAACTGGCCGAGGAGTTCGGCGTTCCACTTCAAATTCACCTGTCCGAAACCAGGTGGGAGGTCGAGACATCGATCGAACAAAAGGGCGCCTCGCCGGTCGCCTATCTCGAGGGACTGGGTTTCCTCTCCGAGCAGGTCGTTGCCGCCCACTGCGTTCACCTCGACCGTCACGACATCGAAATCCTGGCGGAGAACCAGGTCGGTGTTTCCCACAACCCGGTATCCAACCTCAAGCTGGCTTCAGGAGTCGCCCCGGTACCCGAAATGCTCGAAGCCGGCGTCCGATTGGGACTGGGAACCGACGGCGCCGCATCCAACAACACCCTGGATCTTCTGCGAGACCTTCAGATCGCAGCACTACTGCACAAGAGTGTATCCGGTGACCCCACCACCCTGCCCGCAGCAACAATCCTGTCCGCAGCGACTTGCGGCGGCGCCGAGATTCTCGGTCTTGGAGATCGTATCGGTGTGCTCAAGCCGGGCATGGAAGCCGACATCGCCTGCTTTGCCCTCGACGAGGCCCATGCGACGCCGATCTACGATCCGTGGTCACATATGGTCTTCGCGGCACGAGCAGCCGACACCCGTCACGTCATCGTTCGAGGCAAGGTGGTCGTCAGGAACCGCCAATTGACGACGATGGATCTCGAAGAGATTCGCGCACGATCCGCCGAAGCAGCCAAGAAAATTTCAGGCTGAAATGACTTAACCCGTAGTTCTCGCCACACCTCCGCACCTCGCAACGAAAACTGGTGAGAACTACGGGGTTGGGGTGGCCTGTTCCCTGCTCCCTCGCCAAAAAAACGCCGCCCCGAAGGGCGGCGTTTTTCAGATTGTAATGTCGGATCAGAACCCGAAAGAAAGACCCAGATTTGCGATCAAGGGATCCATCGCCACAGGTCCGGTGACTGCATCATTATCAAACTCGGCGTCGAGGAACCGAACACCACCGGTCAAGCTCCATGCGGTCGCTTTTCCCAGCGGAATATCCAATCCCAGTTGGGCGCCGACACCGGTGTCCGAACCACCCTGCCAGTCACCGGTCTCTCCGAACGAGGCGTCATCAACATCCACCTGGGCGACTACCGGCCCCAGGAAGAAATCAACACCGGACCGACCACGGAAGTGGAAGTTCAGGGCGAAGTGCGCCATGGTCACTCCCACACTTTCGGTCTCCACGACGCTGTCGGCTCCTGAAGTTATTTTCCGGTGGGCATCAACATCGCCTCCCAGGAAGCCGATCTCGAAACCGAGCAATCGGGTCGGATGGTACTCGAGGTCCAGCTCGGCCGCGACTGAAGAATCAAAGACCTGCTCTCCAGAGCCACCGGTGACACCTCCGAAATTGGTGATCCGGTCCGTCGGAGAAATCACGACCGCTTTCGGCCTGAGGTTCCACCGAGGCCTGATGAACACCGTGGCCTCACACCCGGCTTCCTCGCCGATCTCGTTGGTGGCGCCACCTTGTACCCGATAAAGCCCAGGCTTGGAGAACGTCGTCGTGTACGGCAGTTCGGGCCCCGGCACCAGGCGCTCGACTTCTTGACCCTTGCCGTCGAGCACACGAAGGGCGAATCCGTCTTCTACCCAGTGCCCATTGGCATTGACCGTGATCGGCTGACGCACAAAGAAGTCGTCGCCATTAAGGGCCAAGGTGCACTCGGCAGGAGGCGCCGGACATGCGGGCACGGTCACTTCCTTCTCTGTCCTCTGGATCTTGCCGTCGCGAGCGGAGTTCTCGGCAACGATTCGGAAGGTCAGGTCTGCCTCATAGGGCGCCGGATCTTCCAACGATCCAGCCTCGACCGCGTGACCGATGCCCTCGGCAGTCATCACCACCAGCTGCGCACTCGAATCGGAGTCCCCGGTATCGATCGTGATCATTCCCGTCGCGCAGTCCCGATCAACACCAAGGAAGACAACCGGAACCGGAATCGGCGGTTTGACGACAGTTCTCGTTCCCAACAACGCCAGATTGCCGCAGACCTTGGGAATAACGAAGGTATGGATGGTCTCCTGCAACATGCCATCGACCGTGACGTTAAACTTCCATGCGTCGTAGAGTGTTTTCGAAGCCATGCAGACTGGACCAAAGGAGGTGACAACACCCTTTTTCTTGGTCGCCATCCACTGCAGGATATCGCCCTGGCCGAGCTTCACCTCGGATACTTCGCCGCTCTCGATCGCTCGGAGAACACCGTCAGTGGCATCCCCAAGGCCCTGAGCATTCAGCACCCCGCCCAAAACTTCCGCATACTCCCGCCCAAAGGCCGTCAGGTCGGCCCGCGAGGCAACTGTGCCGTCAATGACTGCGTTTCCGCCGTCAAGACGAGTGACTCTGCCCTCTTTGTCAATCCCTGGGCACACATCGTCCGCAGCCATCCCGGCAACGGCCACCGAAAGAAATACAATCACCGCTATGGCCAACCCTACAATCTGAAACCTGCATTTTAAGTTCATGAATCCTCCTGTTCAAATCTGGGAGCATCTTAACCCATCCGCAGCAAGGATGGGCATTCACCCGTCCCCTTTGGCCTCTTCTGAAGGCTCCTGGCGACCCAGTTGCTCGCTGCGCCTGAAGGCGGCCCAAACCGCGTCGGAAACTACAGTCCGAAGGCGTCCTCGCTCCAGGTGGTAACAGGCCTCGGCCGTAGTACCACCGGGCGATGTCACCTCATTTCGCAGCGTGGCCAGGTGATCGGGCGACTGCGCCGCAAACTCCACCGCCCCTGCAAGGGTTTCAAAGACCAGCCGCGACGCCACGCGCCTGGAAAATCCCATATGGACGCCGGCATCAATCAACGCCTCCATGAAGAGAAATGCATAGGCCGGACCGGTACCCGACAGGGCCGTTGCCATGTCCAACTCGTTCTCGTGCGTGACAAATTCATCGGTCCCGAGAGCCGACAACAGCGCCTTGACCCTCTCCCGGCCTTGATCGGCCACTCCGGCTCCGGCGGTCCACACGGAAATGCCGCGACCGATCTGCCCCGGCGTGTTGGGCATCACGCGAACGACTCGACAAACTCCAAGGCCCCGCTCGATCGCCGCGATGGAGACTCCGGCCACAAAACTTATGACCAGGGCGTCGTCCACCAAGCCGCCGTTCAATGAGGCCATCACTTCCGTCACAATCTGCGGCTTGACCGCCAACACAACCACACCGGCCTCGGACACTGCATCGCGACTATTCGCCTCACACCTGATGCCGTAGGCCTCGACCAGATCAGCTCGCCGTTCGGCCCTGGGGTGGGCGCCGACAATATTATCCGGCGCCACCAACTCCCGGCGTATGAGGCCGCGCACGGTGGCCTCACCCATCGTTCCACACCCAATGATCGCAATCGTATCGTTGTTAAGGGGCATCATTCCTCCATTGCTTACTGAGTCGACGGAGGGTAACACGTAACTCTCCCCCTCCCCCCCTCTCCCCCTCCCCCCTGCTCCCCCGCCCCGTCCCCGCTCCGCTATCATGCTTGGATGAGTGAATCCTCAAATATGCACAGTGACCCCGCCGCTATCGGCGGCCTGGTTGCGAAGATTGAACGATTGAGTGTCCAGCTGGGGCGTTCAACCTCGATCATGGAGGTCTGCGGTACCCATACCCACGCCATTGCCTCCGCAGGGCTGCGAGCCATGCTGCCCCCTTCGGTACGGCTGATCTCCGGCCCCGGATGCCCGGTGTGCGTCACCCCTGTGGAGTATCTCGACCGTGCCATCGCCCTGGCTGGTCTCCCTGACGTCGTCGTCTGTTCTTTTGGAGACATGCTGCGCGTCCCGTCGAGCACACTCACCATGGAGGAGGCACGGGCCGAAGGCCGTTCGATCGAGATCGTCTACTCTCCTCGAGACGCCGTCGAGATGGCCCGCCGGCGACCCGATGCACGGGTCATCTTCTTGTCGGTGGGCTTCGAGACGACGGTTCCAACCATTGCGGCCGCTCTGGCGGAAGCCGAGGCCGATGGACTGCCGAATTTCCTGATCCTGCCGGGCAACAAGGTCATGCCCCCTCCGATGCAGACTTTGGCCGCAGATCCGGAGCTCAAGGTTGAGGGCTTTCTGCTGCCGGGCCATGTCTCTGTGATCACCGGCTGGGAAACCTTCCTGTTTCTGGCCGAGGAGCACTCGATGGGGGGCGCTGTCGTCGGTTTCGCTCCCGCCGACGTCCTCAGAGGCATCGCCGAACTCCTGGCCCAACTGTGCGAAGGACGCCGCGAAATCGTCAACCTCTACAACCGCGTGGTCAATGCTTCGGGCAATCTCACCGCCCGGGCCATCGTCGATCGATTCTTCGAACCGGCGACGGTCGTCTGGCGTGGCTTCGGACCGATCGAGGGATCCGGGCTGGCCCTCAAGCATCAATGGGCCCACCGCGATGCCTCGACCATCGACGTCGAACTGCCGGAGCCTGTCGAGCCTGCGGGCTGCCGTTGCGGCGACGTCCTTCGCGGCACGATTTTGCCGCCGGGATGCCCCCTGTTCGCGAAAAGCTGCACACCGGACTCTGCCGTCGGTGCCTGCATGGTCTCGTCGGAAGGCGCCTGTGCCGCCTGGTATCGGCATGATAGGTTTCGTTTCGCACCCGGAGCGAGTGCTCAACCGGATACTGGAAACTAGAAACTTGAAACTCGAAACTGGGAAGGCCGGCATGCAGAAAATTGAAAAAGCCCCTGTGTCGCATCTTGGCCCCACACAAATCTTACCGGAAAGCCCAACAACTCCTCGGAAACGGGTGACAATCAAAGAAGCTGGTTGCAACTTGGTTCAAACCGAGCCGTTCAAGCGTGGAATCCAGTTTCCAGTTTCCAGTTTCCAGTTTCGGCTGATTAAGAATCTCGGATTAGCCTGGTTTGGAGACACCGAATGAAAAACCGAAAAATCCTCATGGCCCACGGCGCAGGGGGCCGTCTGACCGGAGAACTGATCTCCCAGACCTTCTTGCCGGCCCTCAATAATCAACATCTGGCAACCCTCTCGGACGCCGCAGTGCTTCCCGAACTGCCACCGGGTCGCCCCGCCATGTCCACCGACGCCTTCGTCGTAGACCCGCCGGTCTTTCCGGGTGGTGACATCGGACACCTGAGCGTCTGCGGCACGGTCAACGACCTCGCCATGGGTGGCGCTGCACCCCTGTGGCTGACCTGGGCCTTGATCCTCGAAGAAGGCACCGACATGGATCTGGTGGAACGGTGCACCGCAAGCGCTGCCGCAGCCGCCAAGGAAGCCGGCGTCGCCATCGTCGCCGGAGACACCAAGGTCGTTGCCAAGGGCTCGGGCGACAAGATCTTCGCAATCACCGCAGGTCTCGGCGTCGTACCACCCGGTCGGGACATCGGAGACCACCGGATCCGGCCTGGAGACGCCATCATCGCCTCGGGCCCATTGGGCGACCACGGAGCGGTCATCATGGCCGTTCGCCATCAGTTGGAGAGCGAGACGTTGCAATCCGACGGAGCGCCGGTCAACCACCTGGTCGAAAAACTCTATGCAGCAGAGGTCGAAATTCACTCCCTCCACGACCCAACCCGGGGAGGCCTCAAGTCCGTGGCCAACGAGGTCGCAGGACGTTCCGAGAGTCGGCAGGTTCTGACTGAGAGTATGATTCCCATTCGGCCGGAAGTCTCGGCCGTGTGCGAGGTCCTCGGGTTGGACCCACTGGGTTTGGCCTGCGAAGGCCGCTTTCTGGCATGGGTCCGATCAGATCATGCGGACAGGGCGGTCGCCGCTCTCAAGCAGCACCCATCAGGCCGGGAAGCCGCCGTCATCGGACGGGTTGAGCCCGGCGTCACCGGCGCTGCCCCGGTCCTCCTCGAAACCTCGACCGGCGCCACAAGGCCTCTCGATCTTTTGTCGGGGACTGATCTGCCGCGGATCTGTTAGAGATGCTATCTGCCGTCAGAGGCCGAAAAGGTCAGGAAGAAGAACACAATTGAACCGATAGAGTAGAGGGGACGGACCGTAAGACCCGCGACCCCCTCCCTCGTCACACCGGACGTGCATATTTCCCGCATCCGGCGTTCCCGTACCTTCTCGTCCCTCCCGGCTCGCGATACAATGAACCGATGTTCAAGACAGTCCAGAATCGCGTGTGGGCATTCGACATGGAATGGGTTCCAGACCCTTTAGCCGGACGAATTTTGTATCCGAAAGAAGCCGCCGACGCCGAGAACGATGCGGGCGTCATGCGGGTAATGTGGGATCAGGGTGGCGCCACTGACGAAGACCCGACGCCGTTCCTCAAGACGGCCCTTTGCAGGATTGTCTCGGTCGCCGCAGTTGAGCGTCGAATCTCCCACGGCGGTGAAATCACCCTGACCCTGATGTCCCTCCCTCACGATCCCGCCGATCCGGAGAAGGCCTCCGAACAGGCGGTGGTCGGGGATTTCCTCGATGCCCTCGGCGACCACCAGCCCCAGTTGGTCGGCTACAACTCTCACTCGTCTGACCTCAAGATCATGGTGCAGCGCGCGATCATCCTTGGGCTCGAGGCCGAGGGTTTCTGCCGCCGGCCCAACAAACCCTGGGAGGGCATCGACTACTTTGCCAGGGGCTCCGAAGCCAATATCGACCTCAAGGACATCGTCGGCGGATGGGGCCTTGCCACTCCAAGTCTTCACCAGATGGCCGTTCAATGCGGCATACCCGGCAAGATGGATGTCGACGGCAACCAGGTGGCCGAGCTGTGGTTGGAGGGACGGCTCGACGAAATCGTGCACTACAACGAATACGACGCCCTAACGACCTATCTCCTGTGGCTGAGAACGGCCCATCTCGGCGGCTTTTTCAACGACGAGGTCTACCGGCTTGAACAGCAACGCGTCGAAGAATTGATCACACAGGAAGTCGAAAAGGGTCGCGAGCATCTCGAGGCCTTCCGGGTGGAGTGGGATCGGCTTCGGGAAGTGATCGGCGGGCGGTGAGGATGGACGAAAGCGAAGACGATTGAACCGCCAAGACGCCAAGATCATCGCAAAGAACATCAGTTAAACATGAAAACTCCATTGCGTTCCCTTCGCGTTCTTCGCGTCTTTGCGGTTCAAGTCTCTTCCCGAGGCTTTTCATCGTTTTCCCCTCCTTGCCCCAGGCTCCCGACTTGTCTATCCTTAGTCAACTACTGAAATGGAGGCTTTCCAGATGGCAGCAGAGATTTTCACCAATGAATGGGCCCAGGACTGGCACGAAGAGATCAACGACAACGCTAACTACAAGAAGGCCGCCGCCAAATGGGAAGGCGCCATCGGCATGGTGATGACCGAAGACGTGGACATGGGCATCCCCGAAGAGCGGGTCGTCGTCGCTGACCTCTGGCACGGCGACAGCCGCGGAGCGAAAGCCATCACCTCTGCCGACCTCGACGACGTCCCGTTTGTCATCAAGGGCAAACCCGAGGTATGGAAGAAAGTGCTCGCCGGCAGGCTTGACCCAATCGTCGGCCTGATGGGCGGCAAACTCAAGCTGGCCAAGGGCGGCCTCTTCGCCCTCTTGCCCTACGCCAAGGCCGCAAAGGAATTGGTGCAATCGGCAATCTCGGTCGAGACCGAATTCCCAGAGGGTTGGGAATAGGATTCTGAAGGACAAGGATTCTGAAGGACAGAGGCCATTAGCGAGACCGTTAGTGGTAAATGGACGGGGCCTCTGACCTCCAGAATCCTGTAATGCGCTTCGCTCATGAGGGTTGGATCAACAGCAGCGCCACATTAAGACCGTTAAAAACAACGGTTTAACAAATTCTTGCCGCAAAGCGGCAAGAATTTGTTGACAGCCTTGCCGCAGTGCGTTATATTCTCCTTGTCAAGGATGCCGCAACGCGGCGTCACCGAACAACGGAACACCGCCGAGATCGGCAAAGGAGATCACCATGATGAAAAAAGCCAAGGACGTACAACACGAAGTCGTCGAGAACGCTCACAAGGTCTGGCTCGCCGGCCTCGGAGCATTCGCAGTCGCCGAAGAGGAAGGCGCCAAATTCCTCAAGAACCTGATGGAAAAAGGCGAGGACATCGAGACCAAGGGCAAAGAGCAGTTGGACGAGCAGTTCGACAAGGCCAAAGGTGCCGCCGGCGGCGTCAAGGCCGTGGCCGAGAGCTACTGGGACACCATCGGCCAGACGGTCGACGATACCGTGACCAAGGCATTCGACCGAATCGGCGTGCCCACCAAGGACGAGTTCAAAGCTCTCAATAAGAAAGTCGCCGCCCTGACCAAGGCAGTCGAGAAGCTGAAGACCGGCGGTGCCAAGCCTGCTGCCCGCAAGCCCGCAGCGCGCAAGCCTGCGGTGAAAAAGCCCGCAGTCAAGAAACCTGTCGTCAAGAAGCCCGCAGAAACCAAGTAAACGACTCAAACCAAAGAGAAGGCGCCGCACATGCGGCGCCTTTTTTTGTATTGATGCCGGGAAGCTGGACCGTAAGAACACACGAGAAAATCTCGCAAAGATTGCCAAGTACCCAGCGCGGCCCCTTGGCCGCAACCAAAGAAGAACAGAGTAGACCTCCAGATTCCTTGATTCTTGGTGGCACGAGAGCAAAGATTAACGCAAAGTTGCGAAGGCGCAAAGGTCTTGGCCGAACTGCACCGCTGTTGAACCCGGCAACCGCGGACTCCG
>Ga0164318_10007025_pt1 | contig 10915 bp, 13 predicted proteins | sample GuaBasSedimGuay9_FD_113734 | JGI IMG/M metagenome (GOLD analysis project Ga0164318, IMG submission 113734) | Subseafloor sediment microbial communities from Guaymas Basin, Gulf of California, Mexico - Guay9, Core 4571-4, 0-3 cm | ecosystem: Environmental > Aquatic > Marine > Hydrothermal vents...
GATCTTGGCAACAAAAGTGAGGTATTCACGCACCTTGAGATTCTCGTAGCATGACGGTCGTTCGGGGACGTACCCAATAACACGTTTGGCCTCGATTCCATGGCGCGTGATGTCGTGACCATTTACTATCACCCTTCCACGAGTGGGACGAATGATACCGGCAATAATTCGAAGAGTCGTCGTCTTCCCCGCGCCATTTGGACCGACCAGCCCAACAATCTCGCCTGGATGGACCGCCAGATTTAGTCGACGAACTGCAACGTTGGTGCCGAAACGCTTCGACATGCCTGCTATGACTATGGCCGGATCTCGTAGCGCAGGGGGCTCCTCCGTGGGAAGTTCCCTGAGCCTCTCCTGCAGCATTCGAATCAAGAGGCTCTTGCGCATGATACGCTGTGTCATCGGAACGTTCAGTGCACGCGCCAGTCGAAACAGGTCAGTTGTGTTCATCTTCGATACTATCTCTTCGTATTCTTCCATCTCTACGTCTCCTTCTCAACCTTGAAACTATTAGGTCCCTCAACGGCACGCGCACAAGCTCCTCAAGAGGTGCCGGAAGTTCCTCAGGCACCGTTGGCGACAGGGTTTCATCGGTTTCCTTGTCAACATCAAATGAGAAAAAGCCTAGCCACAACATGATCAACGACACAACTATTGTCAATGGTAGGAATAACATCACATCTCCGCCAGATTCCAAGTCGAAGAGGAAACAGTTCACTCCAAAGGGCAGAAATGATGCAAATGTTGCGGCCGCAAATCTGGTACGCCCGGTTTCACGTCGTGCATAGAGCGAGAGCTCTCTCAAGAAGAGCAGCAACAGTGCCCACTGAGCAATGCTTGTGTAGAAGACTGGGATAGGTCTTGTCCACACGAGGACATAGAACTGATGTCCAGCTACAACTGGATTGCCAGAGTCAAGGTATAGCCAGAGAGCCTGAGAAACTCCCACCATCGCCCAATCATATGCAGCAGATTGATTGCCAGTAACATAGAGAAGTGTAAGATTGAGCGGGACAGAGAGAGCGACTAGGGTCCCAGCCGTCAATTCCGACCTCACGCGACCAAACAGACATGCCAGTCGGCTCCTGCGGATTGAACTGTCATGTGTCGCAGATGCCCTACGGTCCAAGTCGCTCCTCAGTGCTGGCACTAAGACGACCAACGTCAAGAAGACAAGGCCGTACTCTAATGGGCCAAGCACGATCTGCGGTCGCGGTGACCAAATCAACCCGTACACGTTTGTGTAGACAAACCTGGCCACTTCATTCATCACGAGCGACCACGCAACCGGCAATACTGCGCTGTCAAGAGCCACTCGATTGTTCTCTCTGGAACGAAACCACTCGTACCATGTCATGATTGGGACGATGGAGATGACTGCAAGGACTACTCCTACCAAAGAAACCTGGGGCGTGGAGAATCCCCTTTGCCTGAATTGCCAGAACAACGAATACAGATTCAGGAAAACCCCGTCGTCCGCTACCGTCAAGTCTCCGGAAACCGGAACCAGCAACAAGGTCAGCGATATCGCACACAGGCGCACTACCCGCCGGGGCGAAATGTCACGAAACGAGAACCCCCATCTCGTATGACGCCCAGACAGTGAATCCGCCTGCTGACTCACACTGCGCAGGTTGCTGAGTCCACCAGCGGCGCATGACCTTGCATTGTCTCCAATATCGACCTGATGGTTCATTTTTTGGTCACCGCCGCTCCGTCACTATGTCCACTTGTGCTGTGGTTGTTACAGCCGGAAACAATCCCCTCAAAAATATTGACGTTCTCAGCCACGCGGTCACTGCGGAGAGGTCTTGGAGCTATCTTCACGCTTATCTTCTCAGAATGCCTAGCTGCGTCTCATGCCAGCCCGTGCTCACGCACCTACGCACACCAATAGCGTCGAACACTTCACAGTGATCGAGGCAGAGTTTGTCGCTCGTCCCAACAGGTTCCTTGCGGTCGTGAGGATTGGCGGTGAAATAGTATGGGCCTTTGTTCCCAATCCGGGCCGAATGGACGAGCTCCTAACGCCGGGTGCAACAGTCCTGCTCCGACCAAGGCCCAATCACAAGCGCAAGACCAGCGTGGACCTTGCCGCGGTCAGACATGATGGTGTCATTGTATCTCTCGATTCGAACCTTCCGAATAGGTTTGTGCGCCAGCTATTGTCTGAACACCGGCTTCCTCTAGTCCCACCTTATTCATCATTCAAGAGCGAACCGCCCGCGTACGGAGGACGATTCGACTTTCTGCTGCATGGAAGCGCTGGCCACACTTTCATCGAGGTAAAGTCATCGACGCTCGTGGTTGATAGGACGGCAATGTTTCCAGACGCTGTGACATCAAGAGGAGCACGGCATGTGAGGTACCTAGTGCGGGCGCTCAAAGACGGAACCGTCGACAGCGCTTTCGTAGTATTCGTGGTGCAGAGACCGGATGCCGACGCGTTCTCTCCAAACGCTGAAACTGACCCTGAGTTCGCGGGGGCGCTGCGGTACGCCGTTTCCCAAGGCGTGCAGGTAATCCCGCTCCTGACCCGACTCGTTCTTCCTCAATGGACACTGGAACTTATCCGTGTTCTACCACTTGTCATGTGAGAGCGAACAGGACGCCGCTGAGCCCTCAGATTAGTACTGCTGACGAAAACAGTTCCTGAGAAAAACAGCCAAATAGTGTATGTCAATTATTCACTTGAGTGTAGGGTTGCGCGCAATGCTTTGCTCTGTCAACCAGGGACAGCCTGACAGAGATGGCTGGCAGCTTTGCAAGTTCGTGGCCCGAACAGTCGCTCAGGGGACAGGGGTACGTGTAATGGATTGCAACGATATCAGCGAGCTAGAGCGGCTCCGTACTCTCCATGCTACAACGGTTCTCTCCAATGAGCAAGTCCTGTTTATTCTCAACACAAGCTCTGGACTTGCTCCGTATACGCATGAATTCGTGCCTGGCAAACAAGATTCCCAGATTCTGTCGGGGTTCATCTCGGCACTGAGTAGCTTCATGGGAGAGATGACAGGACGCACGGCATCGCAGTGGAAGACCATCTTTGGGCACGACGCCACGATGATAGTAGAGAACGGAGTCTGGGCCACTGGGGTATTGGCGGTCAGCCGCGATACAACAGAACTGAGAAGTAAACTGAGAATGGTCGTCAGGGAGTTTGAAGAGGCTTTCTATCATCTGCGAGACGCTGACGAGTTTCACGGGAGCGTGCTGGTCGAGTTTGACGGCTATGTTAGACGCGTCTTTACCAGCGATCGCATCTCCGAGAGGACATTGATACTCAATGTGTCTAGAGATCCGGTACAGTTCGCTAAGATGACACCCAGCCAGAAATTCAAGATAACAAAGTTCCTGAAGCAAGTACGAGACTGGCAGACTGTCGGCGAGGCCGCTGAGGAACAGGGTCTTGCTCTCGATGAAACGATAGAACTAGTTTCTGCCGCCTATTGGTCCGGAGCAGTCTACCTCTTGCATATCCCTTCGGACTCGGACATACTAATGCCTTCTGCAGAGTCGCTCTCGATTCTTCTCTCACCGGACAATCCCACAGGCATCTCCGAGGACACACTGCGGGTCGTTGGGTCCTTAGACGGTCGAACCCCTCTAGGCGACCTCATGGACCGACTGGACATAAGCGACAACGAAGCAGTTCTCTTCGAATTGGGTTACCTCCTCAACCGTGGACTCGTAGAGCGACTGTCCCTAGAAGGCAAGTTCTCACTGGTAGCCGAGTGTGTGGCAACTCAGGTGTTCCGACAGATGATAGATCTTGTGGGTCTAGAGAAAGCCCTCATCGAGTACAAGTCAATAGTGAGCGAGAACGTAACGAGGTGCCCGTGGATCTCATTTCTGCGGGTCCTACCCGACGGAGAGGTCCGCTACGAACGATTCCCAACATTAAGCCCCACCGATATTGACAGACTGACTGACGCTCTAGAAACCCTGTCCAAGTCGTTCTCTGAGCGTGCCGCCGAACTTGTCGGCAGAAACTCGGCCAGCGAGATGTTGCGCAATACCCGCAAGACATGCGAAACCCGATTCGAGAGCCTTCTGACGAACGTGGTCATGTGAGTTATGCGATATGACGAACACTCGAATTCCTTATATCCCAACCAACGTGACCAACTCAGTGACATTAAGTGCTTTCTTGAAGAGAGCAACAGGGCATTGAATCTAGAAGTGAGTGGCGAAAGTGAGTCCAGAACGAACAACAACCGTTGCTGGAAACCTATGGCATGAGTTTTTCTCAGCTATTGTCAGCCTCATGCCCATCGCCGCCGCCGTGTTCGATGCCTCAGGCAGACTTCTAATAGCAAATGACTCATTCCTACGGGCCGCACGAGTAAAGAGCCGTGACATCGAAGTTCTTGAGAGAGCTGGGGGCGAAGCGAAACAGGTAGCTGACGCCATCCGCAGCGCTTACGAGCTGCTAAAGGGAAGAAAGGACCCCGAACCAATCTCCGTGGAAGTCAGTCCTGAAGGACAGACACCATTGCGTCTGCACGTTGCAGCCCTCATACACGATGGCGACTTCCTCGGCATGGTTGTGACTGAAGACATCATGGCAAGGATTGCACATCTATTTCAGGCTGTGCTTGACGAGGCCTCCACGAGGATTATGATTGCCCATGATGAGTTCGGAACTATATTACAGGGAAATGCACTCTTCACATCTCTTCTTGGCTACGAGCCTGCAGAGATGCCGCGGATGAAGATCACGGACATAGAGTGGGGATTAACGGAACGAAAACTTGCCGCGAGAATCGCTGAGCTACAAGAACGGGGGTTCATGGAGTTTGAAGCCTCGTATAGAAATCGGCACGGGGGCAGGATTCACTGCACCGTCCGTGCCATTGTCATAGGCGCACCGGGCAATCTGCTGGTGGTCAACGGGGCCGAGCCCCGAATTCCCAAGCGCGCCACAAGACTCCAACCAATCCATAAAGAGTTCTTCATCAGGGCCTTCAATGCGATTCCCATCCCAGCCATGCTGTGGGAGCAGGTCGAGAACGACTTCAAGTTGGTCTTGTACAATGAGGCTGCAAACGAATTTACAGGCGGCAGCATCGCACGTCTGATCGGAGCGTCCCTGTCCATGATATTTCCTGGAATGCCTGAGATCTATAGCGCCCTCGTCGAGGCTGCCGAGTCGGGACACCCCATCTCCGGTGAAATCCCCTGCAAGTCCCCTGCACTCGGTCTAGACGGCATCTTCATTCTGTCGTTCTCAAGAACTGTGCCAAACTTTGTCGCCATGACAATCACCGATATCACGAAATTCATCAAGATGCAACGCATGCTTGCCCGGCAGAACGAGGAGCTCAGCAGGTTCGCCCACGACATGAGTCACGATGTCAAGGGTTTCCTTCAACAAATAACTCTTCATCTCGAATTGCTCAAAGAGAAATACGATGACAGCAGGTTCGGAGACATAAACGCCATAGTGCAACAGATCGTGAAAATCCTTGAAGAGTCGGTCCAACTTGCTGACGCGGGGCAGACGATTGCAGCACTTGAAGAGTGCCCGCTTGACGAGATTCTGGAGGAGGCAGCGAAGGCCGCACTTCCTGTCGGCGTTCGATTGAAACACAAACACCTTCCGACCGTTCTGTGCGACAGGTCACGCGTTCTTCAAATCTTCGTGAACCTCTTCAAGAATGCCGTGGAGCACGGTCAGGCCACCAGAGTAGAGGTTAGTACGGCAACTGACCAGAAATTCCTCTCGGTGCTGGTATCGAACAATGGTCGAACTATTCCCGAGGACATGAAGAAGAATCTATTCAGATTTCGCGTTTCTTCGAAGAAGCACGGAGGCCGGGGTCTACTCATCGTGAGACGACTCGCGGAGGCTCATGACTGGCATGTGGATCTTCTCCCCGCAGGACGTACAACATTTCGCATACGAATACCTCGCCGTATGGTGGTTTCTTGGCACTGAAAACACAAGACTAGACCGCCGTAAGGCGACGGACTGCCGGCATGAGTCCGTGCCTCCCCCGTGCAGCAGAGAGCTACTTGTTGCGCTTGATGAGCCATACGATCTTGTCGCCTTCTTCGCGCATCTCAAGGACTTCGTTACCAGTCCTCTCAGCCCATGATGGAAAGTCCTTCTTAGTGCCCACATCAGTCGCGATGACCTTCAACACTTGTCCGACATCAATTCTCTGTATTTCCTTCTTCAGCTTCAACACAGGCATGGGGCACCTGAGCCCTGACGCATCAAATTCCCTTGCCACTTCGTAGTCAGCCATTGTAATTCACACGGGCACCTCGCGGCCATTACCTTTTATTGCTTTTCTTAACACGATGTGACAGAAGTACCGAAATACGACCCATTTTTGGTATTCTTCCTACGGCCTGTAACCTACTCATACGCCCCATGTACCGTTTCCGACATGTTTATGTGAACGCTGGCGAACTTCGAAGCCTTACAGGTGAAAACAATGGCGGTCTTTCAACTGCTACTCTTCTTGATGACGGGACTGGCCATCAGTGCCATGTTCTCGGGTTTCATACTCGCCCGCAGAATGGGGATGTACCTCATGATGCAGGTGATGATGCTGATGTTCGCGATGTTTGTTTCATTTGGGGCCCTTGGTATCGGAATGATCTTCCCGCCGACTCCCCCGGCTTCAATGGACATGTTGCACCTGATTCTCATTGCGGAGTTGGTACTTGTCCTCCTTGCCACACTGATGGAGTTTCTCCAAGTGCTACCGATACTCATGAAGACAATGCAGGGTGCCCCGATGCACAGTGCGCACATGACGAACCTCCTGATGTTGTTCTTCTTCCTGTTGGGCGTTGTACTCAACTACGCGGGCCTAGCCCAGATGTAAGGAGATGATAGAGAATGCCATCGCTATACATAATTGGTCAGTGGGGACCTGAGGCAGCCGAACGGTGCTATGGACCATTTGTCACCGGCACGACGGCGCAGGCCCAGGACATCGATGTCACAATCTTCCTGATGATGGACGCCGTCTGGCTCATGAAGAAAGGCGTCGCCGAGAGGATCAAGGCACCTGGCTTTCCACCCCTTCCTGAACTCATCGACATGTTTCTGGAAGAAGGCGGCAAGATTCAGGTCTGTTCTAACTCAGCCCAGTTCAGGGGTCTCGCAGAGAATGATCTCCGAGACGACCGAATTGAGATCGCTGGCGCAGCGACCATGATTGACGGTATCTTCAAGCACGACAGGTATATTGAGTTCTAGAAGATCCGGGGGCCAGATGCCCCTGTCTCCATTTTTCACATCCAAGAGCACAGTGTGTCGCATTGTACAATTAGGTCTATGAGCGAGTCGTAGTCAATCCGTTCCAGCTCGTCCCGCAGCTGGAACTCACCAAGGCCTCTGGCATCTAGGTCTTCCCCGAGGACATAGAACTTCGCCCCCAACTTCAAGAGCTCCTTCAGGGCAGCAGGCAGTCTATCGGACGGAACTGCACCGACAACCCCATCATGGAGCAAGGCAATAGCCACGCCGTGACCCTGTTCAGTCTGATGGGCTACGATTCTAGCCAGACGCTGCAGGTGGTTGTGAATCCTTGGGCTGAATCCATAGAGGTAGAGAATCCTCTTCGGCACAGAAACACCTCACATATGAAAGACGGAACTGTGATCGGTGATCATTCTGGATAGATGTTCCATGCTGATGAAGTGCAGGTTTGGATAGTCAACGAGGTCTTCGCATGACAATCCCCTCTCTGCCAGTGCGTTCTCGACCACGTACACATCAGCATCAACGAGTTCTAAGAGTTCCAGCGGTTCGTCTAGGGAATCGACTCCCAGCCCCTTGACATCTTGTCCTGACTTTAGCATGTACACGGCATCGCCATCGAGTATGAGATGGCACTCAATCGTGGGGCCGAGGCCCAGGAACCCTGCGACGAGACGAATAGCCTCTGCCGTGATATTTGTACCAAACGGACCCTTGTCACAGTAGATCAATACCGATTCCACGATCTCACACCCCTGGACCGAAGAATATCAGTTTGTCAGCCTGGGTGGCAAGCTCCGTGAGCGTTCCCAGCCCCTCTTCGCGTACGGACTCAATCCTGTCTTTTGCCCAGACGCCCCCCATGGACAGCCAAGCAGTGCAGCCCATAATCGGGATGCCCTTGTCCGCTAACTCGCTCTCGATGCGTTCCGTGAGGTTCCGAACACTATCGCCCGGGTCGACATGGCCGTGGAGAGCGTGGACACCAGAGCCAAAAAAGAAGACTCCAAGAATAGTGTGTCCCGCTCTCTGTGCGGCGCGCACCATGTTGAGGAGTGTGTCTATGGCCTCGAACTTGTATGGCTCAGTCTGCACAACAAAGGCAAGCTTGGCCATGCTGCTCACCCTGGGTTACTTGACGCACTTGAAGTAGAGGGCCCACTCGCCTTCTTCCTCTTCCTCGACACCAAGGAACTCATTCTTCGTCTTTGCAATCTCGCGCTGCACCGAATCCACAGCCGGTGGATGGTCGATGAGGACCCTCAGCACCTTGCCGGGGCTCATCTTCATCAGCGCTTTCTTAGTTCTCAATGCTGGATAGGGGCATACCTGTCCTCGCACATCCAGTTCTTCGTCATAATCCATTTCCTGTACGACCTCCTTCTACGATGTTATTGAGTGGCGTGCCATTCAAGTCGATATGGATCCGATGGATTTTCGTGGAGCTCAACAAAGCCCTCTTGTTGGAGCACCAAGAGATGGTAGTGAACCTTCTCAGCCTTGGCCTCTAGACTCTCCGATATGGAGACCGTATCAGCAGGGCCGCTGCTGACCAGCGTTGCAAGGATCTTCTCACGCAACGGCATATCAATCTCTGCTGGCGATCGTTTGGACTTCCGCTGCTGCGATGCCTTGACACGGTCCAAGTTCGGTTCTGTTACATCGAACAAGGAAGCGTCCAGAGCCTTCTGGAGTACTTCTCTTCCTCGTTCAGTGAGTGCGATTGCCGTTGTGTACCCCTTTCCGCTCCCTGCGAATCCACAAGAGATGTCAGCGTGAACACCTATGAAGTCAGTACAGTGGTCACACGGAGTCATTTTCGTGGCCTTGCCGCTCTCATCCTTGCGCATGTTGTTCGAGCAGAACAGGCCGATCTTCAAGACGGAAATACCAAGCATCTCCTCCCATCGGCTCACGCCACGAAGCTCACAGGGCATTCCCACAACAGCCAACTGGCCTCGAGTCTTCTTCTGCTGCTCGATCAACTTCGTCATTACACCAGAGGGTGAATATCTTGTCCCAGCCAGCTTTAGTACGTCTTCTGGTTTCTCCGCAACCGCTGCCTGTGGGGCGTACTTCCCTCCGACGATACCTATCACAGCCTCGACCTCTCCAGTCTCAAGTAGATGCTTGAACAGCGCCGTCACGAAGCCGCCGTTAGACGCAACCACCTGTATGGATTCGTCCTTGGCTCGTACCGACACTGCAAGGAGCGGCTCTTCCATCTCGGCAGGAACCTGCTCGGGGTGCGCCTGCGGACAGATGTCAAAACATCGACCGCAGTGGTCGGCACCACGGTCGAGAATACACTTGCCAGTGAGTTTGGGTCTTCCGTCCACCATGGTGATGGACTTGCATGTACCTGCGCAGAGGCCGCAACCCTCGCACAAGTCACGGTCAATAACCTGTTTCTTAAGCAGTTCGAAGCTCACATGACCACTCCCTGATAACGCCCTGCTCATCAGTCACCAAACGAACCTTGCTGAATTCGTCTTCAGCGCCTGCCTCAACAGCCTCTATCTCGAGCCGACCCACCTTGTACGTGTCGAACCCGACCTTTGCGCTCTTGACGGGCGTCTTGAAACCTCCAAAGTAGACATTAGACAGCACATCGTTGCCTCCAATCTCGCGAATCTTGGCAAGAACCTCTGCAAGGGCCTCAATATCGACCTTTTCTAGCGCGTCAAGGAGAAGACGCTGGCTCTCGCGCAGACTCTCCCTCAGGTTCTTGGCCTCGTCGGCCACGTCGATTCCTGTTGCTGCCTCATAGGCCTCTATCAAATTGAGCGCTACCGAGATTCCGTACCGCCCATAGATAGTCGCAGCAATCTGCGGAGCCTCTTCAATGGGTCTCGCAACCATGATGTCGGCGTACTCGTCCCCAGTGGACGGATTCCGCCCGGGATACTTGAAATGGGACGCGAGATGGAACCTGAAGAAGGTTCCGACCACATCAACCAGAAAGCGAGTCAACTCATCCGGCCGGTCTCCAAGCCTGTCGGTCGTCCAAGCCGTCGCAGCTGTATCGACATCAATCTGACTGGCCAAGGAGCCAAAATACCCAATCATACGTCCCGGAGGATCATCGGCAAGGTCGACACACCCACGGCAGGGCGTGTTGAAGTCGATGCACTTCTGCGCACACTTGGCTGACACAACGCCGTTGCAGGGGAGACCTTGGTTGTTGAAGCAAGTGTCACTCTGGGACCAGTCCGGCAGACGGATAATCTTCTGTATCTTGTCACCCGAGAACGCTCTCGAGCACTCCTTGCACAACGGTGTTCGCTCCAAGTCCTTGCCCGATATGAGTGCAACGAGTTCATCAGGACTTGGTGGGCAGCCAGCGACCACAGAACAATCAATCATGTCAACAACGGGAGTCACATCCGCCCCCTTCTGATTCATCAGGCCAAAGATACCACCTGAATAGGGACACGTCCCGTAGAGGATGACCTTCTTTCCGCGCGACGCGATATCGCGAATCCTCTCCTCGTCGGCTTTCCGTGCGTAACCTGTTATTACGACGTAGTCGGCGCCATCAATGTCATCGGATACACTGGTCAAGGGGTGAGTCAAGATCTCAATTCCTGAGGACTTGTCAACTGTCAGCAGCTGCCAAGCACACCTCTCGCACCCGTTGAGGTGCACGACCGCAATCTTGGGCATCATTCTTCACCTCCAGGACACGGAGCC
>Ga0164318_10007026_pt1 | contig 10914 bp, 9 predicted proteins | sample GuaBasSedimGuay9_FD_113734 | JGI IMG/M metagenome (GOLD analysis project Ga0164318, IMG submission 113734) | Subseafloor sediment microbial communities from Guaymas Basin, Gulf of California, Mexico - Guay9, Core 4571-4, 0-3 cm | ecosystem: Environmental > Aquatic > Marine > Hydrothermal vents >...
ATCTTATGTCTATAAAAAAGTCTCCGATGCGGAAAAGGAGAAACTTGCTTTTTATCAGAAATTGTACAAAGAGGGATTATTTGACAAAGATTACATAACCACCAAGTGGGATACTATGGAGGATAAACTCTATACCAACAAGGTAGCATTGGTTTTTGGTACATCCGGAGTTGTTTGTGATATTTACGATACCAAATTAAAGAAAAATCAGGGTGTCGGCCTTGTTGCACTGCCCCCTGCAAAAGGTGTTGGACAGGGATATGCTGTATCTACAGCAAAAGAAACAAGAGGATGGGCAATCAGTGCTCAGAGTAAGAATCCTGATCTTGTTTTTAAACTCCTTGAGTTTATGGCTACCGATGAAGGGCAGCTTTTAGATCGTTATGGAATAGAGGGAATACATTATACTGTTGATAACGGTAAATACGCCTTCACAGACAAGAAGTCAGAATGGTGGCCCAGATTTAATGAGGTTATGAGTTACAAGGGGCCTCTTCCGGTTCTTGGACCAGTTGGTGCGAAAAGCTGGGATTTTCTTGATAAGTATGTTGTTGGAGATCCTGACTTTCCTATTCCCGCTGATCTTGCTCCTACATGGGATGCACTTACCAACCTGTACAAGGAGTACAGTTTCAAGATTATTACCGGAGAGTATACAATTGACAAGTTCGATGAATTTGTAAAAAAGTGGTACGATATGGGTGGGGACAAGATTACTGATTACGCGCAGACCAAATTAAAATAGAACTATACTGCAGAGAAGGGGCGGTTCCTTCTCTGCAGGTTTTTTCAGCATCATATGTAGTAACAGGAAGCAATGTTGTGGACAAAGAATTATATCTTGAAAAAGTGTACGGTGGAATTCTCGGTAAATGTATCGGGGTCAGGCTTGGTGCTCCAGTGGAGCCTACCGTATGGAGTTATGAGCGTATTAAGAAAGTTTATGGGGAAATTACCGGCTATGTAAAAGATTATAAAAACTTTGCCGCTGACGATGATATTAACGGTCCTCTTTTTTTTATCCGGGCACTTCTGGATCATAAACCTCCTTTGACAGCTGAGAAAATCGGGCAGACATGGCTGAACTATACCCGCGAGGAAATTGGATTCTACTGGTGGGGGGGAGAAGGGATCAGTACCGAGCATACGGCATATCTTAATCTCAAAAAGGGTATTCCTGCTCCCCGTTCCGGAAGTGAATTGGTTAACGGCAAGACATTGGCAGAACAGATTGGAGGGCAGATATTTATTGATACCTGGGGGCTGGTTTTTCCTGAGGATCCTTCGAGAGCTGCAGCATATGCTGCGATGGCGGCCAGCGTAAGTCATGATGGTAACGGTCTGCATGGAGCAAGGTTTGTGGCCTCTCTTATTTCAATGGCCTTCTCTGCAGATACTGACCGTACCATAGCGGGGATGATTGAAAAAGCACTTACGTTTCTACCGGAAGACAGTGAATACACGAGGGTTGTAAAAGCTGTGCGGGATTTTCACAGGGATCATCAGAGACCAGAGCAATGGAGGGATGCGTTGACATTTCTTCATTCTTATTTTGGATATGATAAGTATCCGGGGGTCTGTCACATAATTCCCAATTCAGGTGTTCTTTCCCTGGCCCTGTATTACGGGGATGGGAATTTTGCAAGAACTATTGAGATTGCCACCATGTGTGGGTGGGATACAGACTGTAATGCCGGAAATGCCGGAACTATTCTCGGAGTGCTTAAGGGCCCGGAGGGGATACCTGATCACTACAGGAAGCCGGTAAATGATTTCCATGCTGCAAGCAGCATTGCTGGTGCCTTGAATATTATCGATTTGCCGACAGCGGCGAAAGAGGTGGCAATACTGGGTATTAAGGAAGCAGGGTCAGAAGTTCCGGAATCATGGAACAAGGGAACTTTTTCTGATGATATTGTCCTGGATTTCTCAGTGAGCGGCACAACCTCCGGGATACGAACCTCAAACAGGTATTTGGCACCTGTCATCAGAAACAACGGCAGAGGTGAGCTTTCGGTAATTCTGGATAGATTAAAGAAAGGAGAGAGTGTCCGGATTTTTTATAAGCCGTATTACCGGAGAAAAGATTTTGATGATGAACGATACTCTCCAACTTTTACTCCTCTTGTATATCCGGGACAAACCATGAAAATTAAAGGAAGAATGGAAAAGTGGAGCGGTAAAGAAATTTCTGTTTATCCATTTATCCTGGATTCTACTTCAGAGAAACTTTTATCGGGTCCTGAAATTGTCTTCACCGGTGGAGGAACTATTGATATTTCCTGGATCATTCCTGATATTCCCTTCGCTGTTGATGAAGCGGGTTTACTTTTTAAGCAGGGTTCTGAAGAAAAGTATCTTGGTGAATTGTTTATATCTTCATTTGAAATAACCGGTAAAAAAGATTTTATTGTTGATTTCAAGGAAGAACGAAAAGAGTTCAGTGGGCTTTCCCGTTGTTCATTATCAGGAGGAAAGTGGGGATTACGTAACGGTTCACTCCATGCTCAAACAGAAAACATATTTCTTTTATTCACCGGACCTTATTACTGTGAAGATTACTGTGTTGAAACATCAATCATTGCGGTTAAAGGGGTAAGCCATTGTATCATTTTTCGGGCAATTGGTGCAGAACGGGGATATTTTTTCGGTTTTAACGGTCAAAATACTGCTGCATTGATAAAACGTGATCATGACAACACTATCCTTGAAGAAATAGAATTCCCATGGAAGAAAGGGGAACTCTACAAGTTTAAGGTACAAATATCAGGTTCTGATATAACCTGTATTATAAATGGGGAGGTAGTTCTCTCTTATTCGGACAGCGACCATTTCCCCTATGGTATGGCCGGCCTTGGCAAGCTGGGAGCCGGTGAGACAATTTTTAAGAATATTATTTTTCATGAAACACGGAAATAGTTTAACCGATGGAAAACAGGATTTGTAAATGTCTAAATTAGTTGAACATAATGGAAAAGAACTGTTAAAAAGTTATGGATTTAAAATTCCAGACGGGGTGCTTATCCATTCAGTAGATGATATAGAAGCGGCTTTTAACAGTATTGGGCCCGGAGTCCTGAAAGCTCAAGTACAGATTACCGGAAGGGCTGGAAAGGGGCTTGTTAGATTTATAGAATCGAAACAGGAATTACTAAACAATGTTAGAGACCTGATGGGTTTAAAAGTAGGGAATTCCCCGGTTAAAGAGCTGCTTTATGAAGAAAAACTTAAAATAGAAAAGGAGTTATATGCGGGGATAATTGTTGACAGGCAGGTTGGTGCTCCTGTTTTTCTTTTTAGTTCACGGGGAGGTTCAGGCATTGAACAAATTGTAAAAGAGTATCCTGAATCGATTTTTAGAAGCATCATTGATCCTGATAAAAAAATTGATCCTTCAGATTTTACCGAGGGTTTGAAACAAACCGGATTAAGCAGCGAAATTATTGGGGTTGCTGCAGAAGCTGTTGCTCTACTTGTAAATTGTGCGATTGATCTGGAAGCTGAAAATCTCGAGGTAAATCCCCTTGTTGTCACGGCAAACGGGGATGTAGTCGCTGCTGATTGCCACCTGACGGTAGATGATTATGCTGTTTTCCGGCATCCTGAATTTCATATTGAAATTGCGAGAGAGCTCGGACATCCTCCGACCCGGTTAGAAAAAGTTGCCTGGGATGTTGAAAAAAATGACTATAGAGGAACCTTCTATTTTATTCAGCTTGAGATGAATTTTAAAAAGGGTAAGGGGTATATTGGTTTTCATGGTGCCGGTGGCGGAGGATCGATGATGAGTATGGATGCATTGGATGCTTATGGGTACAAACCGGCTAATTTCTGTGATACTTCAGGAAATCCTCCTGCTTCAAAGATTTACCGTGCAGCACGGATCATACTGTCCCAGGGAAATATTGACGGGTACTTCGGGTCTGGTTCCGGAGTGGCGAGCCAGGAACAGTACCATAGTGCCAGGGGAATTGTAAAAGCACTTTTAGAAGTCGATCCCGATTTACCTGTTGTCCTGAGGCTTGGGGGAAATGGCGAGGACCAGGCAATCAGGATTATGGAAGAGTATACAAAATCCCTTCATGCAGAAGTGAGATGTTTTGGTAAAGATACTTCGGTATCCGAGTGTGCTCAGGTCTTTGATCAGATGGTTAAAAGCTATAAAAAAAGAAAGGGATCAGTAGGAAGAACCATGGGCAGCACTCATAAGAAGTCGTATGCGTACCCAACCGTTACCGGGGGTACTGTCAGTTTTGATTATAGCAGATGTTCATTCTGCGCTAACAAAGTATGTATTGAAGGGTGCAGCACCGGAATCCTACAAGAAGAAAATGGCTGTCCTGTCCTTTCTATTTCGCAGGAAGAAGCTTCATCAGGCAGATGTATTGAGTGCCTGGTCTGTGAAGTTGAATGCCAAGCTTCAGGAAACGGAGGGGGGAAAGTTACATTGCCCATACCTGGTCTGGAAGGAGAGGATTGGTAATGGGAATCCTGATTGATACATCAAGCACTGTTCTCGTTCAGGGTATAACAGGAAGAGAAGGGCGGACCAGAACGCGTTTAATGAAGGAATTCGGAACCAATGTTGTTGCAGGAGTTACTCCCGGTAAAGGAGGGGAAAAGGTTGAAGGAATCCCTGTGTATAACTCTGTTGCAGATGCGGTAAAAAATCATGGACGAATTGATGCTTCTGTTCTTTTTGTTCCTGCTCCCCTGGTAAAAGATGCGGCTCTTGAAGCTTTTTCGGAGGGGGTAAAACTGATTCATGTAGTTCCTGACAGAGTCCCACTGTATGATGCAATGGCAATTCTCCGTTCCGCCAGGAAGTACGAAGCATCCTTTATTGGCCCTAATTCTCTTGGTGTTTTAAATCCCGGCAGAGCACTCATAGGAATGATAGGCGGTAATGCCGGATCTGCTTCTCAGTGGTTTAAGAAAGGCCCTGTCGGAATAACATCCCGCAGCGGCGGATTAACAACATCAACTGCATACTATTTAAACAGAGCGGGTATTGGTCAAAGCACTATTGTCCATGTGGGAGGAGATTCTCTTATAGGAATGCCGCATCCGGATATTGTAAAGCTCTTTGAAAAAGATGATGAGACAGAAATTATTGTGATGCTTGGAGAAATAGGCGGAAATCAGGAAGAACGGGTTGCAGAGTGTATAGTGCATGGTGAAGTTACTAAACCGGTGGTTGCATATATAGGTGGGAAGGGAGCAAAAAGCGGAACCCGCTTTTCTCATGCAGGAGCAATTATTGAAGGCGGGAAGGGAACATATCAGGGGAAGGTGGATGCACTTCGGAATGCAGGTGCTGAAGTAGTGGATGACATTATGAAAATTCCCGATGCGGTTGCTGCCATACTCAGAAAAGGAAAATAAAGATGAAAACGAGACCATGGGAAACTAAAATTACAGAGATACAGGAAAATGAAATAAGGATACACGGGTATGCTATTGAAGATCTTATGGGGAAAAAATCATTTGCTGAAACGGCATTCCTTCTTTTTACCGGGAAACTTCCGGGCAGAAATGAGGGTAAACTTTTTGAAAGTATGATGGTGGCCTGTGCAGATCATGGTGTTACCCCCCCCTCCACCCTTGCTGCTTTGACAGCTGTTTCAACAGGAGCTCCCTTGAATGGTGGACTTGCTGCGGGAATTCTTTCCATTAATGAATTTCATGGGGGAGCTATAGAAAATTCCATGAAATTTCTGCTTCAGCTGAAAGAACGGAGTGCAAATTGCAATGATTCAGAGCTGCGTGACATTGCAGCGGATATGGTAAAGAGTTATAGAAAACAGGGGGTGCGGTTGTCAGGATTTGGGCATAGAATACATTCAAAAGATCCGCGTACAGTAAAACTGTTTGCGCTGGCAAAGGAATTGGGGTTCTCCGGGACATATGTTGATTCGCTTGTTCTTGTACAGGATGTACTATCAGGGGTTACCGGTAAAAGTGTTCCTGTTAATGTCGATGGTGCCCTTGGAGCTCTTCTTCTTGAACTTGGCATACCGCCTGAACATGCGAATGCATTTTTTATAATGTCCAGGGTTCCCGGTCTTATTGCGCATATCTTTGAGGAACAGACACTGCAGAAAAAAATGCGGAGGATTGATCCTGTCAATCATATATACACCGGCGAGGGGGCAAAAAAGCCTATCTGAATGGTACTAATTAATGCGCTGTACTTTGCATATCAGAATCCCGGCATTAATATCTCTTTCAATAAAATTAATTCCAAAAGAGATAATGGTTTTATCAAGAAAAAGAGCAGAAGCGGAGCCTGTTACATTGCGGAATAACTGGTTTTTTGCCGTTTTGTTCGTTTTGATCTGGGTCGTTCTTTTTGCAGCAGTATTTCTCTCACCGGATTTCTTTACACTCGCAGTATTGGACTTACACCCTGCTCCCTGAAAAGATCCTGGATCTGCTTCATAGTAGCTGTATCCGGGGATGATTCCCCGCTCCAGGCAGGATCCAGAGTTACTCCTCCCCTGAAAGGGGTTATATAGTACTTTTCTACTCCCTTCAGGAGCTTTGCAAGTTCCGGTATATCTTCTGTTTCAATAATTCCCGGTACCCATGTGGTCCGTATCTCAAAATCAAAACTTCCCGTTTTAAGGTATTCAAGGGATTCAATGACTGCGGCGGATGTACTACCATTTCCGCCAAGATAATGCGGGTATTTCCCCGGTATTGTCTTCAGATCCATGGCTACATAATCCGGGAAAACCTCCTGTAGTTTTTTGGGAAAAGTCCCGTTGGTATCCAGTTTAACCTTGAGCCCTTTGTCTTGTATCCTTTTTATGATGCCGGGGAGGTTGTCATAAACAAGGGGTTCGCCTCCTGTTATACAGACCCCGTCAAGAACCCCTTTGCGTTTATTCAGGAAAGAAAAAAAGTCTTCAATCCCGATAAACGTTTCAGGAGCCGGACCTTCAACCAGCTCCGGATTGTGGCAGTAGGGACAGCGGAGGTTACACTGATGGGTAAAAACAGTGGATGCAACCAGATCCGGATAGTCTATAAGGGTCGTCTTTTGCAGCCCGACTGTTACAAGCTGCATTACTACTTTACAACAGCTTCACGGTTTTCCCTTGCTGATACACCCTGGTTAAACGTCCTGCGTACTTTGTACTCTTCTTTTTTCCCGAGATTCCAGTTCTTTACTGCTCTGTAATACCCGACTATTCGGGTATAGACCTCTGTTTCTGTTCCCTGAACCGAATTAAGAGAGTCCTTCAAGGCTGCAATCTCTTTATCAATGCTTTCAATAGTTTCCATAGTTCCCCTCCCAGGTTATGTGTTTATTAATTCTGCTTTTTTGCTCTCAAGCTTTTTTATATCACGTTCAATCTTCACTCTCTCTTCTTCTTCACACTTCGGACAGGTAAAATGTTCTCCGGATATGTACCCGTGGACCGGACATATAGAGTAGGTCGGAGATATGGTGAAGTAGGGAAGTGAGTAGTTCTCTGCAATGGATTTAACAAGATTTCTGCAGGCTTTCCAGTTGTCTACAGCCTCTCCGAGAAATCCGTGAAATACAGTTCCTCCGGTATACTTTACCTGAAGCTCATCCTGCTGATCCAGTGCATCGAAGATATCCTCTGTTGCATCTACCGGCAGCTGGGTTGAGTTTGTGTAGTACGGTTCATCACTTCCACTGGTAATAATAGTACCGAAACGCTCTTTATCGTGCTTTGCCAGCCGGTAGCTTGTACTTTCAGCCGGAGTCGCTTCAAGGTTATGCAAATCGCCTGTTTCTTCCTGGAGATCTGCAAGGACATTCCGCATAAAATCCAGAATTTCCAGGGCGAATTCCTTCCCCTCTCTGGAAGTAATATCTCTTCCGGTAAAATTCAAAAGGCATTCGTTCATACCCACTATGCCGATTGTTGAGAAATGGTTGTCCAGGTGCTGCAGGTATCTTCTGGTATAGGGAAACAACCCTGTTTCCAAAAGATGATTGATCACCTTTCGTTTTATAACCAGTGATTTTGAGGCCAGCTCCATAAGACGTTTCAGCCGATTGTAAAATTCTTCCTTCGAATGGGAAAGATATCCAATTCTGGGAAGATTGATCGTAACAACACCTATGGAACCGGTAAACTCATCTGACCCGAAAAGCCCGCCGCCCCTTTTCCGCAGTTCCCGTTTGTCCAGCTGAAGCCTGCAGCACATGGAGCGGACATCCCTGGGATCAAGAGTGCTGTTTATAAAATTCTGGAAATAAGGAGTTCCGTATTTTGCAGTCATCTCAAAAAGAAGTCTGGCGTTGTCCGTGTCCCAGTTAAAATCCTTTGTAATATTGTAGGTAGGAATGGGATACTGAAAGCCTCTCCCGTCGGCATCTCCCTCCAGCATCAGTTCTATGAAAACCTTGTTGATTATATCCATCTCATTTTGGCATTCTCCATAGGTAAAATCCTGTTCCTGCCCCCCGACAACTGCCGGCATGTATTTAAGATCTTCCGGGACAACCCAGTCAAGGGTAATGTTGGTGAAAGGAGCCTGAGATCCCCATCTGGACGGAGTGTTCACTCCAAAGAGGAAACTCTGCACTGCCTGTTTTACCTCGTTTTCTGAAAGATTGTCGGTTCTGACAAAGGGTGCCAGATAGGTGTCGAAGCTTGAAAACGCCTGTGCCCCCGCCCACTCGTTCTGCATTACCCCAGGAAGTTGACAATCTGCTGTATCAGAGTCATCAGATGCCTTGCAGGTTTTGACTTTATCTTATCCCGCACTCCGCCGAGGCCTTCCTCTATCAACTGCCGTAGCGACCATCCTGCACAGTACCCGGAAAACATTGAAAGGTCATGAATGTGAAAGTCGGCGTTTATATGTGCATCGGCAATATCCTCGGGGTAAACGTTTTTCAGCCAGTAATTTGCAGTTATGGTGCCTGAATTATGGAGAATAAGTCCTCCCAGCGAAAAATTCACATTTGAATTTTCATTAACTCTCCAGTCTGACTGCATGAGATATCCGTTCATGGTAGTGTTGATATCAATCATCAGTTTTTTTGCATCCCTGATTGCTTCGTGTTTTGCACGGTACAGGATATACGCTTTGGCTATTTCAACCTCACCGGATTCAACAAGGACAGATTCAACAGTATCCTGAATCTCTTCTACCGCCGGTGCGGAGTGAGGATGTCTGGTTTTCATAAAACCTGCAAGTTTGGTTTCTACAGAAGCGGTGAGGATCTGGGAAAGTTTGTTGTTCTTCTTCCCTTTAACGGCAATAATTGCCCTCTCTATGGCTCCAGCAATCTTCTCTCTGTTATACTGCTCAACAGCTCCGTTTCTTTTAACTATACTGCTAACAGGAGAAACAGGTTTATCCTTTGTTCCGATAAAACTCTTCCAGTCTGAACTATTCCCAGTCATCACTTTTTCTTCCCTCCCCAAATGGATCTCCCAATGAAGTTAAATTCTCAATCTCTTTTAAGAATTCTTCAATGTTATCAAACATTTTGTATACCGAAGCGAACCTGACATATGCAACCCTGTCAACTCCGTACAGCTTCTTGAGTACAATATCTCCCAGATTCTTTGATGCAATTTCTCTGTTGTTTCCGCTCTTAATCGCAGCCTCATCCTCTATGGAATGGATCAGGTTTTCTACCGTTTTTTGGGAAACCGGCCTTTTTTCAAGAGAAGTCTGCAGTCCTCTTTCAAGCTTTTGAAGATCAAAGGCTTCCCGTCTGCCGTCCCGCTTTACAACCATAAGCTGCTTTTCCTCAATCCTTTCATAGGAAGTAAACCGGTAGGAACATGCAAGGCATTCCCTTCTCCTCCTTATGGAGGTTCCGCTTACATTTTGGCGTGATTCAATTACTTTGTCTTCCAGGGAACCGCAGTGCGGGCATCGCATCTTTTTCCATTCCTTAATGGTGTTATTTTTATACACTATATATAGTGTATAAAATTATGTTAAAGCCATATTAGCACACTATATCTGGTATGGCAATACATAAAAGTGAAAAAACAAAATAAAAGTCCCTCCTTTTATCTTTGTCAGAAACAAAAAAATGTGTATACTACAATACATGCTGGAAAAAGAACCGCTTGAAGCTTATAGAAAGAAGACTCTTCATATACTTGAAGAAAACTTTGCTCATGGTATGATAGATGTGGATGAATATGAAAAACGGGTTGATATTGCTCTGAATACCTCAATCGAAGCAGATCTGGTTCGGTTAACCTCCGATTTGACTGTTATCCCTGAAAATTCACCAAAGCAGGAAACGCCTGGCAGAACAGCACCCGTGCAGCAAAAGCAGGAAGACACAATAGCCGGAATATTGTCAAGCATCCACAGAAGAGGGGAGTGGATGCCGGCAAAGAAAAACCGGATCCTTTCTCTTCTCGGGAATGTCCGTCTTGACTTTACAAAGGTCAAGCTTCCCCCCGGGATCACCGAGATTGATTTCTTCTGTGTTATGGGGAGCCTGGATCTTGTTGTTCCTGAAGGAATTAAAGTGGATATTTCAGGTCTTCCGGTTATGGGAAGTATTGATAACCGGATTAAAGACCCTCTTGTGCCGGACTGTCCGGTATTAAAAATCCGCGGGCTTGCCTTAATGGGAAGTGTAGATGTAAAACCGCCGCGCAGGCGGCGGGGTTGGAGTAGGCGGTTTCGAAGATAAAAAAAGACCGGTTTCCCGGTCTTTTCCTGTAAAGAGGGGCTTTACCAGCTGTATCCAGCACTCAATATAAGACCACTGGTTCCAAAGCTGGTATCTCCCCCCACTAAGTCTTGGTAATCATCAGTAAAAATAGTAGTTCCTGTTAGATCAGGAGAATAAGAAAGTTTGTACTGTAAACTTAGGCATATATTCCCAAGAAAGTAATCTGCTCCTGCTTCAATGCCGAATGCAAAACCGGAAGCAATTTCACCTTC
>Ga0164318_10007027_pt1 | contig 10914 bp, 9 predicted proteins | sample GuaBasSedimGuay9_FD_113734 | JGI IMG/M metagenome (GOLD analysis project Ga0164318, IMG submission 113734) | Subseafloor sediment microbial communities from Guaymas Basin, Gulf of California, Mexico - Guay9, Core 4571-4, 0-3 cm | ecosystem: Environmental > Aquatic > Marine > Hydrothermal vents >...
CCAATATGGCCATTCAAAAACAAAAAGATTCAAAATAATATGGATTTTTCAATGTCTGTTATCAAGAGCAAGGATATCAATGAAATCATGCGGGGAGAACACGGCACCTACGTAGAAACTGCCTGTAACGAAAAATGGTCGATTGCCCCCAAACTTACGTATTCCTTCAGCTCTACAGTGAGAGGCGGCGTACATTTTGAAATAGGCAAAAACAAAAGCAAGTTGGCCGGCGAGACTGCTATTAAGGAATTTGGTATTAATGTGAATATTAGCATCACTGGACGATAAAATAATCCCAAATAAAATTAAAATGCACAATCGTAGTTTCATAATAAGTGTTAGTAGTTTGGTTATAGGAATTTTGGTTTCTTCTTGTTCCGGCCAGACGGTACCTCAGTTCGATGCCCGGCAAGCATACAACTATTTGCTTAAGCAGTGTGAATTTGGGCCCCGGCCACCTGGTTCAACTGCTCATCAAAAAACACGTCAATTTTTAGTAGATGAGCTTTCAAAGTTTGCTGATAAGGTACGTCTGCAGCCTTTCCCATTCACAAATTATCAGACAAAACAGCAGTTGATCTTACACAATATTATTGCTTCATTTGGAAAACAGAAGAAGCGTATCTTACTGGCTGCTCATTGGGACACTCGACCCTGGGCGGATATGGACCCAGATCCCCAAAATCACAACAAGCCTATTATTGGCGCAAACGATGGAGCATCAGGGGTGGCTGTGCTGTTAGAAATTGCCCGTTTATTAAAATCACATCCGTGTCCTAATGGGATCGATATTGTCCTGTTTGATGGAGAAGATTCAGGCCGCGCAGATCACCCTGAAGAATTTTCCCAAGGTGCCAAGTATTTTGCCAAAAATAAAACATTTTCCTACAACCCTAAATTTGGCATTTTATTGGATATGATAGGTGATTCTGATCTACAAATTTATATCGAACAATATTCACAGCACTACGCTCCTCACATTGTGAAGCAAGTATGGGGAATTGCCGAAGGTCTGGGCGTCCCAGAATTCATTCCTGAACTAGGTCATGCAGTAATAGATGACCACCTTCCCCTTTTAGAGGTAGGAATTCCTTGCATCGACATAATCGATTTTGACTATCCCTATTGGCACACACTGGAGGATACGCCGGACAAATGTAGCCTGGAAAGTCTGGAAAAAGTAGGACAGGTAGTGGTAGAGGTAATCTATCGTCGGTAAAGTTGTCATTTAAAGGTAGCATGAAAGTGGTTAAACGGCCCGAAGATTTCAGGAAAACTAACGAGGCAAAATTATCGCATCGTTGGCATCAAGTTAAACTGCGGTTGTCTTCTTCGACTAAAGAACTGATGACTGCCTTTCTTTTCCGCTGGGGATGTATTGGGGTGGAAGAAACAGATGACGGTTTAGTAGCCTATTTTCCCGAAGAGGTGGCCATCGCAACTATTAAGAGACAAATTGAGCAGATAGTTGGTGCTTTATCAGTGCGAACCAACCAAACAAACTGGCAACCTGGTTCCAGAGATTGGCTTTCGATTGACACAATCGCAGAACAAAATTGGCAGTTGGCTTGGAAAATGTATTTCAAGCCAATTTTTATTTCCCAACATATTGTCATTGTTCCCGAAGGGGAAAAATTTGTTCCAACCCCCAATCAGATTGTTATTGTGATTAGACCAGGCCAGGCATTTGGTACCGGCACCCACCCTACTACCCAGTTAGTATTGCGAGCGTTAGAAAAGTGGCTTTCACCTGATATGCGAGTTCTTGATGTGGGCACCGGTAGCGGGATTTTGGCCATCGCGGCAGCTAAGTTGGGGGCAAGGTCTGTTGTTGCCAATGACATTGATCCCATGGCTCTGGAAAATGCCCACCAAAATGTTCAGTTGAATCAGCCATTACCACCAATAAATTTCTTGCCACCCTCCGTTAAACCTGCTGGCAAATTCGATCTGATTTTGGCTAATCTCACTTCCCAGGTTCTGTTAGAATTGCTTCCTGATTTCAATCTCTGGCTTGATCACAATGGAAAAGTAATCGCCTCGGGAATTCTACAAGAAGCGAAGGAAAAGTTCGTAGCTAATCTACATATTCATGATTGGAAACTACTTGAACAAATTTCTCAGGATGAATGGACATGTCTGGTGATTTGTCCAAAAAGTTAAAACAACATGCAGGGCAACGTTTTGCCGCAATTGATATCGGGACGAATACGATCCTGCTTCTAATTGCAGAAGTTAGCCCTGAGGGTTACCTTTACGACATTTACCAAGAGCAGGCAATTCCTCGATTGGGGCGAGGAATAAATGACACCGGTAAAATCTCCCCACAGGCGGCAGCTCAAGCAATAAGAATTCTTGAGAGTTACAAACAGAAATGCGCAGAATGTGGAGTGAATAGGATCTTTATAGTCGGTACGGCAGCTCTGCGTACCGCTAAAAACGCTCAACAATTGCTTGAACAAATTACATCTCGCCTGGGATTGGAGATTGAAATAATACCCGGTGAACAAGAAGCTCGATTCGCCTTTTGGGGAGCTCTTTCTAACAAAAAGAATCTGCCTGGCCAAATTTTAGTAGTTGATATTGGCGGCGGCAGTACTGAATTGATTTGGGGAAAGGCGGAAGAATTCGAAAATGCTATTAGTCTTAAATTTGGATCTGTTTGGTTGACTGAAAGATTTATCCGTAGCGATCCCGTCACAGATGATGAGGTGTCGGAATTAGAAGCTTACGTAGCTACTCAATTGCGTTGTTACAGGTCTCAATTGCCTCATCAAGTAGATGTAATTGTCGGTACTGCTGGCACTGTGACCACTTTGGCTGCCATGGCTCAGAAGCTAATTACTTATGACCCTCATCGTATCGATGGATTTGAACTTACTTCCACAGAATTACTCAACCAGATTTCTGAAATAAAAAAACGAACATTAATAGAGAGGCTTCGATTGCCAGCTCTGGAACCGAATCGAGCAGACGTGATTTTGGCAGGTGCGCTTATCTTGCACCAAATCCTAAAAACATGGAACAAGAAAAGCCTCTTGGTAAGCGATCGAGGGTTACGTTTTGGAGTAATTATTCACAAACTACTTACTACCTAACCTCAAGGAGGAAAGGAACAACAAATGAGCTGGAAGATCAAACTGAACAATGGGCGTATTGACGCTTTCTACGACGACCAGTTGGTGCTTGAAGGTGTAGAATTACGTGGCTATGATCAGGAAGACGAAATAAAATTCCTTCTGGCACCCTATGGGAAACCATACCCGGTAGCTGCCCCTGCTGGTGAACAGATTGTCTACATTTTGAAACTCGTACCTCAAAACACTGGTCCTACTGACATCATCATGGAAATCTTTTGTGGACCTCTACGCTTGGCCTTACGCCTTTATCCCCGAAAGCCTCTTGGTTTCAAGCTTTCCGGCATGGTACACTGGGGATGGGAACCCTATCTTTGCCGTATTGAACCAGGACAATTCAAAGATGTGGTACAAGCCGCCCTCGGCCCTGCTAATAGTCTCCTCTGCGACTGTTTGTTTGACAAATGGACAGATCGAGTGCTTCGCTTCAATGCAGATGATATTTTTCAGATTAAGGCAAATCCCTCCACCGGAGATTTTTGGGTAGAGTCCCAGTTGTTCACTCAATTCGGATCCATTCCAGAAATTCTGGCAGTTGAAGTAATCAATCACTTTGTCACCGAACACCGAAGTATGCCTCATTATGTACCCTATGATCGGACGCACCATCCACTGCCTCCTTCCGGATGGGAGTCGTGGTATTGCTATGGTCGGCAAACATCAGAAGAAATCCTGATTCGTATCACTGATTGGCTTGCGAAACATCTAAAACCCTTCGGATGTGAAGTGGTACAGTGGGATGATGGCTATCAGGATGAGAACTGGTTGGAGTGGCGGAGGGATCTTTTCCCCCACGGTGGTAAGTGGATCGCAGATTACATCCATTCCAAAGGATTTAAGCCTGGGATTTGGGTCCTGCCTCAGTCTCTGGGAAAGATAGATTCAAAACTTCTTGAAACCGAGCCCGACTGGCTATTGTGCAAACCTGATGGTGAGGTATTCCGTGGATTTGCAAACTACCCATACGTTGATCCGACTCATCCAGAAGTCAAAAAAGAATGGTTCCAGAAGATATTTCACACGATGGCTCGAGAATGGGGGATTGACTTTTTCAAGATTGATGGAGAAGGCGAGATGCAACAATGGTATGCCCTCTGTCGAGATCAGCTTTACGACCCTTCCCTCACACCTGACGAGGCTTACCGAGGCTGGCTGAAAATTATCCGCGAAGCCATTGGGCAGGAACGAACGCTGCTCATCTGTGCCACACAGTGGCGGGCGATGGGGTTCGGGGATTGTTGTCGAACCGGAACAGACGTAGGTGAACAATGGCCTGCTGTGGAGCCAGCGTTGCGAGCTACTTTCTCCAATTACTGGATGCACACCATAGCCTGGTATTGCGATCCAGACGTCCTAATTGTCCGACCACCGTTGACATTGGAGCAGGCTCGATCATGGGCAAGTTTATTAGGACTAAGTGGACAAGTTTTATTGAACTCAGATCCCGTACATGAATTGCCCGAAGAAAGGGTAGAGTTACTTCGTCGCATTTTTCCAGCTCAGGATATTCGGCCCATGGATTTGTGGTCGCACCCCCCGCATGGCCCCTATCCGCAAATCTGGGATTTGAAAGTAGCTACAAATTGGGGACAGTGGGACGTGGTGGGACTGTTCCGGTGGTTCGAGGAAAATGCGGCAGAAGTGAAAATTACAACCGAGCTGCTGGGATTGCCCACCGGGCGCTACGTGCTGTACGACGTCTGGGAAAAATCGTACCTGGGAGAACTTGGCAATGGACGAACATTCCAAATAGATCCCGGAGCTTGTCGTGTGCTGTGCATCCGGGCGCTGACCCAAGTACCCTTGCTATTGGGCACTAACCGGCATATTACTCAGGGATACCCTGACCTGTTGAATCTAAAATGGGATTCTACTCACAAGGTGATGACTGGCCAAAGCACAGTGGTCGAAAACGATCCTTACCAGATCCGAATTCTGGTCGAGTCTAATGGTAAAAAGTATCTTCCTGATAAAATTGAAACCGATTGCTGCAACGTTACCTATCACCTCGAAGACGGAGTCTTACTTGTCACATTGACAAGTAAAATCTCCCAGAGAGTTAACTGGCAAATACAGTTCAAAAAATAGACTTGGATCTCCTAATGAGAAAATCTCTGCTAACCCATGTGTAAAGTAAGTTGTGTGAATACACAAAATTTCGACGATAGTAACCATTCAACAAATGGCGAAACGAGCTTCGGAACTGCTAACAACCATTGCATCTAAATTAGATCGGACATGAACAAATCTACAACGACGCTGACTTATGCACAACAGCGTATGGGAATGCGACTGGCGTACTTCGGACAGGGTACAGGCGTCATTCTTCCCCAGCTGCTAACTCAGTCTGCTTTTGGTGTGTTGTTCATCAAACAGCTTGGTGGGTCGAACTTTCAGGCTATGCTGCTTGGCTCGTTGTTGTTATTGCCTCGCGTTTTACAAATTCCCACCTCTTTGTTAGTACCTCCATCATTAGGGAAACGATTCATGCTTCGTTGCTGGATCATAAATGGATTTGCCATGGCCAGCATGCTTGCTGTTACATTTCTCCCTCTTGAAGGAAAAACTAAAATCACTCTGATTCTTGCTCTTACCTCAATTGGTGGCATTGCCAGCGTAACTGGTTCGACGTTTTGGTTCCCCCTCTTGCACGATGTGGTGCCAAGCAACCAAAGGGGCAGATTTTTTGGTAAAATGCGCGCCATCTGGCAAAGCACTACATTCATATCTATTGTCCTGGCCGGAACTTTTTTAGGAAATAATCCATCACTCTGGCAATTCCAAGTTGTCATTGCGGTTGGGCTGATTTTTTATTTTGCCAGAAATATTTTCATCGCCCAGTTGCCCGAAGGCCGGAGCCATGCTGCCAACAACGATTATTCTAATTGGAAACAGTACATAAAGCAAATCCTGTTACGACATGAAGTGTTAATTTTTTGTGGTTATTATTCTTTGTTTGCATTCTGGACAGGATTTCTTAGCACCCCGTTGGTACTGTATATGAAATACATGGGTTTTACAATACGGAACAATATGATTGTGTTCGGATTTAGCACTTTAGGAAAAGTCATGTCTCTGGTTCTAGCAGGCCAGCTAACAGATCGAATTGGCACCAAGCGAGTTTTCTTGATGGCTCATATTGTACTTTGCGCAGTGTGCTTTTTTGTGGTCAAAATTGGTTGGTTGCCAACAAATCAGGCTATGCAGTTGATGTTTATAGCTATGATTATCTCCGGAGCAATGGGAGCAATGGCGGGGGTGGCTTGCACTACCCAACTATTTCATCTTGCCCCCGACCGGGGGCGTGCTTTTTTCATGTCAATGGCAACTATTCTTATAGGTGCCGGACCTGCGGTGTCACCAATGCTTGCCGGTTACATTAGCCAGTCTGTCCCGTCTAATTGGAAGATATCGCTTGCAGGTATGCAACTCAATATCTTCCAGCTAATGCTTAGTATTGCCGGCATAACCTTGCTACTGCTTATTTCACTTCTTATTTTCGTAGAAGACATTCGACCCCAGGCTCCGAAGAGGCAGGTCGCAAATACCAGAAGCAACACTTAAAAATGTTTATGAACAGAAGACGATGACCCCCAAAAAGTCTTCTTGTTGGTCTGTTTCTACTTAAGAAATTCGTGCATTGCTTTTGCAGCTGTACGTCCAGCCCCCATAGCCAGGATGACGGTGGCGCTACCAGTCACAATATCTCCCCCAGCAAAGACTCCTTTTTTGGAAGTAGCTCCAGTTTGAGGGTCAACTTGAATGTACCCTCGTTTATTCAATTTTAGTCCCGGGGTGGTGGAAAGCAATAGAGGATTTGGTCCCTGTCCAATTGCCATTATTACAGTATCAACTTTTAGAGTGTGTTCTGAACCTTTTACTGGAATAGGACGTCGACGACCAGACTCGTCCGGCTCCCCGAGCTCCATTCGGATTAGTTCAATCTCTTTTACCCAGCCCTTTTCGTCACCAATAATGCGGATTGGATTTTCCAGTAAGTGGAAAATTATTCCTTCCTCTTGAGCATGATGGATTTCTTCGTCCCGAGCAGGCATTTCTGCTCGAGAACGGCGGTAGATGAGGTAGGCATTTTCAGCACCTAAACGTTTAGCAATGCGCACCGCATCCATAGCTGTATTTCCTCCTCCGATTACTGCCACATTACGACTTGGTTTAATCGGGGTATCCCATTGGGGAAAAAGATAGGCGCGCATAAGATTGTTTCGAGTAAGAAACTCATTAGCAGAGTACACTCCGTTTAAGTTTTCGCCAGGGATGTTCATGAAGTATGGCAATCCAGCACCAGTACCAATAAATATCGCCTGGTAACGATCCAATAACTCGTCCACCATTTCCGTGATTCCAATGACGTAGTCGGTTTGAATTTCCACGCCTAATTTAGCAAGCACTTCGGTTTCTTTTTTCAGAATATCTTTTGGAAGACGGAATTCGGGGATGCCATACACCAGTACACCACCGGTGGCGTGAAGGGCTTCGAATAATGTTACTGAATGCCCCATTTTTGCCAGATCGCCAGCTACCGTTAGGCCAGATGGGCCAGAACCTATAACTGCCACACGCTTGCCCGTGGAACGTAATCGTTGAGGTACTTCTGTTTTGCCTACCTGCATGGCGTAATCAGCCACAAATCGCTCTAAACGTCCTATTGCAATAGGTTCATTCTTAACTCCCATTACACACATTTTCTGGCATTGGTCTTCCTGGGGACAAACTCTACCACAGATAGCGGGTAGTACATTCTTTTCCATCACTTTCCGATAAGCAGCAATAAAATCTCCTTGAGCAATAAGATTAATAAAAGCAGGAATATCGATCGCTACCGGACACCCCGCAATACAGGGCGCCTTTTTGCATTGCAAACACCGATTGGCTTCTGCAATCGCCATTTCTGGGCTGTAGCCAAGGGGAACCTCATTAAAATTGTGAATTCTCTCCTTGGGATCTTGTTCGGGCATTGGAACTGCATAGGGAATAATCTTCTTCGCCATAATGACCTCGTTATGATTGTTTTAAGATTTTTTAGTACATTTTCCATGCTGTTGCTTCCAGAGTTCCCAGGAAAGTTTCTCTTGGTCTTTGTAAATTGTTAGTCGTTTCATTAGCAGGTCGAAATTTACCTGATGGGCATCAAAATCTGGCCCGTCCACACAAGCAAATTTTGTCTCGCCTCCTACTTCAACCCGGCAAGCTCCACACATCCCCGTGCCGTCCACCATGATAGGATTCAGACTCACGATAGTAGGGATGCCGTACGGTCGGGTAGCTTCGGCTACTGCTCGCATCATTGGCACCGGACCAATGCAAAATACCCTGTCGACCTTCTTATTGGTGTCATTTAGTATTTCTTTTAGAGGGTCTGTGACCAAACCATGATAACCGTAGCTGCCATCGTCAGTAGTTACCCATAGCTTATGACTGGCACGGCGCATCTGCTCCTCCAAAATCACCAAATCTTTACTTCGAGCCCCAATAATGGCAGTTACTTCATTCCCTGCTTCTCTCAATGCCATAGCCACAGGATAAATCTCTGCTACCCCTACCCCGCCACCCATGCAGATCACGTGGCCGAACTTTTCAATCTCTGTTGGCTTACCTAATGGTCCTACTATGTCAAGAACAGCATCCCCAGCTTTTAGAGTTCCTAATTGAAAGGTTGATTTTCCTACCTCTTGAAAAATGATGGTAATTGTTCCAGCCTTGGGATCGGCATCGGCAATAGTAAGGGGAAACCGTTCCCCTGACTCGTTTATTCGTAGTATCACAAATTGGCCTGGTTTGCGTTTACGAGCAACTGCAGGGGCTTCGAATACCAATTGTTTCACTTGTGGCCCTAATATTGCATGCTTTAAAATCTTGAACATCTCAATCTCCATAATTTGATTTGAAATAATCGCAGCTGTTTAAACGATGTCTTCGTCTACATATTTGGAATTAATTCCGATTCGGAGAAAAAGAAGGCGATTTCGGTAATTGCCGTCTCTGGCGAATCGGAACCGTGAACGATGTTGTTCTGTTTGTTTTCGGCAAACTTCTGTCGGATCGTTCCTGGTTCTGCTTCAGCAGGATCAGTTGCTCCTATCAAACGCCGGAAATCCTCGATGGCATTTTCTTTCTCCAATACCATGGGGATGCAGCTTCCTGAGGACATAAATTCTACCAGATCCCGATAAAATGGACGCTGGCTATGCACTTTGTAAAACTCACCTGCCATTTTGGCATCCATTTTCACCATTTTCATTCCTAAAATTTTAAACTCCGCCTCAAGAATGCAATCTAGTACCTTACCAACCAATTTTCGATTTACACAATCTGGTTTAAGGATTGCTAACGTGCGTTCCTTCAAAATCAATCTCCTCCTTTCTTAAGACATTGTGGTTTTAGAAGGTTAAAATTTTCAAGGTTTAGTAGAGAAACCATGTTGCATGCTTTTCTATTGTTAAATAGCCTGCGCAGTAAATTGCCATAAGATAACAGCAAAGTACGCAACGTTTTTATAAATAGATAATTAGCCCTTTGCGATCTTTGCGACTTCTTGGCGAACTTTGCGGTAAAAAATGCCTTTTGATACAGCTCCAGACAGGAGGAGCTGTATCAAAAGTTAATGATTTAAGCTAATACGTAATTTTTAAACTTATGATGTCAAATCCAAGGTCTTATTTTACACAAGTGCAAAAGCCAAAAGAAATCTTTAGCAGAGTTTTCCAAATCTGGGTTCAAATATTTTGGGCCAGAATTTGCTTTACCGTTTGTCCAATTTCCGCAGGATTTTGTACAACAGTGATACCAGCCGATTGCAGTGCCGCCATTTTTTCTGCAGCTGTTCCATGACCTCCGGAGATGATGGCTCCGGCGTGTCCCATGCGGCGTCCGGGTGGAGCAGTGCGCCCAGCGATAAAACTTACCACCGGCTTAGTAACGTGATCTTTAACATAAGCTGCAGCTTCTTCTTCGGCAGTACCACCAATTTCGCCAATAAGTACCACGGCTGTCGTTTCTGCATCTTTTTCGAATAACTCCAAAGCGTCCACGAAGTTGGTACCGATGATTGGATCTCCGCCGATTCCGATGCAGGTAGATTGCCCAATACCCAGTTGAGTTAATTGGTACACTGCTTCGTAGGTGAGGGTGCCACTGCGCGAGATTACTCCCACATTTCCCTCCCGATGAATGAATCCGGGCATAATGCCTACTTTGCATTTACCCGGAGAAATAACGCCTGGACAGTTAGGGCCAATAAGCCGAGTTTTACGGTTCTTGAGGTAGTGAAAAACTTTTACCATGTCCAGAGCAGGGATCCCTTCGGAGATGCAAACTACCAGTTCAAGCCCGGCATCAGCAGCTTCCATCATTACGTCAGCAGCAAAGGCTGGGGGTACAAACACTACGGAAACATTAGCTCCCTCCTTGTCCACCGCCTCAGCAACTGTGTTGAAAACTGGTATTTTACCGTCGAACTTCTGACCACCCTTGCCAGGTGTTACTCCAGCCACCACCTTTGTGCCATATTCTATCATCTGTTTGGTGTGGAAGGAACCTTCCCCACCGGTAATCCCTTGGACTAACAATCGTGTGTTTTGATCAATTAGGATGCTCAAGGTATCCTCCTAAAATTAGCATAAATGATTTCGATAACTTTATTACGTAGTAAAATTTAAAATTATTTTCCCCCTGAGAATCATAAATATTGGAAAATAAGAATATTAATCTCAAATTGCGATTCGTGATCGTGCTTGTCTATCCCAGCGGAAGGACGAAA
>Ga0164318_10007028_pt1 | contig 10913 bp, 9 predicted proteins | sample GuaBasSedimGuay9_FD_113734 | JGI IMG/M metagenome (GOLD analysis project Ga0164318, IMG submission 113734) | Subseafloor sediment microbial communities from Guaymas Basin, Gulf of California, Mexico - Guay9, Core 4571-4, 0-3 cm | ecosystem: Environmental > Aquatic > Marine > Hydrothermal vents >...
CCCCAGGCACAGGTGATGAGCCACTGAGCATAGCCCAGTTGATAAAGGAAAGCAATGCCATAATTGTGACAACCCCCCAGGATGTCGCACTGCTTGACAGCAGAAGGGCGGTTAATTTTGCAAGACAGTTAAATATGAATGTGCTTGGAATAGTGGAGAATATGAGCGGGTTCAAATGCCCCCATTGTGGAAGGGAAATAAATTTATTCAAAATAGGCGGAGGAGAAATAGCAGCAAAGGAGATGGAAGTAGATTTCTTAGGAAGAATTCCCATTGAGGAGAGGATAGTGATAGATGGAGATGCTGGCATACCCTTCGTCAAGGAAGAAGGAGAGGCAAGCACGGAATTCAATAAAATAGTGGATAGGGTTGTGAAAAAACTGGAAAAGTAAATTCATTCATACAATCCCTCCCTGTAGTGTTTATACAGCCTCTTCACACCCTTATCATAAGAAAGCCATTTTTCATGCCATCCCGGATTCACACTTTTGAGTTCATGCAAAACAATCTCTCTTATCTCGCTGCTCCTGATTTCCCTCTTCTCTATTTTTTCCACTTTTTTGGCAATATTTCTGGCTATCTCCGCCGTCGCCCCGCTTTTTACAGCAGCCACAACTATTTTTTCAGGAATAAATTCTTCCTTTCTTCCATCCTTTTTTATAACCAATTCTGGCATGATAATAAAGGGTAGAGTAAATAAAAAGATTGGGAAAACTCATTGCCTATCATTTCCAGCAACAATTTTATAAACTTTAAATATCGGCATTCTAATTATTTCAATGGAAAAAGGAAGAATTATCCTTCTGGCTATAGCCCTTTTCATTTTTCTGGTTATTGTTTCTGCCGCCGTCTTTTTCCTGCTGGCTGTGGAAAAGGATTATTTCACGCCAGTAGCCGGGAAACCATACAATTTTAGAATTGCGTCAGAGGATGATAAGATAAACATTCTTTTCGATGTGGATATATTCAATCAAAACCCAGCCAATATCACTTTCAGAAGTGATAACATCAAGGGAGGAACAATAAAATTTAATGGAGAGAAAATGGGCGAGATTGCTCTCAATAAAAAGGAGATTAACCTTTCGAAACATGCGGTAACGAATGTCACGTTTAAAATATCAGTTGAAAAAGATAAACTCAAGAATTACATTATTTCTCATATAGAAAACGATGAGAAGAGCCAGATAGAGTTCAGTGTAAAAATAAATTTCAAGATTCATAATATCTCATTAAAGACCTCCTTTTACAATGGTACAGCATCCCTCGACACTTCAATACTTGAAAATATGGATGAAGAAGTGAAGAAGATTTCCTATCCTCCTTTCATCGCCGTTATGAATTCCCAATCTCAATGGAATGTGACGGGAGAAAAAATAGGGGTTGATAGCAGTTTAAAAATTCAATGTCTCCCTTTTTTCCCCATTCCACCAGAAATATCCTTCACTGCAAATAATATAAATGTTGCAGATAGCAATATAGTAGCAAAGCATCGCATTTTTCATGGAAGAAATGTTGAAATAAAAGTGGAAACCACGTTCAACCTTGATTCGCTGGATGAGTGGCTTGAATCACATATGAAAAAAGGAGAGACCACACTCACGGCTGTAATCAAATATAAGATGTTGCGGAGAGAAATTGTGAGGGATGTGATGAAGATAAAAACAGTTATGCCAGAGGTGGAAATGGAGGTAGAGGAGGGGAAAACAGGGGTAAAGGAAGTTAGAGAGAATGCCTTTGCCATCACCGGCATAATTATTATATGGTTTCTCTATGCCCTTTTCGTAGCAGGCATATATATTAAATGGAGGAGGAGATAACGGCAACGGCACCAAAATTATTATATGCATGGTGATTTCCCATTGTGCTCGCCAGAATATGGGTGAACGGCATCGTTCAAGGCGTCGGATTTCGCCCTTTCGTTTACAGAATCGCCGTCATGCTCGGCTTAAGAGGGTATGTTTTGAATTTGGGAGATGCGGGTGTGGAAATAGAGGTGGAAGGAGAGGAGGATAAAATAAAGAGATTTATTGAAATGCTTACTGAAAAGAAGCCACCCCTTGCTGCTGTCAATGAAATAAAAGTTGAATGGAAAGAGGGGAAGGGGTATGAAAGATTTGAGATAAGGAAGAGCAGGGAGGAAGAAAGGGAAAGCCTTTCCATTATACCTCCTGACATTGCCATATGCGATGAATGTATAGAAGATATGGAAAAGGAGGGGAGAAGACATAACTATTTTTTCACCACCTGCACCAACTGCGGACCCCGTTTCACCATAATAAAACGTCTTCCATATGATAGACCAAACACCACCATGGATGAGTTTGAAATGTGCGATAAATGTCATGAAGAATATACAAATCCAATGGATAGAAGATATCACGCACAGACCATAGCATGTAAAAAATGTGGACCTCAAATTTTTCTTAAGATGGGAGAAAAAATAATGGAGGGAGAGGAAGCCATATGGAGAGCATGCAGGATGCTTATGGAAAGAAAAATAGTCGCCATTAAGGGTGTCGGGGGTTATCATCTTTCCTGTGTAGCAACAGATGGCGATACTGTAAAAAAATTGAGAAAATCATTGGGAAGACCTCAAAAGCCCTTTGCCCTGATGGCAAGGGATATGGAAATGGTGGGGGAAATAGCATATGCCAATGAGGAAGAAGAAAAATTGCTCAAAAGCCATGCCCGCCCCATCGTGCTTCTTGATAAAAAGAAGGAGTTGCCATATGTTGCCCCTGGACTCCATAACTATGGCATAATGCTTCCCTATACAGGTTTGCATTATCTCCTCTTCAAAAAAATAGATGTGCCACTTGTAATGACTTCCGCCAATTTTCCTGGAAAACCAATAATTCATACTGAAGAAAAGATGGAGGAAATGGAGGTGGATGGAATATTATTTTATAACCGCCATATATGGCAGAGATGCGATGATTCAATAGTGAGGGTGGTTGATGGGAAGGCATTGCTGATAAGAAGGAGCAGGGGCTTTGTTCCCATTTCCATTTCAATTAAGGATGGAAAGGCGGGCATATTTGCCACAGGGGCAGAGGAAAACGTTACTGCATGTCTCCTCAAAAAAAATCATGCTTTCCTTACTCAATATCTGGGGCATGTCAACAGCATGGAAAATCTTGATTTCTTCAAAGATGCTGTGAAACATCTATCCAGTTTAATCAATTTTGGAGCAGATGCTATAGCATGTGATTTACATCCCGCCTTTCTCACAGCCAGATATGCAGAGGAGATGGCAGAGGAAAAAAGCATTCCACTCATCAGAGTGCAACACCATCATGCCCATGTGGTGGGGGTGATGGCAGAATATGGATTGAAGGAGGCAATAGGGATTTCCATGGATGGCTTTGGATATGGCGATGATGGCATGGCATGGGGGGGCGAGATAATGTATTCCGATGTCGCCAACTACAAACGTCTTGCCCATCTCGAATATCATCCCATGCCAGGAGGGGATATGACAACGAAATACCCACTCCGTTTGGTCGCCGGCATCTTAGGAAGGGAAGCAGAGGAATTTTTGATGGAGAGAAAGGATGCGTTTCCCCATGGAGAAAGGGAGGTGGAAGTGGTTTTGAAAATGGTGGGAAGGGAGAGATTGAAAACGAGCGGTTGTGGTCGCTTTCTCGATGCCATTGCCGCCATGCTGGATATATGCCACAAAATGCATTATGAGGGAGAGGGAGCAATGAAACTGGAGAGTGTGGCAAAGAAAGGAAGGAAGATGCTGGAAATGGAGGCAGAGATAAAAAACGGGGTGATTTATACAAAGGAAGCGGTGAAGGAAATTTTTGAGAACAGAAATAAATTCAAAAAGGAGGATCTGGCTTATTCAGCAGAGGAATTCATCGCATCTTCCTTAGCCCAGGCGGCGATAATGGAGGCAGAAAGTAAGGGAGTAGGAAATATTGTTCTCTCAGGAGGTTGTGTATACAATGAGCATATTACAGGCACTATAAAAAGGATGGTTGAAGAGCATGCACTCAATCTTTTCATTCCCTCCCTAATTCCATGTGGAGATGGGGGCATATCCTTCGGGCAGGCAGTGGTGGCAAGGAAGAGAATTGAAGGTTAAGGAAAGATGCGAAAACAAATTTTTGCATCACTATACCTTTTTCATCCCCAAAATTTTTTAATCTTTCCTGCATTCATTAGCAAATGCTGAAGGAAATAATATTCTATGGCAGAGGTGGACAGGGTGGTGTTACCGCAGCCAATCTTCTTGCCTCCGCCGCCCTCAAAAGTGGAAATAAAGGCGTGCAGGCGTTCCCTTTCTTCGGGGCTGAGAGGAGAGGTGCTCCAGTAAAGGCGTTCGCCAGGATAAGTGATGAGGAGATATACCTGAGAAGTCAGATAAGGGAGCCGGATGTGGTGGTTGTTCTCGACACAGGCATAATGGATGTGGTGAATGTTACGGAGGGGCTTAAGGAGGATGGAATAATCCTTCTCAACACTCCAAGAAAACCATCGGAGGTGGACATGCCATGCAGGGTTGCCACAATAGATGCAACCACCATATCCCTCAAAAATGGGATTCAGGTGGGGGGCATCCCAGTAGTCAACACACCGATGGTGGGGGCTCTGGCAAGACTTCTTGAAGGCGTAAAAATAGAGGCGGTGAAGGAAGCCATAAAGGAAAGATTTGGAAGGAATGGAGAAGCAAATGCCATGGCTGCGGAGCAGGCATATAATGAGGTGATACTATGATAAAAACTGCTTTATCTACGCCTACAGAAGGGGCGATGGGAAAGACGGGAACATGGCGTGTTTTCCGTCCTGTGATTGACAAAGAAAAATGCATAAAATGCTGGTTCTGCTGGGTTTATTGTCCTGATGCTGCCATAAGCAGAAATGAATATCCCGAAGTGGACTATGACTACTGCAAGGGATGTGGAGTGTGTGCCAACGAATGTCCTGTAAAAGCAATAGAGATGAGGAGGGAGGAAAAATGATTGTTATAGATACTGGCAACCATATTTCCGCCCTCGCCGCCAAAATGGCAAAGCCCCATGTCATTGCCGCATATCCAATAACACCTCAGACAACCATAGTGGAGCGACTTGCCCAGTATGTGGAGAATGGAGAGGTGAATGCCGAGTTTATCAGGGTTGAGTCGGAGCATTCAGCCATGGCTGCGTGCATAGGGGCGGCAAGCGTTGGAGCAAGAACATTCACAGCCACCTCCTCGCATGGATTGCTTTTGATGCATGAGATGCTTCACTGGGCGGGGCTGGCGAGGCTGCCCATAGTAATGGTGAATGTGAACCGTGCTCTGGGTCCGGGATGGAACATATGGAGTGATCTAAACGATTCCATGTCGCAGCGTGATACAGGATGGATTCAATTTTATGCATCGAGTGTGCAGGAAGCATATGACAACGTAATCCAAGCATATAAGATTGCTGAGAATGAGGAAGTAATGCTTCCAGCCATGGTCTGCTACGATGGCTTTATTCTGAGCCATACCTCCATGCCCGCCGAGATTCCTGAACAGCGTGAGGTGGATGAATTTCTGCCAGAATACAAACCGGCATGGAAGATGGATGTGGAGAAACCAGCAACCCATGGGAATATAGTTCCTCCGGAATATTACATTCATATAAGGTATGATATGCATCTTGCCATGAAGAAGGCGAAGAAAGTCATACAGGAAGTGGGAGAGGAATTTGGAAGGAAATTCGGGAGGGAATATGGACTCATACAGGACTATAGGTGTGATGATGCAGACTATGTCATAGTAACCATGTCAGCCATAGCAGCAGAGGGCAGGGTGGCAGTTGATAATTTAAGGGAGAAAGGAGAGAAGGTTGGTCTGGTAAATTTAACAACATTCCGCCCATTCCCTCATGAAATGTTGAGATATGACAAGATGATTGTTATAGACCGTGATATCTCCCCAGGCTTGGGAGGCGTGGTTTATAATGAAATCAGGGGAAATGGAAGCGAGGTATATGGATTCATGGCGGGACTGGGAGGAATGGATGTGAATTATAAAGACATAGAAAGAATTTATGAACTTGCCAAGGAAGGCAAAGAAGGTTTATATCCAATAGAGGTGAAATGATGGTTGCAATAAAGGATTTACCGCTTGATGAAAAAATATTGAAAGGACACGCTGCATGCCCCGGCTGTCCCATAACCATTGCATTGCGCACCGCTTTAAAGGCACTGGGAGAAAAAACCATTCTCGTGATACCCGCCTCGTGCAGTGCTGTTGTGCAGGCATTGTATCCTAAAACGGCTTTCAATGTTCCCACCTTAAACATTGCCTTTGAGGCAGCAGCCTCCGCCGCCTCAGGCGTGGCGGCAGCCCTGAAGGCACTGGAGAAAAAGGATATCCTCCCAGTTGTGTGGGCTGGAGATGGAGGAAGTTATGACATTGGCCTGCAGGCTTTATCTGGGGCTCTGGAGAGAGGGACAGACTTCATCTATGTATGCTACAACAATCAGATGTATTCTAATACTGGCATACAGAGGAGTGGAGCAACTCCATATGGCGCATGGACAACCACAACATGGAGTGGCAAGAAGGAAAGGCAGAAGGAACTGGCTGAAATAGTGATGGCTCATCATATTCCATATGTGGCGACAGCCACCATTGCCTACCCCACAGATTTGTATGAAAAGATGAAAAAGGCAAAGGAGATGAAGGGCCCAAGATACATTGAAATTCTCGCTCCATGCCCTCCTGGATGGAGATTTGATATGAGTAAGACGGTAGAGATGTCACGCCTTGCTGTGGAAACAGGGGCATGGGTTCTGTATGAAATGATAGATGGAAAAATGGAATTCACTGGCTACAGCAAGAGGTTGCTGGCTGGAAAGGAAAGGAAGCCGGTGGAGGAATGGCTCAAAATGCAGGGAAGATTCAGACATCTTACCCAAGAAGACTTGGAAAAGATAAGGGAGATTATAGAGGCAAAATGGGATTATTATAAGAAAGTTTACGGAGGCAATTAAGCAAAAATGATTGCCTATTTTGATGTGATAACAGGAGTAAGCGGGGACATGTTCCTCTCCTCCCTGATAGATGCAGGGTTTCCCGAGCAAAAATTAAGGGAAGGGCTGGAAAAACTCAATCTGGATTTTGAATTGATTATTGAAAAAAAGAAGGATGTCATAGAAGCCACCACCATAGAGGTGAGGTATGAAGAAAAGAAGGAGAGAAATCTCTCGGACATACTAAATATTCTAAAGAATTCGGACATCGAGGAGGAAATAAAAAAGAAGGCAGGGGAAATATTTCATCGCCTGGCAGAGGCGGAGGCAAAAATACATGGCACAAGCATGGACAAAATACATTTTCATGAAGTAGGAGCAATAGACACCATAGTTGACATAGTTGGCTCCCTGATTGCCTTAAGGGGACTGGGAATAGAGAAAATATACTCCTCTCCTGTAATTCTTGGGAAGGGAGAAGTAGAAACAGAACATGGATTAATACCCGTGCCAGCTCCCGCCACTTTGGAATTGCTGAAGGGAAAGCCAGTGAAATTTTCATCTGTTCCCATGGAAATGACAACACCAACAGGCGCAGCCTTGATTTCCATGGCGGAATTTTCATATCCTGAGATGGAAATAAAAAGCATAGGATATGGGATGGGAAAGAAAAAGATGGAAATGCCAAATGTTTTGAGAGTGGTTATAGGAAATGAAAAAAACATGCATGATTTATGCATAATTGAAACAAACATAGATGATATGAATCCAGAGATATATCCCCATGTGATTGAAAAGTTATTGAAGGCGGGAGCCATGGATGCATTTATTATACCAGTCATAATGAAAAAAGGAAGAATGGGCGTTTTACTCAAAGCAATATCGCCGAGAGAGAAAATCAGGAAAATTGAGGAGATAATATTCAGGGAGACATCAACCTTTGGGGTGAGATACACCGGAATAGAAAGACATGTGATGGAAAGAAAAATCATTAAGGTGGACACGGCATATGGAAAGATTGGAGTAAAAATTGGATACTACAATGGAAAACCAACCAGTATCTCTCCTGAATATGAGGATTGTAAAAAGGTGGCAGAGGAAAAGAATTTGCCCTTAAAGGAAGTGTATGAAGAAGCAAAGAAGAAAGCCAGAGAATTATTTCAATAATTATTAACCATCATTCTTATAATCCATTTCGTTTTTTATTCATGGTGAAATGCGAGTTCTGTTTGAATTTCAACGGCATAACATGTATGGAGCCACACAGCGAAAAATATGGAAAGGAGATAGAAAATTCAATGGAAGAAATAGATTGTCCATATTATCTTGAAAAGGGTGTAGCGGGGCTTGCGGGAATGGGAATGATATGAGGCAACATTTATTTAAACTTCCTTCGATGTAAATAATGTGCTTCATCCAGAAATTCGAGAAGTAATGGAAAAACTCGGCATACATGAACTTACTCTGCCCCAGAAACTGGCAATTCCTGAAATTCTAAAAGAAAAAAATTGCCTGATTATTGCGCCCACTGGCTTGGGAAAAACGGAGGCGGCGTTGCTTCCAGTTTTTCATCTTTTCCTTGAGGAGAGAGAAAAGAAGGAAATGAAGGGGATAAATATCCTTTACATCACCCCCCTCCGTGCTTTAAACAGGGATATGCTGAAAAGAACCATTGAATGGGGAAGAGCATTGAATATAAAAATAGGCGTTCGCCATGGTGACACACCTCAAAAAGAGAGGAGGAGGCAGGCAATGCACCCCCCCAACATGCTCATAACAACTCCCGAAACCCTCCAGATTCTTCTCAGTGGTAGAAGGTTGAGGAATGCACTCAAAAATGTAAGATGGGTTATCATAGATGAAATCCATGAACTGGCAGGGGAAGAAAGAGGGGCACAGATGGCGGTGGGACTGGAGAGACTGGGAGAGATTGCAGGTGATTTTCAGAGAATAGGTCTATCTGCCACAGTGGGCAATCCTGAGGAGGTGGCTGAATTTATGGGGAAGGGAGTTAAAATAATTGATGCAATGGAGGAAAAAAAGATTGAGATTGAAGTGGAGAGCCCGGAGATAAAAGAGGGAGATGATGAGATTGCCAGAAACCTGGAACTTAATATTGTATATGCCTCTCTTCTCAGGAGAATAAAGGAGGTGGTGGAGGAACATGGGGCAACTCTCTTCTTTGTAAATACAAGAGATACTGCAGAAATACTGGCTGCCCGCCTGAGAGAGATGGATGTTGATATAGAAGTTCATCATGGTTCCCTTTCAAAGGAGGCAAGGATTGAGGCGGAGGAAAAATTTAAGGAAGGGAAAATAAAGGCGTTGATATGTACCTCTTCCATGGAACTCGGCATAGATATAGGACATGCGGACTTCGTTTTGCAATACAATTCACCGCGACAGGTTACAAGAATAGTGCAGCGTGTTGGGAGGAGCGGGCATAAAGTTGGAAAAACATCAAGGGGAAAGATTATATGCGTGAATGCTGAAGAATATGCGGAGGCAAAGGTGATTGCGGAGAAGGCAATGAAGGGAGAGATAGAAAAGGTGAAGATAAGGGAGAATCCCATTGCTGTGATGGCAAATCAGATAATAGCCATGGCTGTGGAATATGGGGAGGTGGAGGAAGATTTCATCTACAGTATTATAAAAAGGGCATATCCCTTCAGGAATCTGGAGAAAGATCTTTTCGATAGAGTAATTGAGCAATTAAAGAAAAGTGGAATAATATGGGCGGGAGATGGCAAGATAAAAAGGAGGAAAAAATCCACCTTTTATTTCATAGGAAATATATCCATGATTCCAGATGAGAAAAGTTATGATGTAATCGATATATCCTCGAAGAAAAAAATAGGGAAACTGGATGAAGGGTTTGTGAATAAATACTGTGAGGTTGGCTCAAGGTTCATAATGAAGGGAAGGGCATGGGAGGTGGTTGAAAAAAAGGATAGCATACATGTTGCTCCCTCCATAAAAACATACATCGTTCCTGACTGGGTGGGAGAGGAAATTCCAGTGCCCTTTGAGGTGGCGAGAGAAGTGGGGAAATTAAGGGGGAAGGTGGCGGAGGGAAAAATAAAGGATGTTGTGGTGGAAAGAGAAATCAAGGAGCAGGTGGAAAAGGGATTTGTTGTGCCATCAGACAGAGTAATAACTATAGAGGAGGAGGGGAATGTGGTTTACATAAACACCCATTTCGGGACAAAGGTCAATGAAACACTTAGCAAAATAATCGGTTCCCTTCTTGCCCAGAGGATAGGAGAAAGCATTGCCATGGAGAATGATGCCTATCGTATAAGTTTTATTTTGCCGCATGGCATAAAAGCAGAGTTAATAAAGAAGATTATTTTTTCCATAGAGCCAGAAACAATAGAGCCTCTCCTTCGCATAATTCTGAAAAAATCTGCATTCATAAAATGGGATGCTGTGAAGGTGGCGAGAAAATTTGGGATTCTGGAAAAGGATGCCAGTTATGAAAATTTTTCCATGGAAAGGATAATGGATGTATTTCGCAACACCCCTTTCATGGAGGAGGTGGTGGACAGAGTAATATGGGAAAAAATGGATGTGGAAAATGCAAGAAAAGCAATGAAAATGATAAGAAATGGGGAGATAAATGTTAAGATACAGCCCCTCTCTCCAATTTCGCTTGAAGGAGAGAAAACAAGGAAGGAATTTCTCAAACCTTTTGGCTTCGATGCATCATTGCTTGAAGCCATGAAAAAAAGGATAGAGGAAACAGCCATAACCATGGTATGCATGGCATGCGGGCATGAAATGAAAACAAGGGTGGGGAGGGCGGTGCTAAAATGTCCGAAATGCTCTTCAAAAATGCTTGCCGTCATTAAGGGACATGGAAAAAGGAACAAGGAATGGATGATGAAAAATGCTTCCTTGGTGGCTGCATATGGTAAAAAAGCAATAATGGTAATGTCTGCTCACGGCATCGGTCC
>Ga0164318_10007029_pt1 | contig 10912 bp, 7 predicted proteins | sample GuaBasSedimGuay9_FD_113734 | JGI IMG/M metagenome (GOLD analysis project Ga0164318, IMG submission 113734) | Subseafloor sediment microbial communities from Guaymas Basin, Gulf of California, Mexico - Guay9, Core 4571-4, 0-3 cm | ecosystem: Environmental > Aquatic > Marine > Hydrothermal vents >...
ATGGAATGGTGCGGTGAGGAAGGAGGGACGATCATGAAATTTGCACTTCGCACACTGTTGATCGTGGCCCTCGTGGCCATGCCGATCACCGCAGGCGCCGATGATCTCGAAGATGTCCTGGGCGACGATTTCAGTCAGGACTTCGCCGGCGGTTTCCAAATGGGCGGCTGGGGCGCCGATGCTGATGGGTCTCCGGACAAGGTCAGTGAATTCGAGCCCAATGACGGATCGCCGACTCTGGCGTTCCTCGCCGACAGTCACAACGACTGGGGCAGCCTCTCGCTGGGATACGATTTCAACCACAAGAACGACAACAACGGCCACCTCGACTTCGACCTCGGCCGGATGGTGCGTTCGCACACCACCTACAACAAGTTCATGCACCGCAACATCCATGACCACATGGAAAACCTGGAGGCAACGTCGTTCAACGGCAAGATTGTGATTCACACGGACTTCGATCCCCTCCAGGAATACGGCATCAACTACCAGCGTTTCGAACACCGGACCGAGTTCCAGTTCGACATGCTGTCGGCCCTTACCCTGGCCGTTGAGTACCGCGACCAGAAGCGTCACGGTCACAAGCAGGCCTTCACGACCTCGCACTGTGACAGCTGCCACGTCAAGTCGCAGGATCACAAGGTCGACGAGAGGACCAGAGACGCCAAATTCGAGGCGATCGTCGGCTGGAAGGGCGGGAGCCTGGTTGGGTCCTGGAACCAACGCAGTCTCAGCAACACTCCGCAGTCGGTGAACACCCAATTCGACGATGCTCTCCATCCCGAACTCCAGGTTCCGGTATTCGACAACCGGCTTCAGTACGATTCCGATGTCGGCGTCGTCCAGGCGGACCTCTGGCCCAATCAGGAGAAAACGATCGGACGATTGGACCTCAACCTCAACAGTCTGGCCGGTTTTGCCATCAATATGGGTGGCGTACTCCAGGACTCCAAGAACAAGTACACCGGCTACAGGGCGACCTACAAGGGCTTCATGTTCAACGCTGCACGGGCATTCGGAACGAAGACCCGACTCCGTTGGCGTGCACGGTCATACTCACTGGACAACGACGATGTCTGGATCGACGTCAACGACCGTGTGGCGCCCGCCGGGCCGCACGCCGGAATGAATTACGAAGACTGGACCGGACAGAATTTCGACCATACGCGCCTGTCGGTGATGGACCGCAGCGTCTTCGAATCGAAGCTGGACCTCAGCTACAGAATGGGGAAGAAGGCCGGCTCATTACGTTTCGCCTGGGATTATACGAGCACGGATCGTGATCATTTCGAGGTGCTCCCCAACGAATCCAAGACGACCAAGAATACCTTGGGGGTCTATTGGAGTTCCCGCCCGGCCAAGAGCTTCAAACTCCGTGCTCACTACAAGTATGGTGAGATCACCAATCCCTTCATGCTGATGGACGGCGCCTGCTCCACCCTGGTCTCGGGTTCCAACTCCAATCCCTGGAATCCTGACCTGACAGCTCAGTACTACGAGTTTCATGATGCCCGCGTTGCCGAAACCACGGCGTCACCGTCGTCCTGGGATGAATTGAAGCTCGGCTTCACCTGGATGATCGGTTCAAAGACAACTCTCAGCGGAACCTACAGGAGTTGGGACGGCGACAATGGGGATGGCGACCTGACCGAGTGGTCGCGAACCAACGACAATGCCGTGCTGACCCTATGGTCCGGCCCGACCGAGACCTTCAGTTGGTACCTCGGCTGGGCGATGACGAACTCAGACTTGGATGCACCGGTGTGCATCCCAGTCTTTGATGGTTGAGCAGGCACAATCATGGGAGGCCAGGATGGCTTCCAACGCGACATGCTTTCTCAGGAAACCGAAAGTTCGACCATCGTTGCCGGGATCCGCTACACACCTTCGAAGAAGTTCAACCTTGGGTTTAACGTCTCACAGACGGACTCCGAGCAGGCACTCGACCCGTTCGATCTCCCTGCTCCTGACTACGTCGAGACCCACCCGTCGATGACCTTCGATCTGACCAACTCGTACCTCTATTCGATGATCGACGTCAGCCGACTGGATGTTAATGCAGATGCCAACTTCAAGTTCACCAACGATTTCTGGCTGAACTTCTATTACCGTTACAGTGATTTCGAAGACAACGTTACACTGTTCGGAGACATGAACGGTTCGATCAGCATCTTTGGCGCCTATCTGGGATGGTCCTTCTAAGACCAACCTTCTCTATCTCAAGCCCCGCCATCCGGCGGGGCTTTTTTTATGCCCTCAGACACGGGTGCGTACTGTTTTGACCCCTTTGAAGGGTTGTCGAAATGGGCCAATTCGGCCCCGCTCCCGGCTTTTCGCGCTTCGCGCGTGTTGGTTTTTGAAATTTAAATTTGGAACAGAATCAATCTTCTGCAGCAACGAGGATAACGAAATTCTTACCTCCGACCGTCCGCTCGGCGGCAACCCGAAAGGCCGAACGTTGATCGGCCGAGAGTCCTTCCCATGACTTGACGTTGGCCAACCCCAGGAAATCCTTTCCGTCCCTTTCCAGGTGGGAGAAAAGCTCATCAGCGGGAACTGTTGGTATTCGCCCATAGAACCTGAAGCCTCCGGGCTTGACTCGGCCCAGGCAAGGGATCTCGGTCGGATTCTCCGGCCTGGCCGCCAACTCCTCGGCCAGTCCTCTTGAGCTTTTCAGAGGATCCAGCGCCGGAACGATGAACAGCCCAAGCGCAACTGAGAACAGCAGCCACCCGGTAACAACCGAACGCGCCCAGACCCCGGGCCTCGCATGAATGGTGGCCCACACGGCACCACAGGCGGCGGCAACCAGGGGCATGCCGATGACCGGGCCTCGCCACCACAATCCGTCCACCTGATCCACGAAGAACGACACTCCCGAGAGAGCCACTCCCATCAAGGCGAGGGCAACTGCCGTTCCAAACCCCAGCCAACGCTCCAGCCGCCCCTCACGAGTTCTATGTGCGAGAGCCCGGGCCGCCAACAACGCCGCGGCAGGATAAGCCGACAGCAAATAGAGATCCCTCTTTGGGGGGATAAGCGAGTAAAAGAGAACCAGCACCCCCAACCACAACGCCGCTCGTACGAGGCCTCTGTCGAATTTTTGCGACGTCCTGTTCCGCCACTGCTTCCAAGAAGCAGTGAGCCCCACCCAGACCATCAAACTCCAAGGAAGCAACAGAACGGGCAGCTTCACAACATACTTCCAGAAAGGTCCAGGGTGCCGATCGGCCTTGGTGATGCGCCCAACATGCTGGTCAAAGAACAAGGCCTCTAAGAGTTTCGGTTCGACCACCGCGGCCGAAAGAGCCCACACGAGGACCGGACCGATCGCAAGGACCGCGGCAGCAGGCCATACCCACCGGGCTACCGGTTGACGTTCTTCATTGTCGGGGACAAATATCCGCCACGCCAAGGCCACGAGACCGACATTAACCAATGCGACCGGACCCTTGGTCAACGCGCCGAAACCTACGAGCAACCCTGCGGCCAACAGGCCCCGGGTTCGAACCCTGGGATCGGTTGTCGGCGCGGTCCCAACGACCAGTGCGCCCACACACAGGACCATCAACAATGGGTCAATCTGGAGACGACCCCCGATCTTGGTCACCATAGCGAAAGTCAGAAACAGAACCGGCGCCCACCGGGCCTCGATCTCACCCCACCATCGTCTCGCCAGCACTGCCACAAGCCACGCGGTGATCGCTGTCGCAATCAATGAGGGCGCCCGAAGCCCCCACTCCGACCACCCCGTCAACCAGCCACCCAGACCGCTCAACCAGAAGAGCAGCGGTGGTTTGTCCGGATACACCGCTCCACAGAGGTGCATTACGAGGAAGCTCCCCCCCTCGTAGACCTCTCGGGCCACCTCCCCATAGCGGGGCTCATCAGACGCCCACAGGTCCCTGACAAAGGCCAAAACAACTATCGGCAGCATGAACCACCACCACCGAAGCGGCGGGATGCTGAAATCGGATGCCTTATGAGGCGGCTTCACGTTTTTCGTCGTCCACATGCAAGTCCCACTTGAGGTTTCGCTTCTGAAGCCACCGTACGCCGAGGGCGTCATACAGACCCCTGAATGCGCGGTCCCAAGTCCCGTACTTGCTCGAACCCCAGCGTCTCCGAGTATGCCGGACCGGAACCTGATGGACCCTGAATCCCTTCATCTTCAAGAGGGTCGGCAAAAACCGGTGGGCGCCGTCAAAAAGAGTGACCGCTAGAATCGCCTCGCGGCGGAAGAGCTTGATTGGACAAGCAGTGTCTGAAATTTCCTCGTGGGTCAACCAGTTACGGATACCGTTGGCAATTTTGGACGAAAACTTCTTCCATGCGGTGTCATGGCGTTCGGTACGGATCCCGATGACGGCATCGACCTCTTCAGTCTCCAGGATCTCGATCATCATCGGCAGGTCGCCCGGATGCGTTTGGAGATCGGCATCCAGCAGGGCAACCCACTCCCCCCTACTCTGCTGAAAACCGGCTTCGAGGGCCGCAGACTGACCAAATTTCCCAACAAAGTGGAGGGCCCGAACTTCGGGGAATTTCTCAGCCAATGCATCCATCAGATCCCCGGAACCATCGAATGAGGCATCATCCACCAGCACGAGTTCCCACGGGAAACTCAACCCCGCATCCAGCGAGGTTTTGACCTGATCGACCAATGGACGAAGACTGTCCAGTTCATTGAAGACCGGAACTACTATCGACAAGAGTCGATTTACTTTGGGTGTCTCAGTGTCCATGAGTAATCATAAGTTCCAATCTCCAGCAGCCAATTCAACCAGCTGGGAATATTCCGACTTATAAATCATAATACAACTCTACCTCATAGGGATGCGGCCTGTTCCGAACCGCCCGTTCTTCAGCACGCTTGGCTTCGATCCACCGATCAATCAGATCAGCGTCGAAGACATCGCCCTCGAGCAGGAACTGATGATCGCCCTCGAGCGCCATCAGAGCGCCATCCAGCGACGAGGGCAGAGAGATAATCTCTTTCCGCCGCTCTTCCGACAACGAAAAAAGATCCTCGTCGAATGGTCCAAAACCCAGTTTGGTTGGATCCAGCTGCCTTCTGATCCCGTCCAAACCTGCCATCAGCTGTGCGGTGATCGCCAGGTATGGGTTGCAGGTGGCGTCTGGAGGCCTGAATTCGATTCTTGCGCTGTCAGGAGTGTTGGCATAGCGAGGAATGCGTACGGCAGCCGACCGATTGCCCGCCGAAAAAACCGCACTGATCGGCGCCTCGAAACCAGGGATCAAACGCCGATAAGAATTGGTGCTCGGATTGGTAAATGCCAGAACCGAACCGCCGTGATGCAGCAGGCCGCCTATGAAGAACCGGGCCGTCTCACTGATGCACCCGTAGCCGTCGGCATCGTAGAAGATATTGGTCCCGTCCTTCTCCAGTCGTTGATGAAAATGCAGACCCGAGCCCGCCTCACCGTGAAGGGGTTTGGGCATGAAGGTAGCGGTCAGTCCTTCTTCCTGGGCAGTCAACCGGGCAATGTACTTGACCATCATCGTCGCATCGGCAGCGCGGTAGCCTGCAATCAACGGTGTTTCGATCTCACACTGCCCCGGACCGCCAACCTCGTGATGGTGGTACTTGACCGGGAATCCGGCGTCATCCAACCGACCGCAAATCCTCGACCGGAGGTTATGCAGGTGGTCCCTGGGCGGAATGGCGTGATAACCCCCATGAACAGGCATGGAATAGCCGGATCCCAAGCGATCGCTGTTCCAGTCGCCCTCATCACTCTCGACCCGATAGGCGGCTACATTCATGCCATTCTCATAGCTGACACCATTAAAAACGTAGAACTCGAACTCAGGACCCCATAAAACGGTATCGGCAATACCCTCGTCCCGCATGAAGTCCTCGGCTCTCTTGGCGATCGTGCGGGGGTCGAAGGGAAAGAGTTGGCGACTGTCGGCCTCGAGGGTCGTACAGATGAAACTCAGGGTCGGTATATCCCAAAAGGGATCCACGAACCCGGTCGTGAGGTCGGGGACCATCACCATGTCCCCGGAACTTATTGATTTGAAGCCCACGCTGGATCCGTCGAATCCGATGCCCTGGTCCATCAGCTCCTGATTAAATCCGGCTGCGGAAACCGTCACATGGTGCCATCGGCCCCACAGGTCACAGAATTTGAGATCAACCTGCTCGATGGAATTCGACCCGATAAAGGCCACCGCTTCGTCGAAATCGTGAAACATAAACGTGCTCCCCCCAATCCGACGCATCCTACCATCGGAAATGTCGAAAAAAACGGCGGCGGTGTAACCCGCCGCCGAAAATTCATACTTCAGGAATCACCGATAGCCAAACACCATGGCGTAGATGATCAGGCCGATCAGCGACAGCCCGATGGTCAGCGCGGTAAAACCAACGATCCTGGCAAATTTCTCAAGTTGAGGCGAGGCCGGCCCCGTCACTCTCCAGGTATCAGGATCTTCCTCAATCAGCTCCATCAATTCGTTGTACTCTTCGGGTTTGTCGTGTTTCAACTCGTCGATGGGAACACGCCCCGTGAAGATCACCGGATCCATCGGAAATTTATCAGGCCTGAAGTGGGTGTTGAAGAAGTGGATCGTGAAGATGAACCCCACCGCCAGCAGAGCCTCATCACTATGGATGATCGTCGCGACATTGACGGACTGCCCCGGGAGGAACCTGGTGAAGAACTCGGGGAACCACAACAGTAACCCGGTCACACCGATGATGTTGACACCCCAGAAAACTGCGAAGTAGTCGAATTTCTCCCAGTAGGTGAATCGCCCGTATTCCGGACGGGGCCCTCTCCCAAGGAACCACATGATGCTCTGCCAGACCTGTTTGATGTCCGTGAAGTTGAACATCATTGAGTTCTTCCCGAAGATGAATGAGAACCAGCCCTTCCCTGATTTCGACTTGAAGCGGAAGACATCCTTGATATGAACTGCGAACAACGCGATCATCACAACCGCGGCAAAACGGTGCCAGAACCCCATCCCGCTGTATCCGCCAAGGAGCTTGGAGACAACCGTCGCCCAACCCATGTATGAGAATTTCAGCGTCATACCGGTCAGTGCCAGGGTGAAGAAGCTCAGCAGCATGACACCGTGCATCACACGTTGGCGCAGGGTGAAGCGTCTGTAGAACTTCGTCGCCGTCTTCGCAGCTTCCTTGTGTGGACCCCATTTGTCGCGCGTACGCCACAGACGGAAGAGCCACATCAGGGTGTGAATCACCGCGAACGTCAGGGTGGTGACGAGTAAGATTGTCATGAACCAGAAGGAATAAAACATGAATGGGTACTTGTCCGGATCATGGTGGGTCGCATGGGACAGATAGCCGGCGAACTGACGGTGGGCCTTGGGATGACACTTGGCACAGGTCTCGACGACATTCTTGTGACTCAACATAGAGTCAGGATCGGAAACGGCAAGAATGTTGTGGGTGCCGTGGCAGTCGTAGCACTTGGCTGCGCCCTCCGACCCCAACTGCGTCACCTTGCCGTGATAGGTTTCAAAGAAGCTCTCAGCAAAGTCCTCATGGCAGTGGCCGCACTGGTCCATCATCATGAATCGGAAGCCCTGGGCATCCACACGAGAAATCGTGTGCGAGGAATGGCAGTCCTCACAGACCGGGAGTTTCTCAGTCGTTACAACGTTTCCAGGCCAGTGAACGCTCTTACGAAACTCCTCTTCAATACCCTTGTGGCACTGGCCGCACGTGTCGGCGAGGTTCTCTCTGCTGACGGAGCTTGTTGGGTCCGAGGCCGGCAACACCTTGTGGGTACTGTGGCAATTGACACAACTGGCGGAGACAACCAACCCGCTTTCGAGTAACCCCTTGCCATGGGCACTGTGTTCGTAGCTGCCCACAATATCGGGAATCTCACTCTGTAACCGTTCAGAAGCGACAGCTCCTGCCGCATGGCATTCGCCGCACAGTTTGGGCACGTTTCGAGCAAAGGTCCTCGCAGTGGGCAATCGGTGAGCCATCGTCTCGTGGTGTTCGTGGCAGGTCAGACAGACCGGCACGTCGGCATCACCTTGGGCAAACAACTGACCGTGGGTACTCAGCTGGTAGTCCTGAACCTCGGCCGCATGACAGATAGAACAGTCCACGGGATCGGTAATCGGAGCACATGCCCGCTCCTTGTGCCTGGGATTGACCTGTGTGTGGCATTGGGCACATGCCGTTGTTCCATGGCTTGCCAAGGCAATAGACTCTTCATCAACAAAGAGTGAAATCGTCTGACCATCCCGCTCCATCGTCAGATTCTCATCCCCGTGGCACTTGAGGCAGTTCTTGTTGGCTGCGCCCCGCGCCTCCGCCGGCCGCCGCCTGATCTTGTGGGGCTGATGGCATTCGACACACGACGGCACCTTGTGGGGCTCCTCCTCCCAGAGTCTGCCCTCGATGACCTTCAAGTGAACCTGTTCAATCCGGCCGTGACACTGCATGCATGTCTCTGCAACATTGTCCCGATTGATGCTGCTCTCGGGATGATTGTGATCGAGAATGAAGTGGGAGGTGTGGCACGATGTGCATACCGCCGTCACGGTCAGACCCTGTTCAAAGAGGCCCCTGCCATGGACCGACATCGAGAAATTCTGCAGGATGTGATCCTGCTTGATATCCCTCTTCTCCATGACCTCCGAGCCCTCCTGGTGACACCGCCCGCAGAGCATTGGGATGTTGACGACTGCAGTCGGCGATTCGGGGTCGGAACTCCGTTTGATGGTATGGTGCTGGTGACAGGTCACACACGCGGGGGCGAGGGGATCACCTTTGACCGCAGCCCGGCCATGCAGACTTTGACGGTGCTGTTGGGCCTGCGTTTCGTGGCATTTTCCGCAGCTTTCCAACTGGGCGATCGGCTCGATAGGGGCGTGTACGTCATGTCCATGGTGACAGTCTACACAGTGGGCCGCCGGTTCACCGTCGGGGCCCTTCTCCCAGTGCGGACTATTCTTGATTTCCCTTGCGGCCCTCTTGTGGCATTGCACGCAGAGGCCCTCTTCGTGGTTCTCATGCTGTTTGGCCTTGAGTTGCGCGATAGGAGCGACATCATGGGTCCCGTGGCAGCGGGTGCAAGCAGCCGCTGGAGAACTGGGATCCCTGGCCCACTTTCCATGGGGCCCTTTCGCCATCTGCTCGGCGACCTCGTCGTGGCACATTTCACAGGACACCGGCTCCAGCTCTTCTCCGTGCGGAAGCTCCGCTCCGTCGAGTTCCATGTGACAGTCGACACACCCAAAATCGGCGTGAACGGAGGATGAAAAGCCCTCCGGATCCACGAAGATCGAGACCTCAGATCCGCCCCGCTCCCCGGTAGCATCCGGATCTTCATGGCACATCAAACAGTCTTCGTTCGACTGCGCCCATGCGGGGCTCGTTCCAAAGAGAATGCCAAACAAAATCAGCACCACCAACATACTGACGGCCGCCGCCCTACCCCATGTGAACCCAAGTGGATGCATCAGAAAACACTCCATAAAGAAAGTGACGGCGCCTTATTGGACCCGGCGACCGCAGACCGTTACTCTAACATGTGAAAACCTGCTCAAGTTCATTAAACCTCGGAGCCATTCAAAAAAAGCCTGCTCTTCGACTTTTCCGAATATGAATTTCAAAATCCACCCCGCGCGAAGCGAGATAGGCTGGGAGCGGGGCCGGATTGGCCCATTTCGGCAACCCTGAAACAGAATTCAACCTTCAAGGGGCCAATACGGTACGCGCTCCTAGCTGGGACCGTGTTATTCTGATCTCATAATGATGGCTTGATGGCCGAGTAGCGCTGAAGAGTACACCGGAGGTTGCCGATGGATTGGCTTGAGCAAAACCTTGACGCCTATCGGATCCTCGCCGAGATCCTTAATGATCTGAGGGTCGAACTGAGGCAGGAGTTGGAGAAAATCTACGGCGCCGACTGGTTCAGACCCGGCCTTCCTCCCGCGGTATTCGACCGACTGGTATCCAGCAAAGAGGGCGCCACGGCGATCGACTGGTACGAGACCGAATACCAGGAGATCATGGACTTCGCGGTCTTCCCTGATTTCCTCGAAATCCTCGAGCACAATCGTAAGAGTTTTGGGACCCTCATGAACCTCGTGCCTTCTCCGGCTCTCTTCCAGGCACGGTTCCTCGAGTTGGAAAGCCTGAGGTCCAAGATTGGGCGAGCCCGTCCCATCAGTGAAGCAGAACTCACATTCCTACTGACCTTCCACAAGCGACTCAAAAAGCAGTTGGAGATCTACCGCGGTGGAGCAGCCGACTCGAAACCTTCCGATAGTGATATCGAAGAGGTTTCGATTGAAACCTCTGAAGCAGGGGCTGAGACCGATCAAGCCTCCGAGCCTCCGAACACCAAGAGCGGCAAGTCCAGTGTTCAGGCCCCCGCCCCTTCCGCTGAAATCCCGCCTCCGCAGCGCCCCGCAACGGCAGGAACACAAGCGGAGCCTCAGGTTACCGAACAGGCCAGCGAAACGGAATCACCACACAATGGCGCCGATGAACCCACGGTCGTCACCGGCTCTCTGAGTCATATCATCGCCTCGGGCGACTCCACCGCAATCCTCAGGGCTCTGTTCAAGGAAGTGACTTCCCTCGCGGAAAGCCTTTGGTCGTCAGACGTTCCGCCTGCGCAGACCACGTGGAATGAAGTCAGAACTTCACGCTGGTACGAAGAGAATTTCTCAGGACTGGGCTTAAAACCTCTGTCCGACTTTTACGACGTCATCTCTCACGTCGAGGAGAAGCTGGGAACCGGCCTGGCCAAGCACGATCTCCAGAAGATGCTCGAAGACGCCAACTTCGCCCACATCCTCCTGGCGCTGAGGGACATGTTTCAGAAGAACAGAATTTAGCCCGACCTTCTCACCGGTTTTCGTCGCGAGGTGCGGAAGACGTGGTGAG
>Ga0164318_10007030_pt1 | contig 10912 bp, 10 predicted proteins | sample GuaBasSedimGuay9_FD_113734 | JGI IMG/M metagenome (GOLD analysis project Ga0164318, IMG submission 113734) | Subseafloor sediment microbial communities from Guaymas Basin, Gulf of California, Mexico - Guay9, Core 4571-4, 0-3 cm | ecosystem: Environmental > Aquatic > Marine > Hydrothermal vents...
TAAAACGGCTTTATTATTGTCATTGCGAGGCACGAAGCACCGAAGAAATCTCATCTGAGGAACGTTTTGCAAGTGGCTCTATGGACTTAGAAGATAGGTGAGTGGGAAGTGGGTGCGTCATGGGCAGAGCGTTTCCCGGTCACTAACTGAAGGGGAGTAGGAAGCTGAGCAGGAAACTGAAAAGAGGCACCTATTCGGAGTGGACCACGTTCGGCTGGCAGGGGATCACCTTTGACGTCCCTGAAGCGTGGAATTTGGGCAAGGTGACGGGGGATGCCGGTACGGGGTATCTTCGGTTGGACGATCTGGAGGTCGTGCGCGTGGAGGTGGAATGGCGGCCTTTGAAGGGGCGGCTTCCATCGGGAGCTTCGGGGGTTTCTCACATTGTAGACAAATACGTGGATCGTCTCGGAGCGAAGGCAAAGAAGGCGGGGCATACGTTGCACGTAGAGCGGAATGTGCGTTTCCTCGAAGACGGTGCGTTGCCGGATAAGGACATCGAGACGTTTACGTGGGATGCGGATTACCGGGCGATCAATCTGGCGTGGCAGTGTAAGACATGCAATCGAATCGGGTTGGTGAGGGTATTTTCTAAATTGAACGAAGACGTTTCGGATGCCGCGCGGCGACTGATGCGTTCGTTGCGCGATCACGCGGAGGAGGGAAAGCAGGTCTGGGCGGTCTATGGATTGATCTGCAATATTCCGGAGGATTTCCGGCTCGAGGAGCAGTTTCTGCGGTCCGGGCACATTCGGCTTTCCTTCAAACGCAGGAAGAAGGAGGAGCTTCACGTCGAGCGCATCGGGCCGGCCTCGTTGATCCTGAAGGAGGCGGAACGGCTTCAGGGTTGGTTCGAGCCTTTTTTCAAGAAGGCGCTGAAAGATTATGTCTGTGTCTATACGGATGGAGATATTAGGGGCCATCGCGGGTTTCGGGTCGAAGGATCGCCTCGAAGCCTGCTCTGGCGGATACTCAAACCCACGCTCAGCCGGATGCGCCGTTCGGTATATTTGAAGGGATGCGTCTGGGTTTGCAAGGAATCAAACCGGATCTTCGTGGTCCGGGCCGTTTCTAAGGATCGAAACAGCACGGTAGCCGAAGCCGTCGCGGCTGAGGTGGTCTGTCATAACAATGAATAATGAATAATGAGCAATGAACGATGCCCCACTCAAGCGCCCCAAGGCAGGGGGGAGAGGAAGGCTATTGCTCATTACTTCCCAATCACCAATCACCAATTACCAACACATGGCGCGCACAAAAAAAATCAGCCGGGAGGCGATGCTCGGGTCCAAACCGGTTCGGAACGAATTGGTGCACTGGGATCGGGACGACAACGGCGAGGTGCTGATTACGCTTACCCGTCAAGCGGGATGGAAATTCGATCTGTTGGCGAAAATTTTCTATGTCCCGAAGGAGCGGAAGATCGGCCTGGATGAGATCGGCTCCGCGGTTTGGGAGATGTGCGACGGGAAGCACACGGTGGATCGGATGATCCGAAGCTTGGCGGACAAATATCAGTTGAACCGGCGAGAGGCCGAGGTGGCGCTGACGACGTATCTGAAACAATTGGGAAAGAAGCGGTTGATTGGGTTCGCGGTGGCGAAAAAACGGAAGGCGTAAAACGTGACCCCTGTTTTTGCGTGGTTGCTCAATTCATCAAAGGGAACGAAATGGGAAAGTATCTGATCCCCATCCGTTCCCTTTGTTACCTGGAACGCACAAACTCCTCTTATGTTTCGCGCCGTTATGCGCCGAGATTATCTCGTCCTTCACGCTTCGCTTCGGGTGATGATGGCGGCTCCCACGCAGTCACCCCACACGTTGACTGTGGTGCGGCACATATCCAGGATCCGATCCACCGCGAGGATAAGCCCGATGCCCTCCAGCGGAAGTCCCACGGCCTTGAGCACGACGGCCATCGTCACCAGGCCCGCGCCGGGAATGCCTGCTGCTCCGATCGCCGCGAGGGTGGCCGTCAGGAAAATGACGACCTGGCTGCCCAGCGTCAACTCGATGCCATACGCCTGGGCGATGAAGATCGCGGCCACGGATTCGTACAGGGCGGTTCCGTCCATGTTGATGGTCGCGCCCAACGGAAGGACAAAACTCACGATGCGATTGGGAAGGCCCGCATTTTCCTCCGCGCATTCCATCGAGACGGGCAAGCTGGCGGAACTGGAGGACGTGGTGAATGCGGTGGCCAGCGCGGAACTCATCTGTTTCGCGAACGCAAAGGCTTTGGTCTTTCCCGCGAAGTGGAGAAGCAGGGGCAAAACGCCCGCCCCGTGGATCAGCAGCCCGATCAGCACGACCGCCATATATTTGGCGAGGGGCTTGAGCACGCCGATTCCGGTGTGGCCCACGATGTCCGCCATAAGCGCGAACACGCCAAAGGGCGCCAATCGCATCACCAGATCGGTAATTTTCAGCATGGCTTCGTTCAGGCCCTCGAAGAAGCCGATCAGAGTGCGTCCTTTCTCTCCGAGCGTGGTCAGCACGGCTCCGAAAATCAGCGCGAAGGCAATGAGGGGAAGCACGTCTGCCCCCGCCATGGCCTGAAACGGATTGGTGGGAACGATGCGGAGCATGGTATCGAGCAGGGAGGGGCCGCCCTCTTTCAGTCGTTCCGGGATGGCGCTCAGCCCGATGTCCGCGCCCACGCCCGGACGAAAGAGGTTGACGAGAGTCAGTCCGATGATTACGGAGATTCCGGTGGTGGTCAAATAATACAGGATGGTTTTCCCTCCGATGCGGCCCAGATTTCGGACGTCGCCGATGCCGGCCACGCCGGTGACGACGGAGGCGAGAATCAGGGGCACGATGATCATCTTCAGAAGTCGGAGGAAAATGGTTCCGACTGGCCGCACAAACGAAGTGTGTTCGCCCAAGAGCACGCCGGCGAGGAGGCCGGTCAGGATGCCGAGAAATATCTGAGTGGAAAGTTTAACTTTCATGATACGGGTTCTCCTTTCGGGTTGAGAGTAGGGGATAAGGTCAAAAAAGTTTTCCGAAAGTTATTTTCATTCGGGAGAATTTGCCATGGTGAATTCGCCCTTTTGGGTTACATCGAAGGAGGAGCCGGAGAGCCTAAAGGTCGAATTTTGGGTTTGACGTCTGCCCACAAGCGCTTCAATGCTGGGTTTTCGGATAGGCTCTAAGTATACAACAAAAGGCGTTTGTTGTCAATGGTACTTTTTACACTTGCCATAGAAAGGAGGGTTGGAATTTTTTTGGATAATGCTTTCCATTAGTTTGCAAGCACCCTATTTCCAAGAGGAAGCCATGAGAAAACAGTTTGTACTCGTCGTGTTGTCGCTGCTCTTCGTCGCTCCGGGTTCGGCGTTTGCCCTCTTTGGGTTCGGCGCTCATGGGGGCCTGGATATGTACTCGGTGGATGCGGATTCGGAGGGGTTTACGTTGGCCTATACGATGGGAGATAGCGCCACGGCGACCTTGGTGCGGGAGGAGATCGGTCAGCCCATCGCATTTGGCGGTCATTTTTACGTGGACGCGCTGCCCGTCATTGACCTCGAACTCAGTGTGGATGTGGCGGTTCAGAAATACCACATCACATACGAGCGCAAGACCCTCGCTGGTCTTCTTGACGATCAGAAAAGCGAGGACGCCACGTTCGGACGCATCGGGGTCTATGCCACGATCCGAAGAGATCTGTTCGCGTTTCCCCCGATCGCTCACACGGTTTCCCTGTACGCCGGAGGAGGCGTGGGCATGCATCTCGTTACGCCCATTATGTGCGAGGCGTTTCTCGTGGATAACATCAAGTCCCCGGAGGACCGGTTGGACGTGGACGACATCATCGAGAAGGCGACCCGGATGGGCGGCCATGCGTTGGTCGGGGTGCGGATCAAGCCTCCGATGATTCCCATTGCATTGGGAGTGGAAACCAAATACACCATGATGAGCGAAGGAGACTACGAGGAGCCGAACGTGTTTCCCTCCGTGTACGGGAAATTATCCTTTGATTTTTGAACGATGCACGAAATTTTACCGCGGAGGGCGCGGAGGACGCAGAGAAATCCCTGTCTATTCTTTTCTCGGCGATCTCAGCGGTCTCCGCGGTGAGCATTGCCTTCGGAAGGGAGATCGCGATGGAAGGAAGGTTGAAAGTCTTCGCGGGACAGAGCAATCCGGTTTTGGCCCGGGAGATTTGCAGAGAATTGGGCGTTACGCTGGGCAACAAGACCTTCACGCAGTTCAGCAACGAAAATATCAAAGTGAAGATCGAGGAGAACGTGCGGGAGGCGGACGTTTTTGTGGTGCAAACCTCGTGTTCGCCGGTGAGCGATCATCTGATGGAACTGCTGATTATGATCGATGCCTTAAAATATGCGTCGGCTGCGCGGATTACGGCGGTGCTGCCCTATTACCCGTATGTCCGTTCGGATAAGAAGGACGAGCCGAGAATCTCGATCACCGCCCGTCTCGTAGCCGATCTGTTGGAGACGTCCGGAGCGAGCCGCGTGCTGACGATGAACCTGCACGCCGAGCAGATCATCGGATTTTCGAGGATTCCAGTGGATCAGTTGTTAGCCATTCCGATCATCTGCGATTATTTTTCTAAAAAGGATCTCTCGAACTTCGTGGCCGTGGCGCCGGACGTGGGGCGGGCCAAGACCACGGAGCATTATGCCCGGAGGCTCGACCTTCCGATGGCGATTTTGGACAAACGCCGCATCGGGGACGACGAACACGCGGTCATTCGTCACGTGATCGGCGAGGTGGAGGGGAAGGACGTGATGCTCCTCGACGACGAGATTCTGACGGGCGGGTCCATGCTGGAGGGAATTCGTGCGTTGAAGGAGCGCGGAGCGCGACGGGTGCTGGCGGGTTGTGTGCACGGAGTCCTGTCCGGGAATGCCGTGCCCGCTATCGAGGCCTCGACGATCGAAGAATTGGTGGTCACCAACACGATTCCGCTGAAGCGGGATAGTTCCAAGATCACGGTGCTTTCGGTGGCCCGGTTGTTTGCCGACGCGATCCGGGCGATCCACGAGGGAAGTTCGGTAAGTGCCTTGTTCGATTGAATGCTCACCGCAAAGGCGCGAAGAGCGCAGAGAAAAAAACAGGTAGAGGAAAAGGCAAAGAAAAGACTTGCTTGAGTTCCGGTTTTCTCTACCTTTACCTGCCCTTGCTCTTTGCGTCCTTTGCGCCTTTGCGGTGAAAATAGGTTGCAAGAGGGGGCAAAAATGCACCGATTCTTACTGGTTCACGGCCCGAACCTGAACCTCCTCGGAGTTCGGGAGCCGGATGTATATGGCAGCGTGACGCTGGATCAGATCAACGCGTCCATCGAAGCGCTGGCGAAGGAGTTGGACATCGAGGTGCGGATTTTTCAGTCCAACCACGAGGGGAAGATCATTGACGAAATTCAGCGGACGCGCGCGTGGGCGGATGGCATCGTGATTAATCCGGGGGGACTGACGCACACTAGCATCTCCGTGCGCGACGCCATCGCCGGAGTGGGCATCCCGACCGTGGAGGTGCACCTGTCCAACCTGTATGCGCGCGAGGCCTTCCGCCACGAATCCGTTATCGCGCCGGTGTGCGTGGGGTACGTAGCGGGATTCGGCGCGGAGAGCTACCGGTTGGGTTTGCGCGCCGTATGTAAGTTGGTAAAATCAGCTGAAAGTGGGAAAGTGGGAGAGTGAGGAAGTGAGAAATAAGCAAGCCCGGACTGAGCGTCTCGGCCGCAATCTGTTCTTTCTGGCGTTTTCAAGGGGGCTGCATGTCGTTACGTGGATTTATTGGATGGGTACTCATAGGGATCGGCTTTTTTTCGTCGGAGGCCAATGCGGACCGTATAGACGTGCGTTCCACTTTCGAGCCGATGGAGCGGCAATTGTTTTCGGCGTACGGGTGGGATCGGACCAGGCGGGCAGCCAAGCCGGCGGTGTCTCCTGAAGTGGGCGCGTCCCGGACTTTCTGGGCCTATGAGCGGACGACCGCCTCCGACGGGAAGTTCTACCAGGTTGAGGCGACGTGCCGGGGGGTGGGCGCGCGTACGGTTATTTTCGTGGAGGATGCGCAGTGGAACGAGCGCGTGGCGTCCAAGGATGTGGAGGGCCTGATCGAGGTGTTCGACCGGGCGACACCGGGACATCCCGACCAGGGAATCTATGAGCGGACCACTTGGGCTTTCGGGGATCCTCCGGACGTGGACGGGGATCCGAAGATCTATATGTTGCTGCTCGATATCAAGGATTTTCTGGAGGAGGAAGGGGCTTTCGTGGCCGGCTATTTCTCCGGGGTGAACGAATACACGGATGAGGAGGTGCAGCGGTACGGATACCGTAGCAACGAGACGGAGATGTTCTACCTCGACGTCAATCCGGGAAGGGTCTCTTCGGAGGACGCCCGGCGCACGCTCGCGCATGAGTTTCAGCACATGATTCATTTCAATCAGGATCCCGACGAAGAGACCTGGATCAACGAGGGCTGCTCCACGTTTTCGGAATGGGTGAGCGGATACAAGATGCGTCTGCCGGTGCATTTCAAGGACGATCCGAACAATAGCCTGACCGACTGGGGAGAACGATTGGTGGACTATGAGCAGGTCGGCATGTTTGTGGCCTATCTGTACGAACATTGGGGCGGGATGGAGACAATCCGGGCTTTGGTGGCCCAACCGCGGAACGGAACGAAGGGCGTGACCCGAACCCTGGAGGCGCAGGGCCTTGGCGTGGGGTTCCCCGAGGTGTTTCGGGACTGGGTGGTCGCTAATTACCTGGATGACGAGCGGGTGGGAGATGGGCGGTATGCGTATAGTCTGTTTGATCTTTCCGGTTCGTACAAGTTTGGAGCCTCGAAGACCTACAAGACCTATCCGGTGGGTACGGTGGAGGAGAAGGTGTGGTATTCGGCGACGAGATACCTTCGCTTTACAGGGGGCTTTACGGGGGGGAAAAAGCTCCGGATCGCCTTCAACGGTGCGGATCGGAACGATTTTACGGTGCAGCTGATCATCCTTCGGAATGGCGCGGACACCCGGGTGGAAACGATGCCATTGGATGCGCTGAACGATGGGAGTTGGATCGGAGAGCATGCGGACGAGGTGATTCTGATTCCGACGATTGGACGGTTGATGGGTTTCGAGGTGCCGTACCGGTACTCGGCGACCGAGATCGGGGAATCGCTTCCGCCGGGCATCGTGAGCGTTTCCCCGCTGCCTGGTGCCTCCGACGTACCGTTGGATGCGACGCTTTCGGTGGTGTTCGGCGCGGCGTACGATCCGAGTACGGTTCAAATAGACTTGGGGCGCTACCCCGGAGGCGCATGGAAACAGAGCTCGGACGGCAGGACGTTGGCGGTGGCGCTCGCCGGGCACCTGGAGCCGAATACAACATATACGATTACGGTGAAGGCCGGGGTGAACGATTCGGAAGGCCGGGCGCTTACTGCGGAGGACTATACGTGGAGCTTCACCACCGGGGAAGGCACCGCTGAGGAAGAGGAGACCTACCTGGCGTACGATGAGGGCCGCTATAATTATCAACTTTACTGGGAGCGCGAAGGGGAAGCCTCCGGGGTGCGGTTCACCCCTCCATACCTGCCTGCTCACCTTTTGTCGGCCTGCTTCTATCTCACCGATCTTTCCCGGGGGAGTCGTTTTCTCGTGCGGATCGCCGAGGACGATGGAACGGGATTGCCGGGGAAGGAACTGACCGATCCCATGGAAGTGGAGGCGCATGCCACGGGGTGGCTGACCGTGGATCTAAAGGAGCGGGCGGTTCGGGTGGATGGTGATTTCCACGTCTCGTTCGAGACCGTGACGATGCGTTCGAGTGAGGGGGTGGAGCACTTGTGTCAACCGCGCTTCGGTGCGGAAGATTTTGCGCCTCTTTCCGGGAGAAGCTGGGACCGGTATTTCTTTGGAGATCCGCCGGCCCTGCGGTACGAAAAAGTGGATCACTTCGACTACGGAATCCGGGCGGTGGTGGTTCCGGCTCAGCTGGTTATGGCGGTGGAGGAGACCGCGCGCGTTCCCCTGAGCTTTGCGCTGAGGCCAAATTTTCCGAATCCCTTCAATGGAGAGACCGTGATCGCGTACGAGCTTTCCCGGACGGCCGACGTCGCGTTGGCGATTTACGATCTGTCAGGCCAGCGGATTCGCCGCCTTTTTCGGGCGCGGAGGTTGCCGGGTACCCACACCGTGCGGTGGGATGGCAGAAACGAGGCCGGACGGGAAGTAGGGAGCGGAGTCTATTTCTGCCGTCTGGAGACCTCGGAGGGGACGCAAGTCAGAAAGATGGTCGTGATTCGCTGAGTTGGACATGTTTCTTTGCTCGAAACACTTTGTCAGACTCCCGAAGTTTCCAAAACTTCGGAAGTCTTTCCATTTGAAAGGTCGCTCAGTCTGGCCGGATGATGTTATGAAAGACAACCCAAAAAATTCGAGGCTCGCCGCGAAGGCAAGAAGGCACGAAGCGCCACTGAGAATAAAGACCCTCTCGGTGGCTTTGTTGCTTGGCGGCGCGATGTTATCCATGGGACTCTGGGGATGCAAGGGAGGGCTTCCCGAGGGATTGGGATCGCTTTCCGAGGTAGTGGTGCTAACGGATTCGACGGACTGGGACGCCTGCGGCGATGCGGTGGAGGCGGTATTCGGACGAACCGTACACACGCCGGAGTGGGAGCCGATTTTTGCGCTGCGGATGGGGGACGCCGCGAAATTCGACTTTTTCAAGTCATGGCGGAATGTGTTCCTGCTTGCCAGCCTGGAGGGAGGGGGCGAAGCAACGCGTCTCGTGCGATCCTTACTGAGTCCGGAGGTGTTGGAGCGGATCGGGCAGGGGGAGGCGTATGTTTTTTTTAAGACGGAGGTGTGGGCGAAGGATCAAATCCTGGTGATCGCTGCTGCGCGGGATCGGTTCGCGTTGAGACAAAAGCTCGTCGAAGACCAGGATGCGATCTTCACTACGATGGAGGGGCATCTGAACCGTCGTGTCGGGGAATGGCTTTATGCAGAGGGGGAGCAGGAGGCGTTAGAGCAAGCCCTTTTCGAGCAGTTCGGCTGGACGCTTCGGATTCCCGCTGGGTATGCCGTGCAGAAGAAGGTGCCGGAGGAAGGCTTTGTGTGGCTTCGGAAACGGGCTCCGGACCGGTGGCTGTTCGTGTGGTGGGGAGCGGCCTTCGAGGGGATGGAACTGAGCGGCGACTGGTTCCGGGAGAAGCGGGATGAGATCGGACGGTTGTTTTACGAGGGGGATTCCGTGGCCCGGATCCTGAGCGTAGAGGAGACGCTCGTTGCGGAGTGGCCGGCGATCCGGGTACGCGGACTGTGGGCAAATCGGGAGAAGGCCGTGGGCGGGCCGTTTGTCAGCACCTGTTTTATAGATCGGGACACGGATCGGGTATATATCGTGGACGGCGCGGTGTATGCTCCGGGGGTCCAAAAAGCGCCCTATCTCAGGCAGGTGGATTTGATCGCGCGGACGTTTTCGACGAAGCCTCCTGAGCGTGACCATCCGCGCTGAGCTATCCAAACGAGCCGATAGCATGTCCTCCCAAGTGCTCTCTCTGTCAAGCCCAAAGGGACGAGTCGTCATTCTGAACCGGAGCGGAGCGGAGGTGAAGAATCTAATGGTCTGCATAGCAGAACGTATGGAGAACAAAAACGAGATTCTTCGTCACTCCGTTCCTCAGAATGACAGTCCGCCAAATTTCACTTGACGGGACACTCGTCGGGAGCGTTCAGAATTCTTGGTACTCCCGCATCTTCGCGAGAACCTTCTCGTCCTTCTTGATCTTCCGAATCATCGCCACCAGCCGCTCGATCTGCGCCTCCGTCATGCGCCGCCCCTTCTCCGCACTCGCCTTGTGCGCATCCCCGATGTAGGTTTCCGGATGGGAGGCGAACCAGTCCATCGAAGTCTTCGCCGGCCCGATGTCGAAATCCTTCTTTGATCTGTAATAACCCTCCGGCAGCCGGCCCATTTTACACAACTGCGGGAACAGGTACAGCGAGATGCTCGTCTCAATTTCGCACGCGTGTCCCCAGTCCGCCGTTTCCCTGATTTCCTGAATCACGTCATCCATCAAGAAAATCGGGGGAAAATACACCGCGTAGTCCTTCCCCCGATCCGAGAGATGCTGGCGGAATACGTCTAAGATCGCCGTGTTCCCTCCGTGCCCGTTCAGCAGGATGATTTTCTTGAACCCATTTCGTGCTACCTCATCGCACACATTTTCCAGGAAGGGCAGCAGCACCTCTGTTTCCAGCGAGATCGTCCCCGGAAGGTGTCGCCCCGGTTTTACATACGCATAATACAGCGGCGGCAGCACCATCACCGGCTCCAGCTCCGCCGCCATCTGAGCCCACCGATGCGCGATCAACGCATCGTTCCCCGTAGGCAGATGCCACGCATGCGGCTCCAGACATCCGATCGGGATGATGCAGACCTCCTCCTTCGCCATGCCCGCTACGTCCTCGTAAGTAGCATGCGCCCATTCCATTGCGCGGTCCTTTCGTAATTGATGAGTGGTAAACTGGTGATTGGTGACTGGAGGCGAAGCAACCACTCACCCATCACCAACTTACCTCCGAGAGGGGATTTCTACGAGTTCTCTTGCGCTGGGGTTATATGGGGCGGCTTAACGCGAGTGGATAACAGTTCAACCGTTTTTTCGTTTCAAGGTCCAACAAAATTTGGCGCATACGCAAGACTCCTTTGTGGTTTAAGTGATTTTGATTTCAAATTGTAAATTTCAGATTTCTCTTTCGCTGCTCCCCGCCTTCAGGAGGGAGTGGATTGGGCCATCTAATGTCTAGCCTGAGTTTACGAATTAGCAAAAAACGATTTATGTAAGTCTCAATATTTTCAATTAGTTACAAAAGTAAAAGCGTACCCCCTAACTTTAATTATTAGATTTATACTGAAAAGACTTGACTTTA
>Ga0164318_10007032_pt1 | contig 10912 bp, 8 predicted proteins | sample GuaBasSedimGuay9_FD_113734 | JGI IMG/M metagenome (GOLD analysis project Ga0164318, IMG submission 113734) | Subseafloor sediment microbial communities from Guaymas Basin, Gulf of California, Mexico - Guay9, Core 4571-4, 0-3 cm | ecosystem: Environmental > Aquatic > Marine > Hydrothermal vents >...
ACCATAAGATCTCTAGGAGACGATATTTTTATTTGTAATTTTTTTGTTTTTCCTGCTTTTCTATGGTTGTTAAATTGGTAAAAACCAAGTATTGTATCTAGGACACATAGCCATGCTTCCATAGTTTTGGTGTCATGAAAGATAACATAATCTAGATATCCATCGGTGTCATCTACGTTTTGTGAAATGCTAAAAGGACCGACTTTTCCGTGGTTAAGTCCGATTATTGTTCCTGTTTTTGAAAATATCATTTGTTTGTTATCTGTTTCTATTTTTGATCCAAAAGAATCTGGTTTTATAGTTGCTATAAATGCGGATAATGGATAGCAAAAAGATGGTCCAAATTTATTGAATGTTTTTAATGCATGTTTAACAACGTCTTCTATGTATCCTACTCCAAAGATACAATGAGAGTAAATAGTGTGTTTTTTGCTATCTTTTGTTGTATATCTTAATCTAACTAGATCTATTGGAATACGTCTTTTTTCCTTTATCGCTTTAACTGTTTCATAGAAAGAATTGAGTCTATGATGACGGGCGAACATATTACCATTACCTGCTGGTGCAACTGCAAGTGTTTTATTTTTCTTCCCAGCAAGGACTTGTATTATTTCGTGTATTAAACCATCTCCTCCAACTGATAAAAATATATCATATTCATTAATTAGTTGTTTCATAAGAAAAATTGAGTGTCTATGAGCCTCTGTTGGATAAACATCAAAGGTAAAACCATTTGTTTTTAATTCTTTTAGGTAACCAGTGGTTTTTAAATTAGTTCTACCACCTTGAGAATATGGATTTACAATAACGCAAACTCTTTCCATGGTAATCATCTAGATTTTTTGATCTCCCCTATCTCGAAATTTTCATAGAGGAATGCTTTATCTTGTTTTAAAAGATCGTTTGCTTCTTTTTTATATGAGTAAATGCCTTCTATTTCTGGGATGTGCCGTTTCATTAAGGTATTAAAGTAGCAGAATCTTGATTTGTTTCTACCTACACGTTTTACTTCTAATAGTATATCTCTGAATTGATCTTTTGTTGCCCAGTCAAGTACATTAGAAAGATTAAATTTATCTATGGAATCCGATGGCAAATCAAGTAATATGTTTTGTATATCACCTGTTTTTATTTCAATTCTGTCAACTCTGTTTTTTAGTGTTTCAAAGTTTTCTTTTTTTAAGTAATGAGGATGATAGTTTTCATTGAGATAATATCCAAGTAGAGCAAATGACATAAATAGGTTGTTTCTTGCTGGAACTCGTGTGGCTGCATCTTCTACTCTTTCTCTGAATTTTTTATGATAATCATTATCTTTTATCTGGTTGAAAACTAGTTTATCTTTTACAATTAGTATAACTGGTTTATTATAAATCATTGTGAAAAATAGGTTCCATGATGCATCTTTTATGTTTTTTTCAAAAAATTCTTTTTGCTCCGTTATGGTTTTACACTGTAAAAGATCTATAAGCATTTTTTCTCCTTTTAGATATCTGAGATACTGTCCGATGGAGTGTATGTATCTCTCTTGGCGTCCATTATATGTTATTCCTTTTTTGATGAATTTTATGTTTTTGTCCCAAAAAATTTGTGTTTCTTTTGGAAGATTTTTTTTGATTTTTTTGTATAGTTCTATTCTGTTTTTAGATGGTTTTATTCCAAGGATTTCTAAGAATTGTTGATATCCAAGTTTTTTAATTGCTGATATTTTTAATCGTAGTATATGGTTTTGATTCGGGTTAAAATCAACTGAGATAATTTTTTTGGGATCATGTAATAAAAAATTTAGTACATTGCATCCTGCTGAGGTTATTGAGATAACATTATCATGTTTTTTTACTTTTAGAGCTTTTTGTATGATATCAAAATCTTCCCAGCAGGTGCTGTATGCTATTCTTTTAAAAAATGATTTTTTGTTTAATGTGGTTTTAACATCGGAGGTTGTTTCCATTCTAACATTAAATCATGAATATTATTATATAAATAACTTCCTTAAAATAAAAAAGTTAGGTGTTGGGCTGATATATATTATAGCCCAACTATTCCTTGTAGAATGTTTAATATTTGTATGTATCTTTCAAATAGTTGCTGTAGTATTGCTTTAACTGATATAGTTCTGCTTTTTGATACGACAACTACTAGTTCATCTGACCAGTCACTTTCATATCCGCATTCATCTTTTGCTTTTACTCTTACTTTTTTTGTACCACTTGTACTCCATGTATGTTTTGTTGTTATAACATCGTTTGAATTGTAATACTGTCCATTGTTGTCATCCCATTCATCTACGACGAAATCTCCATCCCAGTCCCATCCATATGCTACCCTATCATTTTGATAGTCCTTGGCATATGTCTGATACTCGCATTCTTTACCTACTTTTGTTGTTTTAGGACCATATGGTTTTGATGGGGTATCTGGTGGACCGTTTTCATATATTCTAACTCTGATGGGTTTGCTCTCTAATGTTGTACCTGCTTCATCGGTGACTTTTACCTTGACAAAGTAATCTGAGTTTTTGCCATCATAGACCTTTACTGGGTTTTGTTTATTTGACGTTGTTCCATCGCCGAAATCCCAACTCCACTTAAAGGGTGCCATTCCATTTTCTACCTTTGCTTCAAATTTGATTTTTTGTCCGGTGTAGAAATCTGAGCCGTCTCCAGGTTTGGTTATTCTTATGTTAGATAATGGTTTGTAATCATCTGTTACTTTGAACCATATTTTTGCATCGTTGCTATCTATATTGTCTGCTTCTGATCCATCGAATCTACCTGATGTTATAGTATATCCATCTGATTTCTCAATGTAGTCATTTTCTTCTGTTATGGAGGTCATCATTTTATGCTTTCCTAATTGGTATATACCATGGTAAATAGCTCCTCTGAGATCATCTGGTATTTTATTATTAACGCCGTTTCCAATATATGCGCTGACGTCTGCTAGGTCATGTCCTATTATGTTTTTTCCGGTTAATGGGTTTTTAACAACTGGGTCACGCTCCCATAGTTTTATCTTAATTTTTGGTTCTCCTGTTTGCACGGGGAATTTATATGTTTTCTTTGGTTTTATATCATCACCGGATTTTGCATCGTATTGTCGTGTTACCCAGCCATTTCCATCCCAGACTGATAATCTGTAGCTCCATTCAGCACTAGTCCATGGGTCAATTTCATCAAGTTGTTTTATTCTGTAGATATACACTGACAAGTTGACTGTTCCTCTTTCACCTTGTATATCTATATATGAGGGAGAAGACCAATCACTTTCTGCACCATTGATGTCCACAGCTTTTACTCTTATCTCAAATTTTGCACCTGATTTCCATGCATGTGATGCTGAAGCGGTTTGGCCTGAGTTAACAAAGTTTGTTTCAGTTTGTGTTTCATCTCCCCAGTCAAAAACATATTTTACTTTATCTCCATCTGGGTCTGTAGAGGATGCCTCAAAGGTGTATGTTTCGCCAAGTTCTCCAGTTGATGGTCCTGATGGAGCTTGAGGTGTTGCAGGTGGTTCAGAAACCTTACCATATTCTTTTAAAACAACATCTATACTGTCGATGTCATAATGTAGGTCGTTACCTTCCTCAAAGAATAAGTCAAAGTTTTTCATCTCAGCTTTTACAATGTTACCTATATCTGGGGAGTACCATAAGATCATCGAGTCTCCCATATCTCCTACTATTTTATAGCATTCAAAGGATTTTCCACCTACAGATATGCTCTCAGTGCCAACACATTCTAAATTATCAGGTACTTCATAAATATTAAATGTTAAATCCTCGTTAACCAGAGAACCAACGTGTACTTTTAGTGTTAAAAGACCGGTTACTGGGTTTCTTGTCCAAGTATCTCCAACATTTAATGGAAAACGTATATAGTTTATAGGTGATAGATCTGAGAGGCTCGCAAAACCAGATACCTCAATTGGTAATGGTACACCCATTATATTTGCATTTCCTGATGCTTTTAGATCTTCTGTTCCAAGTATTGCTAAATCTGATTTTCTAATACTAACGATTCCACTAGAAATTGTTCCTCCGCTCATTCCTCCAGATACTACTCCATATGTTCCTTGTGCATTGATACTTCCACTTAGTGATACATGATATTCTGAGTCAGTCACTTGTTCAACTTCAAAAATAATGTTTTTTAAATTTATTGTTATGTCTAATTCATCGTAATATCTTGCTTTTACTGTTATATCATATACCCAGCTGTCTCCAACTGACCATGTCGGTACATCTGCTCCACTTGTTGTTTTTAGTGTTTGCCCGCCTAATGCTAGTGTTGATGTAGTCAATAGCATTAGAATTGTAATTATTATTTTTATATTTTGTTTCAATTTTTATTCACCTCTTGTTATAAATTCATATGTTTTGTAATTATCTTTTAATATATAAATATTTCTATAATATTAGATGTATATACTAGAATTGGGAAAATATTTTAAAAACAAAATAAAAAAAGATGGAGATTTACTCCAATATTTAAATCAAGTTTTTCAAAACTGGGAATCGTTCAAACAGCTTACTGAAAAACTCAAATAACAACGGATATTTCAAAAGCACTCTGCTCTTCGATATACTCACTGAAAGAGGATCAGACCATCCGCTACCTTCAAAATGTGGCATATCTTTAGCTTTAACTTTAATCTCATATGAACCCTGTAACGACCATATATGTTTTGCTTCAACTGTTACTCCAGAATCATAAGGGCCTAACCATCCAGTAGTTGTCCCATCTCCCCAGTCAAACATATACATTATTTGATCCCCATCAGGATCAGTAGTGCTAGTACTATAGGTATATTCCATACCCGGTCTACCACTAGTTGGACCAGATGGCATACTTGGCTTGTTGGGTGGATTATTAGCAGGTGATGCAATGCTTACATATGCATAATCATATGCTTTCTCATTATTATCATCTGTAACCTTAAGTCTGATTATATAGTCACCAGGTTCTGACCAAGACCAAGTTACTGTTTTCCCAGAAGCATCATCATATTGTCCATCATCATCCATGTCCCATGCATATGAATATGGAGGAGTTCCACCTGTTGCTGAACCAGTTATTGTTATATCCTCATCCACATCTCCATAATATGGTCCACCAGCATCAGCAACATATGCACATTCTATATACACAGTTGCCGGATCAGACCAATTTAAAATGTTTCCACTGCACTCATTCGCAACAATATACGCCCAGTTAATACATGGTTGACAGTTGTTTTCACTAGCGAGTGCATTGAATTTTATAACTAAGCTGTCGCCATCGTAGAGATTATAATCTGATGACAAATTCCACCATAATGTTTTTCCATCTGATGAAATCTCTGGTTCATATGGTTCTCCATTTACTGTTGCATCATCTGCATAAGACAGACATAACGGGAGAACATCCCATACCTTAATATTGTAGAGTTTGTACGGACCATAATAAAACACTGTTATTCTAAAGCTAACTACTTCACCAACTTCCACAGTTGTTTCCTCCATCCAACCATGTGCATCATCATTCCATACTTCTTTCTCCATACACATGCCATTGATGAAAACATTAGCAGAATCCTGATCTGTTACATGCTCATTACATGGTCCTTTCCCAGACACATGTACCCAGTTAACATCCTCCTCACATGGTAGTCCAATAACAACTGCGTTGAACTCGATGATAATTGTTTCACCTGACTCAAGTGAATCAAACATCCACACCAAGTAAGTTCCACTAGAGTTTACTATTATATCTGGTTCTAATGGTTCACCATTAACAGTAGCATTATCTGTGTATTCTAAACTCTCAGATAAAAGATCATTTACAGTTATATTTGTTAAATTAATACCACCTGTGTTTTCAACTACTATCCTAAATCTAACTGTATCACCTGAATAAACATATACCTTCTTAACCCATTCACAGTATCCATCCCAAACATATTTCTCGACATTAATCTCCGGTGGTGGACAATTCACATTAACAGTAGCGGTATCCTCATCAGTAATATACTGTCCAGTACAATACTCATCTGCTCCTACCTCAACCGTATTTACATTCTCACCGCAATCAACAACTGTTGCATTAAAGGTTACAAGATAACTATCTCCATCATAAAGAATTGTTTGATCAAGATGCCATACCAGATTATTATCATTAATCGTTGGCTCAAACGGATCAGCACTACCTTGGATATATTCTAAACAAGGTGGAAGTATATCAGTTATAGTTATATTATATGCGTAATGATGACCCGCTGTTTCATTGTGATATGTAACAGAGATTTTAAACCGAACAGTATCATTTAGAACAGCATCTATTGAATCAACCCAATTTTCTCCATCCCAAACCTTTTTTACTACCTCTAAAGAACCAGTCATATTAGTAATAGTCAACCTTACTGCTGTTCCACTAAAACCGGAGAAAATAAGCAGGCCAGATAAAACTAGCGTCCATAATAAAACATTTTTGTTACTCATCTTTTCATCTACCTCCCTTTATTGAAGAGAAAACTAAACATTGTAATATCATCCTAGAATTTAAATTTTTTCTAATTTATCTAATTTATAACATTATAGAATCTCATATATAAATTGTAATAATAAATATAAAATCCTGTTTTTCAGATAAATATCATAAATCTGCACATTTCAAGTATATCAATAATTAGGTCAAAATCTTAATCAAACTATAGTAACTCTCCACATCAATCTGCTTTCTTTCTATAGCAACATCAAGAGGAATAATACTTAAATTATCATCCAAAATCGTAACACAACAATCACTTTCACCATTTTTTAAAACATCAACTGCGTAATTTCCAAATTTAGATGCCAATATTCTATCAGTCGCTGTCGGACGACCACCTCTCTGAATATGACCAAGCACTGCAACACGAGTTTCTAAACCAAGTTTATTCTCAATTAAAGATGCAACATCATCTGCCCTAGCTCTACCCTCAGCTACAATAATAATCCAGCTAACCTTTCCTTTCTTATTTCCCTCAGAGATATTTATACACATTTCATTTAAATCAATATCCTTCTCCGGCACCAATACCTCCTCACAACCACCTGCAAGAGCTACCTGCAAAGCAAGATACCCACAGTCTCGACCCATTACCTCCACGATAAAAATTCTTTCTAGACTCGTAGCTGTATCACGTATTTTATCAAGCGCATCAAGAGCAACATTCACCGCAGTATCCACACCAATCGCGAGATCAACACCATTTATATCATTATCAATCGTCGCGGGTATACCAACCACCGGCATACCATATTTTGAAGCAAGAACATGGGCACCAGTAAGAGAACCATTACCACCAACTACTATTAACCCATCTATCTCCTTGTCAACTATGTTTTTTACCGCTCTTCTTTGATGCTCCTCCTCAAAAAACCTTTCACATCGAGATGTTTTCAGTATCGTCCCACCCTGATTTATAATACCAGATACTGATCTATGATTCAACTTTATAAACTCTTCATCAATCAAACCAGAATACCCTCTTAAAACACCTACTGTTTCAATATTATAACGCTCAGCAGTTCTAACTATAGATCTGATAGCAGCATTGACCCCTGCACAATCACGTGTTAAAATAGCGATTTTTTTCATATTTATCTACCTTGATCATCCAAAAACATAATACGTCGTCTAACAAACTGAATTGCAAAAACAGATAAAGCCAAGGCTGCAAAAAACCCAAGACCTAAACCAACCAAGTTAAAAGTCAATAACGAATTATACAACGAATGAACGAATATCGCTAACAAAAAATATGGAAAAATTTTCAACAATGAATGTTTCTTAATAACAGCTGTACTGACACCATACCCTGTAAGAGCAGTAGATGACGCATGTAATAAACATGCTCCAAAACTTCTGATCGAGATCAACACCAAAAAATATAGAAAACCCTCAGATAAAAACCCAATCCCATAAAATAGATTCTCTGTAGCTGAAAAACCAAGACCTGCTACTGCACCGTAGATAAAACCATCTTCAAGTTCATCAAGTTCCTTCTGTATAGTCTTTAGACCTAAAGCTAATGGTTTCGTCAACTCTTCAACAAAGGGAGCTACTATCACCACAGATATAATAGCAACAACGTCACCACTCTCAAAAGAAATTACAATAAAACCAAAGGTTAACTCCAAGATTAAAGACGCGATAATGGCTATTGTTGCACCCCATAAAAACGATAACCATATAGGAATCCATTTTTCCCTATGATATTTCTCCGTGTTTCTAATCCATATAGAATATAATATCGGTGGTAAAAAAGACATAATGAACAGAACAAATATCTCAAATTGATTCATGGGCAAGGAAGACTTTGTTTTTTTATGAAGTTTACGATTTAATAAAAAACATTAAAAAAATAATTGTCATTGTCCAGATTTAGATATGTCCCAAAAAAACAAAATCAGTTTTTCCGAAAAGAAACTTATAGATTTTGCTTATGATTCTGGATTTGAAACTGGAAAAAAATATTCTGATTTATATAGGTCCATCAAAAAAATATCTAGTTATTCTAATATAAAAGATATAAACAAAAAAGAAATCATTAACGACTTCGTTGAATCTTCGGATTCTTATTTTGTTGAAGAATTAAAAGGTCTTTCTGAAGGATGCAATATCCCAATTGAAAAACTGTTAATCATCCAAAAAACAATTAATAACTTATTTAAGGTAGGTTGCACAACCACTCTTTCAACTGGTGTTGCCACAAAAAATAATGAAACTTTTTTAACACAAAACTTTGATTTACTTCAGGATTTACATAATTATGTTGATCTTATTTTAGTTCCTTTGATTATAAGTAAATGCAAAATTACAAGAGATACAAGTGGAAAATATAATTACGCTTTTTGGGGAATCCCCATCTTATTTGAGATACCTATCATGAACGATCAAGGTCTTGCTTTTGGTGGAAATTCGCTTTTACTAACAAAGGATAAAAGTAGATTCATTGATGAAGGAAATGGTATGTCAATTTTTTTATTGGAACGGCTTAGCATGATGACATGTAAAAATGTTCAAGAAGTTGCAGATTTATGGAAAAAAACTACTCGCGCTTTTCGTAAAAAAACAAGACTCTTTTTCTGGGATGGAGCTACATCATGCTGGTGTGACAAAAAAGGTGAGATATTAATCATAGAGCAAACTCATAATCATTTCATCTCAGTTTTTGGAGACTCTCAGGATATTACTAATGCTCCAAAGGATATTCTATGGCATACGAATCATCACCAATGGCTAGATCCAGAAAAAACTGGCTCTATAAAAATAGATGAAGGAGTGCATACACATCCCTCGTTTATTAGAGCTAATAGAGCACGTGAGATTTTAGAAGAAAATTATGGAAATGTAGATCTTAATGTTTGTAAAAAAATAGTAAGAGATCATCATAACTCTAAGCGAAGCTCATATAGTATTTGTTGTCATCCTGATAAAAACTATTTAGCTAAAACTATATTTTCATGGATTTCTATGCCAAAAAAAATGCATATATATTGGACTAGGGGTTCACCATGTGAATATAACTTTAAACATGTTGATCTATCAAAAAAATTCGATGGAAATTAATGAGAGGATTAAAAATGGATTACAGAATAAAAAGGTTTAACTTGTTTAAAAAATTTGAAAAATTTGTTTTAGGTGTTGATGTAGGTGGAACAAACACAAATATAGTTGTTGCAGGTGTTAAAAAAAATAATCCCATTCTATTGTTCTCATTTAATTTTAATACTCAAAAAATAGTATCACTGTGCTCTGTAATCCAAACCGTTCTAGACTATTCAAAGGAAAAATATAATATCTCAATTGATTCAGCCTGCATCGGAGCTGCTGGAATGGTTTCATCCTCTAATGATTATGCTGAGCTTACTAATGTTGATTGGAATGTCTCAGCTAAAGAGATAACTGATAAAACCAGTTTAAAAAATGTACTTATTATTAACGATTTTCAAGCAATTGGTTTTGGAATAAATCTCTTGGATATTAGTAACACTAATGATGTAGTCAAAATACGATCTTCAGAAAAAACATTAGAAGAATGTTATAAAACAAAAGCGGTTATTGGGGCTGGTACTGGTCTTGGTAAGAGCATTTTAGTTTATAACAAGGACGTTGAAGCGTTTATTCCTATTCATAGCGAAGGTGGGCATAGTGATTTCCCAGTTACAGATATCTATGAGTTAGAGCTGGTAAATTTTATTAAAAAACTTCGGAATATTCGAGAAAATGTAACATATGAAGAGGTTTTATCTGGTAGAGGTCTGGAAGCGATTTATTTATTTTTAAAAGAAAAAAAGGATTTCAAGGAGTCAAACTATACAAGAATCATAGATAAACAGGTGGATAAAGCAGAATATATCTCAAAGTATCGAGATGTAGATGAAACATGTAAAGAAGTTTTTAGATTGTTTTCAAGGTTTTATGCTAGGTGTGCTAGAAATTTCGCTTTGGAAACAATGGCAGTTGGTGGAGTTTTCATAGCAGGAGGTATAGCTGCTAAAAACAAAGAAATCTTTTCATCAGATGTTTTTATTAAAGAGTTTGAAAATGCGTACAGACGAAGAGAGATATTATCTAGGATCCCTATTTATATTGTAACTAATTACAATGTTAGTTTATATGGCACCTGTCTTGCAGCTATATTGAAATTTATAAACAAAAAATATGACAAAATCTAGAGGGGGTATGCATGGAAAAAAAGATTATACCAGCTATAATTGCAAAAACTCAGGAAGAGTTAGAAGACAAAATCATAAAAGTGAAAGATTATGTTGATTTGATACAACTTGATGTAATGGATGGAAAGTTTGTTTCAAATAATTCTATTGATTTTGATTTTAAACTACCAGGAACAAATTGTGGATTTGAAGCTCATCTAATGATTCAGA
>Ga0164318_10007033_pt1 | contig 10911 bp, 10 predicted proteins | sample GuaBasSedimGuay9_FD_113734 | JGI IMG/M metagenome (GOLD analysis project Ga0164318, IMG submission 113734) | Subseafloor sediment microbial communities from Guaymas Basin, Gulf of California, Mexico - Guay9, Core 4571-4, 0-3 cm | ecosystem: Environmental > Aquatic > Marine > Hydrothermal vents...
ATCCTTAATTAATGACGAGGGGTACCTTAAAAAGGCAACTCCTGAGTAACCTCCTATCTTAGCTGCTTTTATCTGTTCATCTTCTCTTATCTTTTGTATCCTGGATGGAGAATAACCTTTATATTTAGGATGGATGGGCCTTCCCCGATTATTTCCTACAACCACTCCAAAGAAATTGTTATTCTTACTATTAAAGTGCTTAACAATACCGTCGAAACCGATTAATTCTATATCATCACAATGGGCACCTATTGCCAGGTGGGTAATCTTTTTAAATGCACCCTTAAGATGTTCTCTATCGGACATCCATATCTGGACCTTAATATTCCTTTTTATCATCCTTTAGTTTATCTAAAATCTCATAAAGAAATCTATGTAGGGATTATCTGTTTTTTCGGACATCTTCTTATAATGATAACTTATGAATATTAAAAGAAGTCCAATAAAAATTAAAAGGGTCGCAACGATTATCTCCAGCAATCTTTCAAAGATTGCTATCAAAACTCCAGCAATAATAAAAAGAATGCCTAATATCATAACAAAACCTCCTTAGTGAGTGCATCATAAGTGATGAACTCTCTTAAGAGAAAATTTTGAGATTGGTGGACTTTCTCAGCAATCTCCCTACAATAACCCTCAAACGAAAAACCTTTAAAATGGTTCCTTAACATTATGGAAGATATGATATATGCCTGATAATTTCACCCAGAGTTTAAAGGGGTTATCTCTATCTGTAATCTTAATCCTCCTTAAGGCAAAGATATCATCATTATTCCTTCTGTCTCTATTAAAGCCGCGATTTGTGGTAAAGGCTGCCAAGTAGCCTGAATCCTTTAAGATGTTCTGGGCATTTCTATTAAACCCACCTGTGCAGTAGGCAAAAAAGTGCACAGGTTTATCTGTTATCCTTTCTAATTTTATCTTAGATTGAATTATCTCTCTTTTCATCTCCTTGACATCTAATGAAGGAAGATATTTTTCGCTTAAGGTATGTGAGCCAAAATATATATCATTTTTAATCATCTCATTTATCTGGCTGATTTTAAGATAGCCCTTCTTTCCTATCTTGTTAACCACTACAAAAATCATAGCAGGAAAATCATTCTCCTTAAGTAGAGGGTAGGCATAGGTAAAGTTATCCTGATAGCCGTCATCAAAGGTAATAAGAACCAAATTTTTCTCTTTTATCTTTTTATTACCTTTTACATAATCTAAGTATTCATAAGGAGTTATAACTCTATAGTTATGATTTTTTATAAACTGCATCTGCTTGCTAAATGTATCCGGACTAACATTTACAAGCTTTCTTTCATCAGGCGGACTTATGTGGTGATACATCAAAACAGGAATATTATATAAATTGCACCTAGCATAGAAATAAAAACAACTTGTGCCAATAACAACGATAATAAAGGATATAATAAGTATCTTAATAATTGAACTAAATATACGAACAAATATATTTGACATAATCTTTACTTTTTTAAAACTTCTTCTTCATCTGGTTTTGAAAAGTGACTAAATAAATAACTTACCAGAGCAATTACACCCAGCATTCCCCAGCCTAACAATGAAATCACCTGCTGAGGATAATTCCCATATGGATGTATAATGTCTTTCCTTAGTGAATGTATTAAAAGTCCTATTAATAAAATGGGTATAATGTATTTAACTAAATATGTCCACCATTTACCAATTCTTATTTCACTTACATCATTAATATAGGCGCGGAGTTTCTCTGCGCCATAAATCCAACCCACAGCAATTGCCTCTAACAATCCTATAAAGACAAGACCATAATGGGTAATAAAATGGTCTACTATATCAAGATAATATAAACCGGCAAAAGTAGTAAATAAGATACCACTCATAAAACCAAAAATACAAACATATAAACTAATATCCTGTCGTCTAATGTGGGGATATCTATCTGAGATAACAGTAGTCACTGCTTCAACTAAGCTGAAAGCACTATCAATACCCAAGGTTATGAGCATAATAAAAAATAAGGCTGCAAATAGAGGTGCAAAAGGTATAAGAGAAAGGGCTTTTGGAAAAACAATAAAAGCCAGGGGTGGACCTGATGAAGCCAGTTGCTCTATGTTTATACCCTGCTTATAACTCATATATCCTAAGGTACTAAAAACTGCAAATCCAGCAATTATAGATATACAGGAATTAACTACAGAGGTGACAATTGCATTTTTTGAGATATCACTCGTATGATGCTGATAACTAGCATAGGCAATCATAATGCCAAAGGCTAAACTTAAGGTGAAAAATATCTGACTGGCGGCTGCTGCCAATACTTCAGCATCTAAAAGAGCTGAAAAATCGGGTTTAAGATAATATGTAATCCCTTCTAATGAACCGGGAAGAGTTACCCCTCTAACAACCAAAACCATCAAAAGAATAATTGGTAGTGGCATAGTAACTGTTACTACTTTACCAACGCTTTTAATACCTTTCCAGATTGAAAAATATATTAACACCCAGATTAAGACTAAAGCAAATAATACACTAATTACAACAAATCCTATCTCTTCAGGTCCGGCGCTTAAATGAAGAACCTCATTTAAGAAAAACTTTTTAGTATCAGCGCCCCATTTAATAGTAAAAGAATATATAAAATATAAAAAAGACCAGCCCATGACCACAGCATAATAACTACAAACAACAAAACCACACAAAATTGCCCCAAAACCAATTGATGAAAGTCTATGTTTAATCTTTCTAAAAGCACCGATAGCACCGAGTTGCATCCGTTGTCCAATAGCAAATTCTAAAATTAAAAGTGGAATACCCAAGATTAAAAGCATAATAATATAAGGTATTAAAAAGGCTCCACCACCATATTTTCCAGCCAAATACGGAAATCTCCAGACATTACCTAAGCCGACTGCAGAACCAATGGTAGCAAAGATAAAGATAGTTCTTGAACGCCATCTTAATCTTTCCATTTTTATTAAGACCACAATTTACAGAATATAAGTGAATGTAAATTGTATAGCCAAACTTAACATCGAAACTTTCAGGACAAATTTAGAACCACTAACAGATAGACAAATTGCATTCACTCTCATCCATAAATTGCGTCCTTACCCACCTCCTTAATTTTTAGTAAAATGAGTAAATCTGAATTTATAATACCTTAAAAAAATGCAAATTGACTTATGGTTATTATAATTTTTTCAATATTTAACTCTAATATCTTACCACCTCCTAATTAGGAATATTAAAAAAATCGTATTTACATATTTATTATACCACCAAGTTAAAGGCTCTTGTTTGTAAATTGTGTTCTACTCAAGTTGTTGAAAGAGTCACCGAGGCTAACTTCTTTAAAAAAATAAGAATAACCCCTTTTTAAAGTTGGATGGCTTAAATAAAACCTTAGCCATCCACTTAAATAAATCACTAATAATCTCACCAAAAGAAATCCGCATTTAGAAGCTCCTCTTTTTAAGAATTTAAGCTGTCACAAAAGTCGCCTCAGCCTATAATTACAGCAATTTCAAATAGATTATGGGATTGTCTCATTGGTAAATAATCTCTGCAATCTACATTTTTAATCACAATAATCAAAGGTAGTACTTTTAAATGTCCTTTAAGAATTAAAAAGATTGGGTTCTTTCGTTAAATCTTCCTGTTTTTTATACCAACTACAATATTCGCAATCCTGTGTAAAAGGAGGTAGAGGTCCTCTTAAACACTCAACTGACTCCTTGAAAATCTGATAGGCTTTATTTATATCAGTTTTAATCGACATAACCTCGGTAGAGAAATTGACTGTCCCCGATTCTTTTATATTATTAGGTATATAAAAGATAAGATAGCTAAGAGAGTTGGTTTTATAACCATTTCTATCTAAGAGAAGACAGTATAAACTCAACTGCATTGCATAATAATTAACAGTATTATCTTTTAGAGCAAATCCTCGGGTTTTATAATCTACTGGAATATAAAAGTCTTTATCAACTAAACATTCATCTAAAGCTCCAAATAATTTTGCTTTCAATTTCTCATCAAAAAAGCTTAAACCAGTCTGCCAATTACGCCACTTATTCAGAAGTTTTTGATCGGTTAGTAGCCTACCTCTAACTTTAGTTTTTAATTCCTCTGGTAGAGTTTTTTTCTGACGACACAGGTCAAAATAATTCTTAATAATTAAATCCATACCTCGCGGAAGTGTAGAAGTGGGAGGTTCAGGCAAATTCATATTTTTATTTTTTTTAAGCCAAAAACAGCGGCGGCATTTTAAATATAGATTAATAGTGGATGGCGAAAGATATATTGTCTTCATCTTGAATAAATACCAAAAAAGTTCTATCTATGATAAGATATCTCTATTTTTGTCTTCTTCTTTTTTTTCACAATCATATGTAAAGTTAAAACTACCGGCGTTTAATTTTATCTGGGGTTGTAGGTTATTATGCTTATTCTGCGATTCTTTTTCCTGTCGGTTCTTTTCTTTTACTTGGTTTTTATCTTCTGACTGGAGCAAGGTTTCTCCTTCAGGCCTTGATTCCTCGGATATGTTTTTTGCAGATTCTGGTTTCTCTGATTCCTTTACCTCAGGAAATAGTTTTTCTTTTTTCCTGTCTTTTTGTAATTCAATCTTTGAATCTTTTTCTGTAGGTAGAGGCAAAATAGGTTCTCCTTTAGATTTCTCTTCTCTCTTTCTCTCTTTTTTCTTTAATGGCTCTTCAAATTTTATCTTAGCCTGGCTTAAACCAAACTCATCAGATACTAAAGTAGATGCTTCTTCCTCTTCTTCTTCCTTTTCTACAAATGACTCAAATTTTCTATAAATAGGCCAGTCTAAAAATGCTAAAATCATAAGCAATATAAGATTTATAACAGGAAAGACCATCAAAATTCCTAAGACGGCAGGATATCCTGCTTTTCTAAAGATTCTACAAAATAACCAGATAGGAACAATAATCAGGGTAAGTATTACACCAATAATTATTAGAATCATGCCAATTCCCAAAACCCTGAAGTTCCCTGCAAACAACTTACTAACTTGCGGAATATTCTCTATCTCCGAACTAATCCCAAAGTCCAGCCGGGATTTAGTCTCTATCATAGGTACTTCAGATGATTTTACAGCCTCGGTAGCTGCCTGGGTGCTGGTTATAAAAATGGATATCAGAATAAATAGGGTCAGAAATGTTATCTTTTTAAACATTAGAGTATCTCCTTTTTAAAATTATGTAGTAAAAATAAAAGCATACCTGACTAAGTTCTGTTTCTACTATTCTTCCTTGTTTTGCGTCAATTGACTAAGTTTCTTATATATGGGCCAACGGCTAAATGCCAATACAAAGAGCATAGCTATATTTACAAGTGGAATTAACATCAAAAGACCAATAGCCGGATAATAGCCTGCTTTTTCAAATATCCGACACCAGATTATAATCATCAAAACAAAAAGGGCTAAAATAAATACTAAAAACACCAAAAAAGCAACTCCCGTTCCAATCAAATCTAAAGATGTCACCTGCTCCATTTCCTCCTCCTTCTTATTACTTATTATATTTTAAGAATAAAACTTTAAAAAATTATACCATATAAACTATCTAATATCAACTTTCTTTAACTGGCAGTAGGGTATAACTTAAAAAGCATAGCGCAAAGAGCATAGGGCATAGCGTAAAAGTAAAATAACAAGTTTTAAAGTTCATCATATTAGTAATAAATGTCCTATGTCCTAAGTCCTATGTCTCCATAACAATCCCGATAGGATGTTACGGGACAGGCCTAAGTCAGAAAAAGTCACAAGTCAGAAAAAGTCCTAAGTCCTATGTCCAAAGTCATAAGTCCCCGTAACAATTGAAACCCATGCCACCTGCGGGGAGAATCCTTTCAACTTAAGGTTGTGATGGTAGATTAAAAAGAATAAAAAACAGAGATTATATCTATTTATAGTACTTGTTGTATTGTGGCAGTTCTTCTTCTACTTGATTCAAGATAGTGCCCAAGATTTTAACATTAGATTCTTTTAATATATCAACGGCACGCTGGACTATGCCGCGTCTTGTTGAACCCGCCTGGATGACTAAAATAGCGGCATCTACATTAGCGCTTAATAATGAAGCATCTGCCACAGGATAGATAGGGGATGAGTCAAATAAGACCAAATCAAATCGTTCTTTTAACTTCTCTATCAAATCCTTAAATTTCTGAGAAGCAATAAGGGCAGCTGGATTAGGCGGTTTTGTGCCGCAGGGTAATATATTTAAGTTTTCTACTTCTGTCTTATGGATACATTCATCTATTGACTTTGAATCAACTATCAAATCAGTCAGACCATAATCTGCCTTAAAACCAAACTGGATGTCTAAGGATGGATGCCTCATATCAGCATCTACCAAGAGGGTCCTCTTATTCATAACATTAGCCATAACCAGCGCAAAATAGGCAATAATCATAGATTTACCCTCTTTAGGTAAAGATGAGGTAATCATAAGTGTCCTAATGGGTTCATCTGAAAAAAGTGCAAACTTAACATTGGTCTGTAATCTATAAAATTCAGCGGCTTGAGGTAAATCTAAGTCTTTTTTATCAATAGGAACAATAGAACGTGAAAGCTGCTCCTGAAGGGCTTCTTTTAGTTCGTATTCCTTGATATAACCAAGTTCGATTAATGCCTCACCCAAAAGACATTTTTTCTTTTTTTTATATTTGAGGGCATCTTTTAAGTGTTCATAATTGATTAAACCAGTTTCTAATAAGATTTGACCGATTAGAGATTGTTTTCTTTTAAACAATTTATTTAACATTGTTATCAACTCCTTTATTATATGTCCGATGTTCTAAGTCCGAGGTCCTATGTCTTTTTTAAATATTTAATGAATCCTCCTATTAAACTTTTTACCTTGTTGCATTTTTCATACAGTTTTTGAGATACCTCTTAGTTAATTCTCTTGCTTCCTGCCAGGCTTATGCATCTTCAAATCTTTCTATTTTCAATATTCTTTCCTTTTTGACTTTTGATCTCGGACTCTGAACCTAAGACTTATTATTCTTTTTCTTCTTCTTATCGCGGTGTTTAAACTTAGGAATTGCTGCCAAAACTGGTAGATTAAGGTAACTTTCAACATCGGATATAGTCCTGAATGAATCATCAAAATATTCAATCATCATTGAAATTCCTATACCTAATAAAAAACCTAATATGCCACCAAAGATGGTATTAGCAATGGGTCTTGGTTTTATGGGTTCAACTGGACGATAAGCCCTATCAAATACCCTGATATCCCACTCATTGGCGCGCTCTCTAATTTTTGCCTCTTGAAGTTTGGTTAATAAAAGGTTATATAATTCCTCATTTACATTTGCCTCACGCACTATATTGGTATATTTAACCTGTTTTTCTGGTAAAAAGTTTATTTGTTTTTTTATGTCTGCTATCAAGAGTCCTAATGATTCATCCTGTTTTTTAAGGGTATCAATCTGTATTTGAGTATTTACTAACTCCAAAACCTGGTCTTGATATAAGGGGTCTTTATCAGTTATATCAATACCTTCTACTAAATTAGATAGAATCTTATTTAGTTTATCTTTGGCATTTTTCAACTCCTCTTTTTTCTGAATGAGAGGCGGGTATTCATCTGTATAAAGGGTAGATAATGAGACTATTTCAGATTCTAACTGAGCAATCCTGGCTCTTAAAGATTGGATTAAATCATTATTTAATATATTAGTAGTTGAAATACTGGAATATTTTGAACTTAATTTAGATAGGTCTTCATCTTTTAGATTGAGTTGATTCTTGAGTCTTTCGTGTTTCATCTTAGCAAGTTCTAACTCCATATCTACTTGAGCCTTTTTAGTTTCAAGTTGAGTAAGTTGACTATTAAGCGATTGAATCTTTTGAGTTAGTGATAAAGTGCCTTCTTCTTTCTGGAAACGACTTACCTTATCTTGGGCGCGCTTCAGGTTAAGTTTAGTCAATTCAAGTTGTTCTTTTATAAATGAAGTCGTCTCTTTTGCCTTCCCTTGAGTAAAGGAGGTATATTTTTCTATAAAGACATCGGCTAAGGTATTAGCAATATTCTTTGCCATATCTGGACTATACCACCGCACAGTTATCTTTAAGACAGGTGAATCCTCAACAATCTCAACTTTTATATTCTCTTTTAATCTCTCCTGAATTTTTAAGTATTCTTTTTGTGTTCTGGCTTCTGCTCCAATGGCTAAGGTATCCATTACCTCTTCTAAGATAGGACGCGACTTAAGCCACATAGCTTCTGCCTTAAGAGACTCACTACCTATAACGGCGGGGGCAGCGTTATCCTGTAAAAACATAGATTGTTTCTGGATGCGTAGAGAGGTGAATGCCTCATAGACAGGAGTCATAATATATGAGGTAATTAGAGCAACTAAACTACATCCCACAATTAATGAAATCAAGAGGGGCAGGCGTTTAATTAATACCCTGTGGATGGTTTTTAGATAATCTGAGGTTGATACTTGTTCTTGTTCTTTCTGAGAACCTTTTAGCCTTTTCTCCATAATTGGCTCCATTATTTAAGTTTTTAAAGTTTGAAAGTTAGAAGGTTTTAAAATTTAATCATTTATTAAACTATCTACATAAAAAATAGTTTGAACAGAGGGCATAAATTCATTGATAATCTTGTTTATATTAGACATAACAGATGACGGCACAAAGACGATATCATTGGGTTTTAATTTTATGTCCTGTGAAACATCACCTTTATGGATGACTCTGGCTAGATTAATGGTTATGACTTTGGCTACAGTAGGGTCATCCTTATCAACCCGAACGACCTGTACCCTGCGTATTACAGCGTTATCTTTATAGTTTCCGGCTATGGTTATTGCCTCCAAGGCGGTCATCCTGCCTTTAAATGGGTAAAGTCCCGGTTTATTTACAGCCCCGAGGACATATATACGATAATAATTATATTCAATAACTGTAACCGTAACCGATGGTATCTCTTTTACAAACTTAGATAGACGCTCGGCAATCTTTTCCTGTAATTCAGTAGGGGTGAGACCAGATGCCTCAATTTTACCTATGGGATAGACTGTAGCCACGCCATTAGGAGGAATAGCAATAGTCTGTTTTAGGTCTTCATAGCCCCAGACTCTCACTTCAATTACATCAGCAGGGCCTAAGGTATATTCTTCTGTAATATCACCTGCTGGCTCAAAGCCGGCTTCTTTAAAAATCGCACCAGGTTCTGGATTCTTAATTGTCTTTATGCCAGATACAGTACAACCTGTAATAATCAAACTTAAAAAAGAGCCCAAAATTACTAATTTAATTCCTTTCACAATAACCTCCATTGTATTAGGATTAAGAGTTATGGGTTAAACACAACATCAAAATATAAACTTCTTTTCACCCCTTTTTATCTACAGCAAGTCTATACACCTTAAGCCGTAGATAGTTTACAAAGACAAAAAACTACATCTATTCCAGAAGCCATTTCCATAGCGGAATAAATCTTATCTTTTTAGAATTCACTAACTTCTCCCCTTCTTCATCCCAGGTTATAAGAAACAGATTATTGCATTTCAGTTTATCAGAGGCTTTTAATAATGATTTTACCTCTCTTTTTTTTGTATCCTCATCTTGTATTGAAAAACACACCTGGATTAACTCTTTTATGCTTAAACCTTCTTTTATTAAAAAATCTACCTCATAATCAGGTTGAGAGTAAAAATATACCTCCTGCCTACCGGCAGGTGCGGTTTTACCTCTACGTATAAGTTCTATAAATACGACATTCTCCATTAATCTCCCATAATCAAGGGTAGTTTTAGGAGCAAATGAATTTATAAAACCAGTATCTATACAATACATCTTTCTGGCTTGTTTAATCTGTTCTTTTAGTTTGAAAGAAAATGGATTAACCTGAAAAATCAGATATGCTTCCTCTAAATAATTTAGATAATTCTTAATAGTATGGACACTTTTTATTTCAAAAGTGTTTTTTATCTTATGATAGGTAAAGGGGGATGAAAAATTAGAAACAGCATATAAACCTATCTCTTTTAGGGTTTTTATATATTTAACATTATATCTATATATAACATCCTGTGAAATTATCTTATTGAACAATTCTCGCAAATAACTTCTCTTATCTTTTAATCTAAATATTTCAGGCATACCACCCATCTCTAAGTATTCTCCAAGAAATCTTTTAAGATTCGCCCTCTTCTTTGTGCTATAGAAATCATCTTTTGATATAGCAATATCTTTAAATATCAAGAATTCCTTAAAAGAAAAAGGGAACAATTCAAGATTAAAATATCTTCCCGTTAGATGAGTAGCCAATTCCTTACTTAAAAGTTTGGAATTACTCCCGGTAATAGCAACATTGTATCCTTTTCTCTTTAAACGATTAACAAATAACTCCCACCCTTCTACATTTTGAATTTCATCCAGTAATAGATATTTAACACCTGGATTTATCTCTTCTAAAACTTCAAGAAAATCGTTAAGGTCATTAGAATTTATCCCCATCAGTCTTTCATCATCAAAATTTACATAACCATAAAACTTGTCTTTCAGGAGTTGGTGGCTTAAGGTAGATTTTCCGCATCTTCTTACTCCCATAACTATCTTTATCAAATCTGAGTTAAATGCCTCCTTTGCTCGGAGCATAATCTCCCTATCAATAAGTCTACTGGTAAAAAGTTCACCAATCTCTTCTTTTTGCTCTAATAATATTTGTTTAATTATATGCTTTTCCATAGTTTTCACCTTCCACTGCACAAAAATTGCACTTTTTGTGCAGTGCATTACACATATTCTATATCATTCATCTTTCCCTGTCAAGACTTCTTTTGGGGGTCACTGAAAAATACACCAGTGACCCCCCTGCCATAAGACAGAATATCCAGCGGGCAGGTCTGATTACAGAGATTAAAAAA
>Ga0164318_10007034_pt1 | contig 10910 bp, 6 predicted proteins | sample GuaBasSedimGuay9_FD_113734 | JGI IMG/M metagenome (GOLD analysis project Ga0164318, IMG submission 113734) | Subseafloor sediment microbial communities from Guaymas Basin, Gulf of California, Mexico - Guay9, Core 4571-4, 0-3 cm | ecosystem: Environmental > Aquatic > Marine > Hydrothermal vents >...
CCGCGATATTGGGGGCCGTTCTTGAAACTTTAAACCTGAAACCTGAAACATATTTCTCCTCTCCTATTCGCCTATTCCCCTGCTTTGCCACTTGCCTGCTACTTCGGGGTCTCGGGTCTCAGAAAACGGGGCACAAAGAAAGGGCAGCCCCAATCATTCCGACCGGGCCGCCCCTCTAATCTCACCACGCGAAGTGTGCGAAGAGTTTGTTCGCCTCGGCCATCTTGTGCACGTTGGCGCGCTTGGTGATGGCGTCGCCTTCCTTGTTGTAAGCGTTCATAATTTCAGCGGCAAGTCTGTCCGCCATGGGGCGGCCTTTCTTTTTTCGCGCAACTTCCAGCAGCCACTTCATCGCAAGGGACTGACGGCGCTTTGCGCTGACCTGTGTGGGCACCTGGTAGGTCTGCCCCCCCACCCGCCGGGAGCGGACCTCTATGTCGGGCTTGAGGTTTTCCAGCGCCTGGATGAATATCTCTTCGGGCTTTTCGGTCTTCATCTTCTTCTCGATGATATCCATCGAGGTGTAGAAGATTTTTTCCGCGACGCTCTTTTTGCCCTTGAGCATCAGGCAGTTAATGAACTTGCTGACGGCCTTGTTGCCATATTTGACATCCGGTTTGAGGGTCTCCGCGCTGGCAGTGAATTTCTTTGCCATGAATCTCTCCGTGTGAAACTACTTGGGCCTTTTGGCGCCGTACTTGGAGCGGCTCTGCCTCCTTTCGCCGACGCCTATGGAATCGAGCACGCCGCGAACCACGTGGTATCGTACGCCCGGCAGGTCGCGCACCCTGCCGCCCCGGACGAGCACGATCGAGTGTTCCTGCAGGTTGTGCCCGATGCCCGGGATGTATGCGGTGACTTCCTTGCCGTTGCTCAGCCTCACGCGCGCTATCTTTCGCAGGGCGCTGTTGGGCTTCTTCGGCGGCTGGGTCCGCACGATGAGGCACACCCCGCGCTTCTGGGGGCACTTGTCCAAGACGGGGGACTTGCTGCGCTTGCGCGCCTTTTTGCGGCCCCGTCGCACCAACTGGTTAATTGTCGGCATTAAGGTACTCCTGTGCGTTGATTAGTTTGTCCGGTTCTGCCTTCCTCAGCGTCGTGTTGTGATGGGCCTTGAAACCGGTACCGGCCGGAACCATGTGACCGAGTATAACATTTTCCTTCAGTCCGAGCAAGTTGTCCACCTTGCCGGCGATAGCGGCCTGGGTGAGCACCTTGGTGGTCTCCTGGAAGGATGCGGCGGAGATGAAACTCTCGGAATGAAGCGCCGCCTTGGTGATGCCCAGCAGCACCGGTCGAGCCTTGGCCGGCTTGCCCTTATTCTTCATCACGCGCTGGTTCTCCTCACGGAACTGGAACTTGTCCACGATGCTGTCGGGCAGAAAGTCCGTGTCGCCGGGATCCTCTATCTCAACCCGCCGCGTCATCTGGGCTATGATTATTTCTATATGCTTGTCGTCGATGTTGACCGACTGCGAGCGATAGACGTTCTGCACTTCGCGCAGGAGGTACATCTGGAGGGCTTCCTCGCCGCTGATGCGCAGTATGTCGTGCGGCACCAGCGGCCCGTCCACCAGGGGATCGCCGTGCTTGACACGGCTGCCGCGGTGGACACGCAGGTGCTTGCCGTGCGGCACCAGGTGCGTCACCGGCTCGCCGACGTCGCTCTTGACGATTATCGTGCGTTTGCCGCGTTTCTTCTCTCCCAGTTCCACGACGCCGTCGATCTCGCTCACTACGGCGGGGTCTTTCGGCCTGCGGGCCTCGAAGAGTTCCGTCACGCGCGGCAGGCCGCCGGTGATGTCCTGCGTACCGGTTATCTCGCGCGGCGTCTTGGCCAGCACCGCGCCGGCCTCTATCCACTCGCCTTCCTCAATGACAATGTGCGCCTTCTCGGGTATCGCGTAGGCGACCAAGAGGTTGCCCTTCTTGTCCCTCAGCATGATATGCGGGTGCAGGTTGCCCTTGTGTTCGATGATAACCTTGCGCTTGAACCCCGAGGGGTCGGTCTCCTCCTTCATTGTCTCGCCCTCGACGATGCCTTCGAAAGCCGCCTGGCCGGGCATCTCCGCAAGGATGGGCAGCATGTTGGGGTCCCACCGCATGAGCAGGGCCTTGGCCTTGACCTCCTTGTCCTCGCTCACCAGGATTTCCGCCCCGGCGTGGACTGGATGCTTTTCGAGTTCGCGTCCCTTGGCGTCGAGTATCTGTATTTCGCCGTCGCGGTTGAGCGCGACCCGCTGACCCTCCTTGTTTGTCACTACATTGAGGTTGACGAACTTGACGGTCCCGGCATTCTTGGCCCTTATCTCGCTCTCCTCCACTTCCCACGATACGGTACCGCCGATGTGGAAGGTACGCATGGTCAACTGGGTGCCGGGCTCGCCGATGGACTGCGCGGCAATAATGCCCACCGCCATTCCCTCTTCGACCAGGTCCCCGCGGGCCAGGTCCATGCCGTAGCATTTGGCACAGACACCCAGAGGCGTTTCGCAGGTGAGCGGAGAGCGCACCCGTATCTTTTCGAAGCCGAGCTGTTCGATACGCAGCGCCTTGTCCGCGGTTATGAGTTCGTTCTCGCCGACGACGACCTCACCGGTCACGACGTCGCGAATGGTGGTGCGGGCAACGCGGCCCGTTATCAGTTGTCTCAGCGGCACCTCGACCTTGTCGCCCTTGTACACGGTGGCCTTGGTTACGCCGTTGAGGGTGCCGCAGTCATGCTCGTTGACGACCACGTTTTGTGCGACGTCGGCGAGTTTGCGGGTCAGGTATCCGCTGTCGGCGGTCTTCAGAGCGGTGTCGGCCAGTCCCTTTCGAGCGCCGTGAGTGGACGAGAAGTACTCCAGCACCTTCAGGCCCTCGCGGAAGTTCGCCTTGATGGGGGTCTCTATAATCATGCCGGAGGGTTTCGCCATCAGCCCGCGCATGCCGGCGAGTTGGCGTATCTGCTGTGCGGTGCCGCGCGCGCCGCTGGCTTCCATGCAGTAGATGGGATTCAGGTACGGCTTGCCGTCGCGGGTGTCGTTTTTTAACTCCCGGCGCATCTCGTCACTGACCTCTTCGGTCGCCTGTGTCCAACAGTCGATGACCTGCCCGTACCGCTCGCCCTCGGTGATGACGCCCTTCTTGTAGAGTTTGGCTATTTTTTCCACCTGCGCCTCGGCCCTGGCGATTATCTCCGCCTTGCGGCTGGGCATACGGAGGTCCACGCCGGAGAAAGAGAGACCCGAAAGCGTTGCGTACTTGAAGCCCAACGTCTTCACGTCGTCCAGCAGTTTCAGCGTCGGCTCGATGCCCAGCGCCGAGTGGCAGTCGCTTATCACATCGTTGATGGCCTTCTTATCCATCACGTAGTTGTAGAAGGGTATTCCCTTCGGCAGGATGTCATTGAACACGACACGTCCCGCCGTGGTCTCCACCAGCCCCTCGCCCACATCCTCGGCCTCCATTCCGGGGCCGTGTTTCACCAAGCGCCTCTCCCGCGGCCGCAACAGTATGGGCGTGCGCACGCTCAGTTTCCCCTCGTCAAGCGCCAGGAAGACCTCCATTTCATCGCCGAAGGTCCGCCGGCGCTCCGTGTCTTCCAACGCATCGACCGTGAGGTAGTAACACCCCAGCACGATATCCTGCGAGGGCGAGATAATCGGCCCGCCGTTGGCGGGTGAGAAAACGTTGTGCGTGCTCATCATCAACAGGCTGGCCTCGGTGCGCGCCTCGATGCTCAGCGGCAGATGCACCGCCATCTGGTCTCCGTCGAAGTCCGCGTTGAAGCCCGCGCATACCAGCGGGTGTACCCTTATGGCGTTGCCCTCGACCAGCACCGGCTCGAACGCCTGTATCCCCATGCGGTGCAGGGTGGGAGCGCGGTTGAGCAGCACGGGATGCTTGTAAATCACGTCCTCCAGGATGTCCCACACCTCTTCGTCCTTGCGTTCGAGCATTCTCTTTGCGCTCTTGATGGTCTCGGCGAAGTTCAACTCTTTCAGCCGCCGGATTATGAAGGGCTGGTACAACTCCAGAGCTATCTTCTTTGGCAGGCCGCACTGGTTCAATTGCAACTCCGGCCCGACCACGATGACGGAGCGCGCGCTGTAATCGACGCGCTTGCCCAGGAGGTTCTCGCGGAAGCGTCCCTGCTTGCCCTTTATCATGTCGGTGAGCGATTTCAGCGGGCGGTTGTTGCTGCCGAGCACCGGCCTGCGGCACCGGTCGTTGTCGAAGAGCGCATCGACGGACTGCTGGAGCATGCGCTTCTCGTTCTTGATTATCACCTCGGGCGCGTTGAGGTCGAGAAGTTTCTTCAGCCTGTTGTTCCTGTTTATCAACCGCCTGTAGAGGTCGTTCAGGTCGGAGGTGGCAAAGTTGCCGCTCTCCAGAAGCACCAGGGGTCTCAGGTCGGGCGGTATGACGGGGATGACGTCGAGGGTCATCCACTCGGGCTTGTTCTCGCTCTGGCGCAGCGCCTCGACTATCTTGAGGCGCTTGGCGTAGTCGTGCGCCTTCTGCTTGGAGCCTGTCTCTTTCAGGCGCAGGCGCAACTCCGTCGCCATCTCTTCCAGGTCGATGTTTTTCAGGATGTACTTTATCGCCTCCGCGCCCATCATGGCCTTGAAGTTAGAGCCGTACTTGGCGCGGCACTCGCGGTATTCGTCCTCGGTAAGCAACTGCTTTACCTTCAGCGGCGTGTCGCCGCCGTCGACCACGATGTAGGACTGGAAGTAGATAACCCGCTCCAGCGAGTTTACTTTCAGGTCCAGCAACGCCCCCAGGCGGGAGGGCATCGCCTTGAAGAACCATATGTGCACGGCCGGCGCGGCCAGCTCTATGTGGCCCATGCGCTTGCGGCGGACCTTGGAGTGGGTGACGGTAACCCCGCAGCGCTCGCACACGGTGCCCTTGTACTTGATGCCCTTGTAGCGGCCGCAGAAGCACTCCCAGTCCCGCTCCGGGCCGAATATGCGCTCGCAGAACAGACCGTCTTTCTCAGAGCGGTACGTCCTGTAGTTTATGGTCTCGGGCTTCTTTACTTCCCCGCTGGACCACCGCCTGATATCTTCCGGGGATGCCAAGCGTACGCTGACGGAACCGTAATCGTTTATCTTGTCGTAAATCGCCCTAGTCGGCATTGCATCACCTCAAAAAGCGTAAACTGTGTGGCCGAGTTCGCGTTTCCTTTTTCTCGCCTTTCCAACGCGCCGACCGTCTCGCCCCATTCTCAGACGCGTTTCTTGTGGAGTTCCATGTTCAGGCCGAGACCCTTGATTTCGCTGGTCAGCACCTCGAACGACATCGGCGTGCCCGGCTCCAGCGTGTTCTCGCCCTTGACCATTGACTCATATATCTTGGTTCGGCCCTCGACGTCGTCGCTCTTTACGGTCAGGAGTTCCTGAAGGGTGCTGGCGGCGCCGTACGCTTCGAGCGCCCAGACCTCCATCTCGCCGAAACGCTGACCGCCGAAGCGGGCCTTTCCGCCGAGCGGCTGCTGTGTGATGAGCGAGTAGGGACCGGTGGCGCGGGCATGCACCTTGTCGTCGACCAGGTGGTGCAGTTTCATCATATAGATGTAGCCCACGGTGACCTGCTGGTCGAACGGCTCGCCGGTGCGGCCGTCGAGAAGGGTTACCTTGCCGGACTTCGGGAGCCCGCACTCCTCGAGCGCGGCTTGTATTTCATCCTCGTTCGCCCCGTCGAACGGAGGCGTGACGGCCTGGAAACCCAGCGCCCTGCACGCCCAGCCGAGGTGCGTCTCGAGAATCTGGCCTACGTTCATGCGCGAGGGCACGCCCAGGGGGTTGAGAACTATCTGGATGGGCGTGCCGTCCTCGAGGAACGGCATGTCCTCCTCGGGCAGTATCTTGGCGATGACGCCCTTGTTGCCGTGGCGCCCGGCCATTTTGTCGCCGACGGAAAGCATGCGCTTGGTGGCGATATAGACCTTGACCGTCTCGAGCACGCCGGGGGGCAACTCGTCCCCCCGCATCACCTCGTTTATCCGCCTGTCGCGTTCGTTCTCGAGTTTGTCGATGACCGCAACGTACCGGTAGTACATCCCGTCGCAGGCGTCCCTCTGGCGCTTGCCGTGGATTACCAGGTTGCTTGGTTCTATCCGGTTGAGGAACAGGCGTATCTCCTGTTCGTTGAGGTCCGAGTGGAATCTTATCTTCGCGTCGGTCTCGCGCTCAATTATGGCGCCGCCGAGCGTCTCGCGCAGCCCTTTGTACAACTCCTCGAGTTTGGCGATGATCTGCTTGTTTATCTCCTTTCTTATCTCGCGGATCTTGCGCTGGTTCTTGCGACGGTCCTCTTCGGTCAGGTGAATCTTGCGCGAGTAGTGTCGGGTGTCTATGACGATGCCTTCCACGCCGGAGGGCACCTCCAGCGAGTCGTTCTTTACGTCCTCGCCGCCCTTGCCGAAGATGGCGATGAGCAGTTTCTCCTCGGGAGACAACTCGTTCTTGCTCTTGGGCGCTACCTTGCCCACCAGGATGTCGCCCTGGCGCACGTAGGTGCCGACGCGCACTATGCCTTTCTCGTCCAGGTTCCTCAGCGCCTTCTCGGAGACGTTGGGAATGTCGCGCGTGAACTCCTCGCGGCCGAGTTTCGTCTCGCGTATTTCTATGTCAAATTCGTCTATGTGTATCGAGGTGAACTTGTCATGCTTCACCAGGCTCTCGCTGATGAGGATCGCGTCCTCGAAGTTATATCCGTCCCAGGGCATGAAGGCGACCAGCACGTTGCGCCCGAGCGCCAGTTCCCCATCGTATGTGGCGGCGCCGTCGGCGAGTATCTGGCCTTTCTTCACCCTGTCGCCCTTGTGGACGATGGGCCTCTGGTTGAGGCACGTGCGGTCGTTAAGGCCGAAGAACTTGCGCAGGTCGTAGCGGCGGCCGTTCACCTGTATGTGGTCCGCCTCGGCGGCCTCCACCACGCCGTCCTCTTCCGCCCTGACGACCATGCCGGAGTTGGCGGCGATATGCCGCTCCATGCCGGTGGCGACCAGCGGCGGCTCCGTGACCAGCAGCGGCACCGCCTGGCGCTGCATGTTGGAACCCATCAGGGCACGGTTGGCGTCGTTGTGCTCCAGGAACGGTATCAGCGCCGCCGATACGCCCAGCATCTGTATGGGCGAAACGTCCAGGTAACTGACATCCCCCGCTTTCTGTTCCAGGAAATCCCCGTTGAGCCTTGCAAGCACCGTGCTGGCGAACTTGTGCCTGCCCTCGGTCGAATCCACCGGCGCGATGCTTACATCTATCTCCTGGTCGGCGCGAACCATGACCACTTCGTCGGTCGGCCGGCCGGCCTTGACCTTGCAGTACGGGGTGACAAGAAAGCCATATTCGTCAACCTCGGCGAATACGCTGAGTGAAGATATGAGGCCGATGTTCGTCCCTTCCGGGGTTTCTATCGGGCAGATACGCCCGTAGTGGGAGATGTGGACGTCGCGGACCTCAAAGCCGGCGCGCTTCCTGTTAAGGCCTCCGGGGCCGAGCGCGCTCAGTCGCCGCTCGTGCGTCAGTTGCGCCAGCGGGTTGTGCTGGTCCACGACCTGGCTCAACTCGCCGCGGCCGAAAAAGTACTCTATCGCGGCGCTTATCGTCTTCGAGTTTATAACGGAACGCGGCGTAATGGAGTCCGGGTCCTGCAGGCTCATGCGCTCCTGGACCGTACGCCGCAGTTTCAGGAAGCCCCTCCTGAACTCGTCGCTCACGAGTTCGTCTATCGTGCGTACCCGGCGGTTGCCCAGGTGGTCGATGTCGTCCACCTCGCCCTCTCCCCTGCGCAGGGCGAGGATGTAAGAGACGGCGTTCAGCACATCGTCCTTTGTCAGCGTCATCACGGTCTCGGGGACGTTCAGTCCGAATTTGCGGTTTATCCGGAACCTGCCGACGCGCCCCAGGCGGTAGCGGGCCCCGTCGGAGAATTTCTCGTGGAACAGCCGCCGCGCCTTTTCGGCCTGGGGCGGATTGCCCGGCCTGATGCGCGCGTATATCCTGAGCAGCGCCTCCTCGTGCGTGTGAGTAGGGTCTTCGGCGAGCGTGTTGAGTATGAGCATGTCGTCCACGTGCTTTATCACTTCCACACGCTTTACGGCGCCTTCCATTATCCCTTTCAACTTGCCGGGGGCTATCAGCCCGCCGCTTTCCAGTATGAGTTCGCCGGTCTTTTCGTCGATGACGTCGCCCACGACGTGCCTGCCCTTGAGCCTCTCGGCGGCCGTCTCGGACCTGACGGAAATCACCTCGGTGGGATAGAACAGGCGTATGATGTCCTCGTTGGTGCCGTACTCGGGCGAAATGGCGCGCAGGAACATGGTGACGGGCATCTTGCCGCTCTGGTCGATGCGCACCACCAGCTGGTCTTTCTTGGTGACGTTCATCTCGACCCATGAGCCGCGCTCCGGTATGATCCTGCAGCCGTGCAGCCGCCTTTCCCCGGGCTGGATGTCCTCGGTGAAATCCACGCCCGGCGAGCGGTGCAACTGGCTGACGATAACGCGCTCGGCGCCGTTGACGATGAACTCGCCGCCGCCCACCATGATGGGTATCTCGCCGAGATATACATCCTCTTCGATGATGTTGCCCTTGTTCAGGCGAACCCTGATTTTGAAGGGCGCACCGTAAGTGAGTTTGAGCCTTCTGCACTCGTCGGACTCGTAGCGCGGCGGTCCGAGTTCGTACTTGATGTACTCGAGGTACATCTTCTTGTCGTAACTCTCTATAGGAAAAGTCTCCCTGAGCACGGCCTCCAGACCCTGGTTTTTCCGGTTCTGCGGGGAAACCCGGGACTGCAGGAACCGCTCATAGGACTCAACCTGGAGCCGCATCAAATTCGGTATGTCGATGCGGTTGCCGACCTTGGAAAAGTCGCGGATTTCCATCAAACGCCTCCCTGCGTATAAGCATTGAGGAAGTATGTCCGAACGGCCGCCCTTGTAAGCACGGGAGAGGACGTAAAAATCACTTTATCTCTACCTCCGCGCCCGCGGCCTCTAATTGCTCTTTCAACTTCTCCGCGTCTTCGAGCGAGAGATCCTCCTTGACCGCTTTCGGTGCGGCGTCAACCAACGCCTTGGCGTCCTTCAAGCCGAGCGAAGTGATCTCCCGAACGGCCTTGATGACCTGGATTTTCTTTTCTCCAGGACTCTTCAGGATAACGCTGACGGTGCTGGGTTTCTCTTCTTCAGCAGCAGGCGCAGCGCCGGGCATCATGGGCATCATGCCCATCATCGGCGCGCTCGCCTCTACGCCGAATCTTTCCTTGAAGCCGTCCGTCAACTCCTTCACTTCAAGCAATGTCATGCCCTCGATGCTGTCGAGTATCTGCGTTACTTTATCCGAATACTGCCTGTCTTCCACGATGCGCTCCTTAAACAATAAAGTCCCTTGGTTTCGCGGTGAATAACTATGTGACACAATGGAATTTAATCCGTTAAAGCATTATCTGTCAAGATTGCCCCGACGGTTCTTCTTCGATTTTTTCCGAAGGCTCTTCCTTCGGTTCGGTCTTCTCTTCTTCTTTTGACCCGCCCGCGGCCTCGGCCGCGGCCTCTTCTCCGGATTCATCCGGCCTTTCGGCGGCCGTCTCACCCGCGGGTTCTTCTTTCTCGCGCTTCTCGATGAGCGCGTTCAGAAGCCCGACGAACCGGCTCTGATGGGACGTGAGCATCCCGAGGAACCGGGTCATCGGCGAGATTATCGTGCCCAGCAAGAGGCCCAGAAGCACGGGCCTGGGCGGGATATTCGCAAGGTCCCTGACGCCCTTCGCGTCAACGGCCGACCGGTCCAGGAACCCGCCCTTTATCCGCACCGCCTTGGTCTTGCTGGCGCGGATCCATTCGGTAATGACCTTCGGCGCGCTTATCGCGTCCTCTCCGCCCCAGGCTATCGCGGTCGGGCCCTTGAAGAGGTCGTCCTCCACCGCGAACTCCATCTCCTTGAGCACCATGCTGGTCAGTCGGTTGTTAACAACGTTGATGCTGATACCGGACCGGCGCAGATGCGCGCGCAAGGCATCGGCGTTCTGGACGTCCAGACCCTCGAACTTCAGCAGCACGCAGTCTCGCATCCCGCTGTAGCGCTGCCGCAGTTCATCGCTTATTTTCCGCTTGAGTAACTTTGACATTGTTCCGTGTCTTCGCTTTCAGTTCGCTGTTCGTAATCGAGTCGCGGAGAAGAACACCCGCGCGACGGATCGTTCATTGTACCGCCAGGACCAGGCCGGGGCTCATGGAGAGCGAGACCACGACCTTCTGGATGAAGACGCCCTTCGCGGACGGCGGCTTGGAACGTTTGATATGCGTGAGCAGCGCCTCAATGTTCTCGACGAGCCTGCTCTCTTCAAACGAACACTTGCCCACGGGCACGTGCAGGTTGCCCTCGGCGTCGTTGCGATACTCCAGTTTCCCGGCCTTGAACTCTTTGACGGCGGTGGCGACGTCCTCGGTCACGGTGCCCGACTTGGGCGAGGGCATCTTGCCCTGCGGGCCGAGTATCCGGCCCAGTTTGCCCACGACCCTCATCATGTCGGGAGAGGCCACCGCAACGTCGAAGTCCATCCAGCCGCCTTCGATCTTCTTGGCCAGTTCGGCGGCGCCGACTTCTTCCGCGCCTGCCGCGCGCGCCTCATCGGCCTTTGCGCCCTCGGCAAAGACGATGACCTTCTTGGAAACGCCTATGCCGTGAGGCAGGGATATGGAGCCGCGCACGAGTTGGTCGGCCTGCCGGGCGTCTATGCCCAGTTTCATGGCAATCTCGACCGTTTCGTCGAACCCGGTCGTTCCCATCTCCTTCAGCAGGCGGACGGCCTCCTGAACGGTGTAGCGTTTGCCCGGCTCCAACTTTTTGGCCAGTTCGTTAAATCTCTTGCTGTGTTTCGGCATCTTTCCGTCGCTAAAATGGTTCTTA
>Ga0164318_10007035_pt1 | contig 10909 bp, 7 predicted proteins | sample GuaBasSedimGuay9_FD_113734 | JGI IMG/M metagenome (GOLD analysis project Ga0164318, IMG submission 113734) | Subseafloor sediment microbial communities from Guaymas Basin, Gulf of California, Mexico - Guay9, Core 4571-4, 0-3 cm | ecosystem: Environmental > Aquatic > Marine > Hydrothermal vents >...
CTCTTCTTAGAAACATAATTTCGGATAGAGAAGAAAATATTGAAAAATTATTGGAAGAATATGTGAAAAAACTTGAAAATATCAATATAAAACTTAAATATAGTTTAGAGACTGCTTCAGATGATATTGAAGTAAGAGTGGAAGATATAAATCCTGAAAAGGAGCTCGATAGTATTTCAGAAAATAAAAGATTCTTTATTCTTTCTTTAGATTTATTAAATCCTATAATAAAAATAACAGCTAAGAAAAGAAACACAAGAGGATATACCAATGAACTGGATCTTTTTTTTGATAAAATAAAAAATGAATAATTTGTTGATTTCAGTGTACTTTCAACAAAAGTTTTAGTGTATTTTTAGCAGAACTCAATTTTTTATCAGCCTCCCATAAGCCCTTAATCGCATCCTGTGCTTCTTTAGCTTTCGAGGTAGCCAATACATTCCTCAACTTTGTAATTCCATTTATAGTTTCATCTATATCCTCTATAGCTTTTTTAATTTCAGGATCATGTGAAACAGGAATTTTTTTCAAATTATATCCAAAGAAAATACCACCTATGCAAAGTACAATCGCCAATATTAAAAGTAAGATATAATTCTTTGTTTTTGAAGGATATATCAATTTCTGATATTCCACAGGTAAATCTTTAATAGTACTGCCTAATTCTTTAATTTCATCCTTATTCATGCTGTGGACCAAAGTACGGATCTCTGGCTTCTTTAATCCAGATAGAGATTCAGTGGCATCTTTTAGATCTGTAGAAATTGTGAATGCCCACCCCGGATGTCCATTTGAACTCAAATTGGCAATGTCTTGAGTTACCTTCTGAAATTTATTTTCTATCCCAATAGTAACATTATTTTGATAAGGAAATATCGATTTAAGTACGTTTACATTGTTACTAATAGAAACTAAATTATCCTCCGTATCTTTTTTTAAATTCTCAAGTGTTGTATTTGTTGCATAAAACGTTATCATGTCAAACTCTGAATCGCGTTCTGTTTTTTCAATATTTTTATAGACAACAATACTTATATATACCTCCTTATTTCCTATTCCCTCTACTTCAATATTTTCAAAATGTGGTTCTCCACTGTATCCTTTCAGAGTTACTTTTGGATCTGGAACATAGCCTTCTATGGTTATGGTGAAGTGTTCCCATCTATGATACTCTTCTTTATCCCATATTGTTACATTGTCTCCCTGTTTTACTTCAACATCTGCAAAGTTTACACTCATGCTAATTAAATTTGATGTTATACCCAGACAATACGTCGAGGGTATCACTGAAGCATCCTTCACCCTTTCAAAATACAACGAAACTTCTATTTTGTGACCTGAAATAAGTTTTGGTTTTTTTTCTTTAAACTCTTTTAATTCCCACTTTTGTCCTGTTTCTTTATCTATCAGAAAACTATCTTGGGAGTATTCGTTTAAAACCAATGGTTTTAGTGATTCCTCTTTTTGTGCCAATACATTCATGGAAAGCACAGCGAATAATAACGAAAATACAATCCAAAAGGCAAATACTTTATTTTTCATTATTCCTCCCTCCATGTGTAAATATCTCTTCCTCCTGTAATCCTTGAAGTTTCTTCAGGTTCTCCTTCTTTATGACTACCAAGTAGCTTATTCATTTCCATTAATTTTTCATTGAGGGTTTCAAGTGGATTCTCTATTCTCTCGATGTCTCTCAAGAAATCAATTTTTATTGCATTAAACTCCTTGGATAGCCTTCCCATTTCTTGCAACTTTTTTTGTATAGTCCATGATTTCTCTGTATCAGGTAGCTCATCATAGAGTAACTGAACTTCATTGAGTTTTTTTGGAATTTCATCACCAAGCATTTCTTCTATTTTTTTCTTTTGGTTAACTATTGTAGTGTTGATATCAAACCTAATTTCATCTATAATCAATCTTACTCCTTCTATTTTGTTTTTTTCCAGCAAAGGCTCTTTTCTTCTTAATATTCTCATTGTGTTATCAAATTCCATATTGATCTCTATGATCCACTGCATATAATTAAGGATTCTATTCTTTTCTGAAAGAGAATCATTTATAGACTTCAGCTTCCTTATCACACTATCTATAGCCTTTCCTGATTGAGCTATTTCAAAACTCTCAATCTCATTTATTATTATATCAAACGATCGTGTGATCTCATCCACAGGAACTTTCGCGGTTGCCACCATTAGAGGTACCTGATCCCAAAGAGCCTCATCAGTAATTATTCTATAATCCTTCCAATACTCCGTGACTAATCTAACATTCCTTCTATCATTTCCAAGCTTATAAGGAATACCTGTTAATGCTGTAAAAGCTTCCCATTTCCCATAGAAAAGACAGCAATTCTCTGCTACCTCTTCATGATTTCTCTGCTCGTAAATATCTTTTATCCAGCCTAACTCTTTTAATCTTGGTTTTAGTCCCTGTGCGGGAGGCCAAATTTTTAACCCTATCATAAGGGTATAGAAGGCAAAGTTATATCTCCATGTTTTTGCAGGAGGTACATGATAGGGAATCGGCGCATCTTTGGCATATATCTCCAATGATTTTTTAATTTGCTCCTGATGATATTGAGCAGGAATTATATTTTCTGGAGCAGTGCTTAGCACTCCTATTATATATTCTACTCTATCATCTGCATATGTAGGATTTCCATCAGGATCTTTTCTTACCAAGCCGTAACTTTCTTTATCTGTGAGAATTTGCATTACCTTGGGATTGATATCCCTTCCCCTTGTGTGTATATAATTCACTAGTGGTTTGTATACAAACTCTACATTGGTGAGTTGCTCATGGCTAAAAGAGAGATATTCATCTTCTCTATTTAACTCTTCCATTACTCTTTTAAAGTTCCATTCTCCTAACATTTCTTTTCTTTCTTCTAAAAATTTTATTTCTTCATCTTTAAGATTCACTTGATGGAGATGATCAAACAAAGGAGGATTATTAAGTTCATCATGCAGTGTTTCTTTCTTTGCTTCAGTTTCTCTAATCTTCTTCTCTATATTTCTGATATTCTCTTCTTTTCTTTCTATTTTGGATAACAAATCATTTAAAATTTCTTTTGCTTTTTCAAGATCCCTCCTAGCATTTTCTAAAGTAATTTTCCATTCATTTACCTTTTCTTTACTTATTTTTATAAAGGAGGACAGGATCCCTCCACCTGTTTCGTACTCAAATATTTTATTATTCAGATCCCCGATTCTCTTATTTAACATTTCCGCCTCTTCTTCTTTTTCTCTAATTTCGCCTTGAATGAGACCAAGTTCTCCCTTCATTTCAGCAAGCTTTTGATACATTCTTGGTATTTCTTCTTTTATCTTAAAATATGCAAGTAATTTTTCTTTAGGAAATCTGTACTCGTAGTATCCTAGTGTTGAGAATTTATCTTCATTGCCTAAGGTTCTTTCATGAATATCTGCAAAATCCAGCCATTTACCTTCTCCTTTTTCTCTTTTTGAAGGAATAAAACCAAGATCTATAAGAAAATGTTTTATTCCTTCTATCACCTCAAAAGATCCATCCTGCCCTCTTATTTCTCTTCCTGCAAGTAAAAACATGTGAAATGGATTGAGATAGTTCATTCCCGCAACTACTTTCTCCTCTTTCTGCTGCATTAGGAAATGAAGTTCCTTCAAAGCACCATAAGCATTTGCCAGATAAATATTCCCTTCCCTTTTGAGTGGTAATATTCCCAAGCCTATCATGAAAGGCTTAACATGGAAATTATCCTCAATCATATTTCGTATATCTATTGCACTCCTCACAATAAAACTAGATCCAGTCCCTCCTCCCAATGCAGAAATTAAAATAACTGCGAATCCTTCTTTACCAGTTTTTTGACTCATTTCTCTGCATATTGCATTGGCAGCATCTATGATCTGACTACCATATGTATTATATACTGCAGATCCAAAAATCCTCCTGTTTCCACACCCATTAGCACCTCTGGGAGGTATTAATCTTGGATCAAGCCATGGATTCATCAATTTTACCTGATTTTCATGAGGTAAAATCTGTATCTTATGTTTTTCGCTTACCTGATCACATTTTGCCAAATTGACAGGATCTGTATCCACAATCATGAATTCGACGTTTTCTGGTATATCGCCATACAATTTAATCTGGGAAATAATATTATTCACAATCGTCGATCCTATACCCCCAAGACCAATTATCAATCTATTATTATACCGGGGTTCCTCTCGCTCCTTATTTACTTCATGTGGTGCCTCCCTCATTAAGATCACCTTTTCTTCTCCTCTTCAGATGCTTCTTCTATAGATTTTCCTATGTTTCCTATTTGATTATTTAAATCATCGGTACGATTTGAAATAATATTAACTCGTGCCTCTTTATTTTTAACATTATTAAGTAAATTTTCTACATTCCTCCCTATTTTTTTTACTTTATTATCTATATTTTTTTCTTGTTTTCTTGATTTGTACAACAATAAAAGCCCTATTACGCCGATCGCTATAGCTGCCATTAGTAATATAGTATTTACTATTTTTGCAATATTGGTAAAAAATGCAATGATCACAGCTGCAGCTATAATTATAAGCCCTATCAAAGGTACTGTAGCTAATACTGATGCTACAGATTTAACAGCCACACAAACTATCATTATTCCTATCAGAAACACAGCGACTCCTATGGCAATGTAAAAAAATTGATTTGTTGTAAGTTCACCCAGCCCGAAAAAGGGTATAGTTCCTCCATCATTCTGCACTAAAAATTTTCCCAGATAACTCACAAACTCTATCATGCTAATCTCCTCTTATCCTTTTATTATAATATCCTCCATTAATGGTATAAATATGTTTCGGTTATGATTATTCAAATGATCTTAGAATCATATTACTATAAGTTGTAGTAAAAAAGCAAAAATTTAAATATAATAATTTTTAGTTTTTGTTAAAATTTAATAAATCTTTATCTTTAGATATCTATATAGAAAAGAAGGTGAATTATTTGAGAAGAAAGAAGTGGAAGGGGATAATTGGGTTAGGAGAGAAAGCTTTTTTAGTTGTTATAATTGGAGTTTTGGTGGCACAGATCATTAGTACAGTTGAAAGTCAAAAAAATGAAGAAAGCACAGAAAGCCATATTTATTCCATTGAGTTAAAACTTTCCTGCGAGTCTATTGAAATTTCTGGAAGCAGGAAAGATAGGCCAACAACAATTTCGAATATTGACCTGTGTAATGACGATATTAGAGAATTTAGAAAATTTGGCAATATAACAGTTGCTGCAGAAGAAATATGCTTTTATTTGGGTGAAAATAAACCTATTATTTGGAATAGAGAGCATGGGAACTGGTACAAAGAAAAAGACTTGTTAATGATCAAACCTACATCGAATGAAAAATCTATACTTTTTGGAGAAGAACCTGTAAATGCTACAAAAATTGAAAAACCTATAATTCCCATAAAACAAATAAATATATGGGATTTAATAAAAATTAATAGAAAAGACTATATAGAAGTGGAATTTAACAAATGTGATTTGATTTCAGGCCCTCTAAAGGATATAAAAATCTCTGGTCTTTCGTCAACATGCATATATACAGGAAAAAGGAAAAAAGATAGTTTTGAGTTTGAAAATTCTCCTGAACTTTCACCCTATCAATCTCCCAAAGAAGGTGTCTCTTTTATAAATATGGAATTTAAAGTGAATAATTTAGAGGATCCTCTCGTGTTGGATATGTGGAGTATAGGAAATTCTGATTTTGATAAAAACGCTAGTAATTTTATAAAGCTTAAAAATATTAATATAAAATTTAAAGATATTCTTAAAAGTTCTTTTAAGCTTCTAATAAATGGAGAAGAAAGGAAGCCATATAAATTTGAAAATAATAGTTTTGATCTAAAATCTTTTTCCGGCGATATATCGATCCAAAGAAGTTCAGAAAATGAAGCACTTCTAGAGTGTGAATTGAGAGGTAATGCCCAAGAAACAGTAAAGAAATTTGAAATTGAAAAAACAATGATAAAAGAAAAAGAAAATAAAAAGTATGATCTAACAAATAAAGATCAAACAATAAATGTGGAAGAGCATGAAAATGTTGGTATTGAAATAATTGTACACAATCAGACAAATAAGGACTATGAAGTTCAGATCACAGATTATCAAGAAGATAATAAATCAAGCTTTGGAGAGAAGTTTGAAACCACATTAAGAGCATTTGAAAATACAAAATTTACATATCACTATCAAGTTAAAGAACACGATGAAACAAAAAAAACAAATAACAGAATCGAAATCCTATACCGTGAAAAAGGAGATATAGGGGATTGGAGAACTTATAATCCAATGTATACAGCCAGCACTTATATTGAGCCGAGTGAAAGTGAAGAAGAGGAAATTTTCAATAGATACTTAGAAGAAATATTTTTTTCCTCATGCGCTCTTATTTGTTCTTTTATTATAACAGTAATAGTTGCAGAAAAGGTTGCAGAAAAGACAAAAAAGACAAAAAAGGAGCTTCTTATAGACATTTGTTTTTATGTTAGTTCGGGATTGTTCATATATCTTCTTTTTTGGATTGGCTGGTTACTATATCTTATATCAAAAAATCAATCAAAATTTGAAAAAGTATTTTTGCATCTTTCCTGGATATGTCTTATTGGAGCTATATGCTCTTTATTATTGGCATTATGTGTGTGGTGTATAGATAAAAAAAAGAAATATATAGATAAAAAAAAGAAATATATAGTTTTTCTAGGATTTCCTATCTTGTACGGACTTTTACTTTGGTTGGGGGCAGCTATAGCCGATCTGGGAATCAAAAAATTTTTTGAAGTACACAGATTATATAGTCTAGAACTTGTAGTTTTATTCTTAATTATCGGCATTTTTTTATATAGAGAAAGTATAGAAAAAGGTATATCTGTCCTTAGAAACAGGATAAAAAACAATACTAAAGATACCCCACAAAAAGATAAGAAACGTAAAAAGAGAGGAAGACCTCCAAAAAAGAAAAAATAACAATCTTTTTTCTTTGGATTTAATTCTCTATTCGATCCAGCCCACAATCTTTTTTGGAGGGAACTCTCCTTCATCTATTATACTCATCTGATCGTAAATTCTCTGACGATATTCGATGGCAAGATTTAACAATTCTTTAAGATCATTATCTGAAACATTAGCATTAGGATATAATATTTTCAGAAGCCCATTTATTATCTTCTTTATACTTTTTACATCTCTTACAGAGACGATACTGTCCTTAGAATTACTTTCAGTGTCTAATGTGATCTTATATTGAGAGACAAGATTAATATTTCTGAATTTATGAACTATCTGACTAAAATAATCTGATATAAAACCATAATTATAAGACAAATACACTCTTGGATCACCGATTTTATCGATTTCCCATCCAGGAATTATCCCATTGATTCTATCATAAAAAGCACTTTCCTGCATAGCATTTGGAAGTATATCCAAATAATACTTTTTTGCAGGAATTTTATTTTTTATTAAGATATTTCCTAAAAGCATCATTGAAGCATAACTGGAAAATGTTGTCTTTCCTACAGTAAAAAACCCATTGGCCATGTATACTTTAAGCATGGCCATTAATTCATCTTTATCTGTAAATTCTATCCTGTTAATTTCATCAAATACTATACAGTCCCTTAAACATAACAATCCTGTTTTTTTCGTGTTTAAATTGTAGAATAAATTAGCTCTTGAAATTTTTCCTCCTGCCACCACTTTTGAATAGAATGAGATATTTTCAAATAAATATGATTTTCCTGTGCCCTTAGGTCCTACTTCTATCATAAATAATCTGTCTTCTATTAAAGGTAAAAGCCTTGAGAGAATAAGCACTTTCTTTCTATGATTAAATCTTCTTGGATTCAAGCCAAGTGTGTTAATGAGTAAATTTATCCACTCTTTTTTTGAAAAATTCTCTCTTTTCGCAACATATTCTTCTATGTCTATTTGTGATACTTGATAAGGGATAAAATCACTGACATTGAGTTTTATTTTATCTGTAGGATCGTAATTAATATGTGCTATCCCCCATATACCTGCTCTTAAAAGATTTTCATAGTTATTTAATAAATTATCAGAAATTCTTGCTCTTGAAATTCCAATTCTCGGTATTGAAACAAATGAAGCATTTTTCTCTAGATCCACGAATGCCCTTAGTTCATCAAATATCTCACAATACCCATTATCCTTTAATTTTTTCTTTATAATATTTTTATCTTCGTCTTTTGGGAAATATTCTTTGATAAATCTTTGTAATTTTTTTGTACATTTCGTTGTTATCCCATTTTCACAAAATCTTGTCAATAAATACTCGGATATATATCTTGGTAATCTCTCAATTTGAAGAGTGTATACAAGATCTTTTCTTACAATTTTTCCCCTGAATTCTTTCTTGATTTTTTCATTGACATTTTTTGGTTCTATTTTATTGGTTAATTTAATACTTGAAAATTTTTTGTACTGAAGCCAGTTGGCAGATGCAGGAATGTTTACGATACCTGTTCCCTGAGAATTCCCATCAAAACCTAAATCAATTGCACCAGCCTTTATAGCTCTTTTGATGTCTGTAGGAGTAAGAATATTATGAATCACCTTTCTGGAGTATAATTCTTTATATAACTGAATCAATAATGCTGCTGTCCCTGTAACATGGGGAGCTGCCATACTTGTTCCAGACATGGGCATATACTCTCCATTTAATTTTGTTGAACAGATATTGACTCCTGGAGCGACAACATCAGGCTTTTCTCTTCCATCTGAAGTTGGCCCTCTACTGGAAAAATCAGCTAATTTTAAAGATTTATCGACAGCTCCAACAGATATACCATTTATAGTATCTCCTGGAGGAGTAACTGTACCAGATCCATACATAAATCCATCAGGACTTGCTCCTTCGTTACCTACAGCAGTTACAAATGTTATTCCTTGTTCTACAGCCCAATCTACAGCTCTTGTTTCTGGAGACATTCCATCATTTGCTGCAGAATCATTTCCTAAACTCATATTAACTACATCCACTCTTTTTTTCACTATCCATTGAATTGCATCAAGTATCCAAGTACGTGCTCCCCAGCCTTTTGATCCTAGAGCCTTTGCTACATAGAAATTTATATTAGGAGCAATGCCTTTATATTTTCCATCGGACAAATCACCAGAGCCCCCGATAATACCTGCAACATGTGTACCATGTCCATTCAAATCTATTTTCTTGTTATCATTTGTAAAGTCAACTATTTCTTTAATTCTATCTCCAAAATCTGGATGATGATAATCAATACCTGTATCTATTATACCTACATTGATGCCTTTCCCATCTAAATAAACATCCGTACTAGGAATGATAGAAGGAAGTTCTATCACATCATGACTCCTGATCATTGGTACACTTTCGTTCAGACAATGCTTTATTGAGCCTATTCCATCATAAATACCTTGGATATCTCTTATTTTTTTTATCTTGTCAAAATCTACCTTTTTTATTTTGAAAAAGAGAGAGTTAATGAAGGAATATTCTTTTATTTCGCCTATAGAGAATTTCTCTATTTTTTTCTCAATAACGTCCATATTCCCATTTGTTTTAGTAGTAATTATAACATCTAAAAGATTTTTTTCATCTTGAATCCCAAAATATTTAGCTTTAAACCCAGAAATATCTTTTTTCAGTCTTTCAGTCAAAATAGGTTCGATGAAGACCATTTTTATCACTCGTTTTAATTTTTGCTTTTGGATCAAAGATTCTTTTTATATTATTATTTTTCAATAGAACCAGAAATTCAAAAAAATTTACATTGAGGACTACTAAATTGATAAAATTGTAATTTCTACATATAGAAAGATTTTTTTCTTTTAAAAAATCTTTAAGTTCATCTTCTTTGATATATTCTACAAGTATATCAAAATTTTTCTCTTTTTTATTTTTAAGTATCTTTTCTAGGAATCCACATTCAATTTTACTCGTGAATTCTTCAAAAGAAGGAAATTCTCCATTTTGTTTAAATCCTTCTTTTCTCATTGAAATCCTTACCTTTTATTCTATTATTCTGTCTCAAAGGAAAACGGCACTTCCATATCGCTTGGCCAAGACTCTATTGTAGCAGTTCCTTCAATTTTCCATGTAATTTTTCCTTTATGTTGAATAAGATTCCATATCATACTAGGGATCTCTGATATCTTTAAAGAGTGTTCAATATTCAATGATGTTGTAGTTTCGCCTTTGAGAATTAATTCTTCCATCTCTGTTGTCTCTCCTAATTTCTTATCATTGGCAAATAGTACATATTCTATTTTCTTCAGAGTAAGGTCTTTTTTATTTGGATTGTATATGTCCATTTTTATATTAAGTTTGATTCCTGAAAGAGAGATATCCGTATTTACATCTGTCCCTTGTATAGTGCACCGTTGTAACATCTCTATCTTCTCTGATTCATTTAGTTTAATCACGCCAATAGAAACAATTAAAACAAAAATCCCAATAGAAACAATTATTAGAATCCAACTTTTTTTATCCATCTCTATCATATTTTTCTGATAGGAATCATACATATAAATATGTTTCGTTTCGTAGAAAGTTTTATAGGAATTTAGAAATTAATTTTTTAAATATTGTAATTCTTTTTTTAAAATCTTTCATATTTTTCAAATATTTTCATATACTTTATTTTGAAAAAATAATTTTACATATGTACCCAAAATCCCGCTGGAGCATGAACTAACCCTTTTTCCTTTCAAAAAAGTGGTTTATTCCAAGAAAAAAAATAAATTAAAAAGGAAGAGAGTTGAGGGAAGATAATGGATGTGTGATGGTGTTTCTCCATAATCAAATCAGCTCTTCGAGCTGACTGACAAAATCTTCGTATTGTTTCATGCCAAGCTGCCAGAACTCCTCTTTTGAAAGATC